>Ga0105238_10000243_pt1 | contig 61077 bp, 15 predicted proteins | sample KBSC34metaG_FD_81526 | JGI IMG/M metagenome (GOLD analysis project Ga0105238, IMG submission 81526) | Corn rhizosphere microbial communities from Kellogg Biological Station, Michigan, USA - KBS C3-4 metaG | ecosystem: Host-associated > Plants > Roots > Rhizosphere > Soil | place: Michigan, USA...
ATGAAACCCTGTAAGGGTTCGCCTTTAATACAAACCCTTTCAGGGTTGTTCGTTTGTTAATTATCGGATCCCAGGGTTGTCGCTGGCGCTTCAACCCTGGGCTGAAATTAGCCAACGCCTTTGGCGTTTAATTCAAACTGAGACACTACTGGGATTTAGATTAACTGGTTGCGGTCGTCTGCCCCATCGCTCCGATTAACGGGTTCGGAAAGGGCCTGTTCAACCTCTTCCTGCGATAGCTCTCCGACGTGCTGGTAAGTCTCGGCAATCTCTTCAACAATTTCACGTTGGCCCCATATCTGACTGATGACATTGACCAGACTCTCGACAGTGGGTGTTTGGAATAAGTGATGCACTGGCACATCTACCTGAAAGATGGCGCGTATCTGAGCGAGTACTTGAGTCGCCAGTAAGGAATGGCCACCGATCACAAAGAAGTTGTCATAAACTCCAACTCGCTCTATGCCTAAGACTCTCTTCCATACTTCAGCGACGACCTCTTCCGCTGCTGATCGAGGCGCCACATACTCTACTTCCATTTCCACCCACGCTTGCTCCGGTGCGGGCAAGGCTCGGCGGTCCACTTTCCCGTTGGGAGTCAATGGCATCTCGTCCATCACCACCACCACACTCGGCACCATGTACCCTGGCACACGCTTCGCCAGATACTCCCGTAACTCTCGCCCGCTCGCTGTCTCCCCTGCTGCGACCACGTAGGCCACTAAGCGCTTCTCTCCAACTCCATCCGCCCGCGCCATCACCACCGCCTGCCGAACGCTCTCATGTTCATTTAGCAGCGCCTGGATCTCCTCCAACTCGATCCGGTAGCCGCGGATTTTTACCTGCTCATCCACTCGACCCACATATTCGACGTTTCCATCCTTCAGGTAGCGCCCCACGTCGCCCGTCACATACAGTCGCGCTCCCGCCACGGAGGTGTACGGGTGCGGAATGAACTTTTCAGCCGTCAGTGCGGGCTGATGCAGGTAGCCGCGCGCCAGTCCCGTTCCACCCACATACAGTTGACCTAAGACGCCCACCGGCGCCAGTTGCAAGTGCTCGTCGAGGATGTAGAGTTCGGTATTGGCCAGTGGTCGCCCGATGTGTGGCGGTGATTGAATACGGGCGCCGTTCTCTCCCGCAGCGACATGGACGGCATAACTGGCACAGACCGTCACTTCCGTTGGTCCATAAGCGTTGACCAGCGGCCGCTGCTCGCTGGCCCATCGTGAGACGACCTCCGCCGAACATTCCTCTCCGGCAGCAATCACGGTGCGCAGGGCCGGCAACTGCGTTTCCCCGAGCACGGACAGCCCTGAGGGCGGCAGTGTCACGCACGACACCGCCTGTTGGCGCAGCAGGCGCAACAGGTCAGCTCCCGGCAACAGCTCGTCGCGGTGAGCGAGACAGAGCGTCGCGCCCGAGAGCACGCTCATAGAGAACTCCCACACCGAAGCATCGAAACTGAAGGAGGCGAACTGCAGCACGCGACTCTCAGGACCTATATCGAAAGCAGCCACTTGCGCCAACGCCAGGTTAGTCAACGATTCGTGAGAGATCATGACTCCCTTGGGCCGTCCGGTTGAGCCTGAAGTGTAGATGACATACGCCAGATTGCCGGCTCTCAAAAGGCTGCTGATGCGATGCTCCCCGTACTCGGCGATCTGCTGCCAGTGGGTATCTAAAAAAATCATCCGGGTCCAGGTTGCGGGCAGGTTCTCCGCCAATGACTCCTGGGTCAGAAGTAGAGTCAAGCCCGCATCTTCAATCATGAAAGAGAGCCGCTCCGCTGGATACGTGGGGTCCAGCGGGACGTACGCTCCTCCGGCCTTGAAGATGGCGAGCACGGCGATGATCATCTCAAAAGAGCGCTCGACGCATACTCCAACCAGGACTTCCGGGCCGACACCTTCCGCTTTAAGATAATGCGCTAATTGATTCGCCCGACGGTCGAGTTCCTGATAGCTGAGTTGCTCCTGGCCGTAGGTCAACGCAATGGCCTGCGGAGTGCGGTCTGCCTGCGCTTCGAAAAGCATGTGAGGGGTCTGTTGAAGTGGATCAGGCTGGGGAGTCTGATTCCACTCAACCAGCAGTTGCGAACGCTCTGCGTCGGTGAGCATCTGCGCCAGAGTGATAGCTTGCTCCGGATCAACGATCATCGCTTCGAGGAGTTGCTGAAAGTGAAGGCTCATCCTGCTGACCGTAGCCTCTTCGAACAAATCCGTACTGTAGACTATTCCTCCTTCAAGCCCGTCGCCGGCTTCGGTCAGGAGCATCGACACATCGATGATGGCTGTGTTCGTCGGGGCGCTAATGGACTCTACCTTTAGTCCCGTTAAGCCCACTTCGAGCTGCGACGCGTTCTTAAATGAAAGCGACACCTGAAGGAGCGGATGATGACTCAGCTCCCGCTCGGGCAGTAGCTCCTCGACCAGTTTCTCAAACGGGAAGTCCTGATGGGCAAAGGCGCCCAGGGTGGCCTCACGGACTCTCTGGAGCAACGCTTTCCAACTGGGCTCGCCAGCCAGCGAGGTGCGTAAGGCCAGCGTGTTCACAAAGAAACCGATCAACCCTTCGGTCTCAGCTCGCCGGCGGTTTGCCATCGGTGTGCCCACCACCAATTCAGTCTCACCCGTATAGCGAAAGAGCAACACCTGGAAGGCAGCCAGTAAGAGCATGAATAGAGTGGCGCCTTCTTGCTGACCGAGTTGCTTCAGTTGCTGCGTCAAATCAGCAGTGATTTTGAAGGGCAGGCTCGCACCACGGTGGCTCTGAATCGCCGGGCGAGGGTAGTCGGTTGGCAGTTCCAGCACCAGGGGGACGTTCGCCAAATGCTGTTTCCAGTATGCCAGTTGCGCTTCCAACACTGCGCCGCTGAGCCAATCGTGCTGCCACAACGTATAGTCGGCATACTGCACGGGGAGATCCGGCAGAGGCGACGGCTGGCCTGAAATGAAGGCGTTGTACAGGGCAGCCATTTCATGCATCAGCACGCCCAGGGACCAACCATCCGCGACGATATGATGCGTCGCCAACAACAATACATGATGCTCTTCGCCCAGCCGCAGCAACTTCACTCGCAGTAATGGTCCACGGGCCAGATCGAATGAGCGACGGGCATCTGCAATAGCCTCTCGACTTACTTCTGCCTCGCGTTCATCGGCCGTGAGCGCACTCAAGTCTGTAACCGGTAACTGGATCTCCCGGGCTATGGAAACGATCTGACTGGGACGTCCATCGACGCTGCCGAAGGTGGTTCGCAGCACCTCATGACGTTTGACGATCTCGCTCAGGCTTTGCTGCAGCGCGGTAACATTGAGTGGTCCTGTCAGTCGCCAGGCCGTGGGCACATTGTAGGCCGTGTAGCCGGGCTCCAACTGGTCCAAAAACCAAAGACGCTGTTGGGCAAACGACGCCGGGAAGACAAAGACTTCATCTGCCGATGAATCGAGGTTCTCGGGCGTTTCCAAGGTCGCCGCATCGTAATCGGGTTGACCCATTAGCTTTATCCTCGAGCTCTGACCTGCGCTGTGCGATCAGTTGCGTTTCTTGTGGCCAAATCATGGCGCGCCGCTCTGGCGGCTCGCGTCATTTGACCGCCATAATGATTCCATGCGGCGTCCATGAATTACACTCAAAGCGCTTTATCTGTTCGAATCCCGCGCTTCTCAGGCAGGCCTCATAGTCATTCCACGAGTAGATCATGCCGCCTTCTGCCGGAATACAAACAAAATATACGGTGTCCAGCGCAGCCATGACCGGACCGTCTTCATTGTCTGAAGATATCGAGTTGAAGATTATCACCCGGCCACCCGGTTCAAGCGCTTCGTAAGCTCGCTTCAGCAACGAGGTGTTTACATCCAGGGGCCAGATTACGAGTTGATGAATGAACATGAAACAGTCGTACCCGGTGGGAAATTCCTGCAGGAACATGTTTCCTTCACGAACGTCGATCTGATTAGTGAGTTGGTGGCGGGCGATCTTGGCGCGAGCGATCTCACAACTATCCGGAATATCGAGCACCGTGATCTTCAGGTGCGGATATGCTTGAGCGATCGCAATGGCATTGGTGGCGTCCCCACCACCGACATCCACCACCTTCCGCATCTCGTAGAAGTCGAGATTCTCGAGCAGTAAGGGGTTCGCCAGTCGGGACCAGGAACTCATGTAGTTGTAGAAAATCCCTTGCAACTCAGGAGTTTCAGCCAGGCGATGATAGAGGTCAGGTCCCTGGCCGGGTATGTGACGGAGCCCGATATTCTTGTTTTGGCGGAGAGATTCCACGAAGTCCGCCTGGCCCGAATAGACGATGCGCGCCTCAAACTGTACCGTATCGTAAAACATCTCCCATTTACCCTCGGCGAACATCAACTCGATCACCATACTGTTGCGATAGGTATCGCCAGTCTTGACGATGAGCTTCAACGAGGCTAAGCCGAAAAGAAGACATCGTGCCGGTTGCGGTTCCAATCCCAGGCGCTCGCGAAGCTCTTCTTTGCTGAGGTTGGGGGTTTTTGAGAGCAACTCGAAAACGCCGAGCTGACATCCCGCGTAAAGGTATTGAAACGCGGCGTGGCCAAACAGGAGCAAACCCAGTTCGCTCATATCTAACCCGTCCTCATCTTCTTTGAGCACGCCGATTTCAGTCGCTGTACTGAAGTTCATACGGTTCTCCCTAATTTTTGAGTTGGATTTAAGCGCTGCTCTTAATGCCTGGTCGCGGATTACTCGAAAACGAGCACCTCCGACGCCAGATAGCTGCTGAGGGCATCAATAGTTTGGTATTCAAACATTGCGGTGATTGGAAAGTCCTGGTCCAATCTATCTTTGAGGCTGCTGCCTAACTCGACCGCCATCATCGAGTCCATTCCGGCGTCAAGCAGACTAACGTTGGGGTCCGGCAGTTGGGAGGGCTTGAATCCCATAATCCGCGCAGCGTCCGCCTGGATCTGGGTAATCAGGAGACGGCGCCGTTCGTCTGGTGGCGACTTCCTCAGGCGTTCCATGAAAGTGATCTGCTCGACTAAAACCTCAATCTTTCCCTCGCCGTTTTGAGGATTGTGAGTCTGGTGCGGTGCGATGAGCCGGCTGGCAAACGTGGGTGACATCACCGCCACTTGAGTCCGGCTTTGCGCCAGCAACTGTTCAAGCAGGCTGAGACCCAGCTCAGGCGTGATCATCTTAAGTCCTTGCCGCTTGAAGCGGTCGTCGAGACCCGCGGCCAGCCCGACTTCAGCCCACGGACCCCAATTGATGCTCAGGGCCGCGCGTTCCTGACTGCGTCTTTGATGCGCCAGCGCATCCAGAAAGGCGTTGGCCGCGGAGTAGTTCCCCTGCCCCGCTGAGCCGAGCAGAGAGGCCAGTGAGGAGAAGAGAACGAAGAACTCAAGCGGGGCATTCAAAGTCTGTTGATGCAGATTCCAGGCGCCGCTTACCTTGGGCCTCAGCACAGTTTCAAAGCGTTCCTGATTAAGCTTCAACAAGATGCCATCGTCCAGAACAGCGGCCGCATGAATGAGGCCGCGTAGAGGAGGCATGGACTGATCGACTTGAGCAAGGACTGCCGCGACCTGGTCCTTGTCTGCCACGTCTGCCGCGGCGACCAGCACCTGCACTCCCGCTTGCCTCATGGCGGCTACGTCTGCGCGGGCCTGCTCCGATCCTTCACTGCGGCTAATCAATACTAAATGGCGAACTCCCCGTTGGACCATCCAGTGGGCCACCTTCAAGCCCAATCCACCGAGGCCCCCGGTGATGAGATAGGCGCCGTCTGAACGTAAGGACACAGGCATTTCGGCGGAGGCCGCCCTCGTCGAACATGGAATGAGGCGGGCGAGATAACGCTGGTCATTTCGCCAGACGATTTGCCTGGCATCGTTATCCGACCAGAGTTCCAGCAGCAGAGATTCTCGCGCAGTTGCACCCGCTTCCGGAGGCAAGTCTATGAGGCTGCAGCGAAGCTGCGCGTGCTCTTGAGAGACTACTCTTCCCAGTCCCCACAAAATCGCCTGCGCAACGGCGACGTCTTTGGTTTCTGCTTCCACAACTTGCGCCCCACAGGTCACCAGCCAAAGACGCGGATCGGTCTTCCAACCAACCTCAGCCAGCGCCTGCACTAGATGCAAGGTGCTGCCACAAACGAGACGCGCGGCCGCCTCCAGCGATTCAACGGATGTCACTCCCGCCGGCGCAACGTCCAAACTCCACAGATTTGCCACTCCTCGGCAGGGAGGCAGTTGAGGACTAAAGGCGTCTTTGAGGAGCTGCCGAAAGTCCTGCGGACAGTTTGGATTGATCTGGTACTCCCCCGGTTTTATGACCCGGTAGTCCCGTCCCGGAAAGGCCATGACACACACCTCTCCTCGAGCTTCCAGGCCGGCTTTGAGATCCTGCCCCCAACCGCTGCTGTCAGCCAGGATCAACCAACTGCCGCGCGGTCCTGGCTGAGGTTGACTAAGGGCTGACCGCTGGTCATGGTCAGGCTGCCAGACTAATTCATACAACCAGTCATCATGCTTTTCTATCCCGAGTGGCCGTGAGAAATGGGCCACGCGTCGGGCGCAGAATCCCAGGACTTCTACTACGACTCGGCCATCCTCATCAAACAGGACCACATCCGCTTCAAGAGTATTGGAGTTCGACTCTGCCTCCTTCACCACAGCGTGAGACCAGACTTGCTCGCCTGGACGTTGGTGGACACGCAGGCGCTTGATTCCAATCGGGAGGTAGATGCTTTCTTCAGTCCCCTGCACTTTTGGTACGGCGGCTAAGAGCAGATGGAAGCCCGCGTCGAGTAGAGCTGGGTGAATATGGTAGGCGCTTGCTTCAGGCCGCAGTGTTTCCGGCAAGCTCAGTTCGGCAACGGCCTCTCCATCCCGTCGCCAGAGTCTCCGGATTCCCTGGAAGCTGGGCCCATATTGGAACCCGTCCTGCTCGATTGCCCGATAGAATTCCGTACCGGAAACCTCTTCCTGGCAGCGAGTCACTAGCGGCTCAAGTGAGCAGTGCCCGAGCTCAGATACTGATCCCGCCCCAGGGACGAGGCGGATTTTGCCCTGTGAATGGAGGGTCCACTCCACTCCTCGCTCTACCGGCTCTGACTGGTTGCTGAACACCTGAAAGAGCGCCTCTCCCGGGTTGGACGACGAAACTACGAGTTGGACCTGACGCTTGCCGCCTGCTGTCAGAACCAGCATTTTCTCAAAGACCACATCTTCAATTTCATGACGACCTGGTCCAAAAGCTTCGACCGCGGCGGCCAGGGCCATCTGTGTATAAGCGGCTGCGGGCATCAGGATTTCGCCGTCCACACGGTGATCCTTCAGGTAGGGAAACGAGTCCGGGCCCAGGTTCATCTCCCAGAAATAAGTGCCGGGATGCGCCGCCGATTTGAAGGGCTGGCCCAGCAAAGGATGATGCCCGACTCTTATATAAGGATCATGGTACGCAGCGGCTTCGTTCCCGGTCAGATCCATTCCCTCATCTTGCTGAGTGAGCCAAAATCGTTCTCGCTGCCAGACATAAGGCGGCAAGCGGACGCAGCGGGATTTTGCCGGATAGACTTTGTCCCAGCGCACCGTGCGCACCACACAGTTGAGCGCCGCCAACGATTGCAGCATCGTCGTTCGGTCTGGTTGTCCGCGGCGCAGTGAGGCCAGCACGCCGCCCTGCAGATCATGTGAGTGGAGGCACTGAGCGATAGCCCGCGAAAGCACTGGGTGGGGACCCAACTCCAGGAAGGTGCGGGTGCCATCTGTGATCAGCGCGTCGGTTGCGGCCGTGAAGAGGACCGGGCGCCGAATCTGCTCTCCCCAATATGAGGCATCAAATTCTTGCCCATCAAGGACTCCTCCAGCCAATGTCGAATAAATTGGGACCGCGGCCGGGCCCGCTTTGATCGACTCCAGAGAATGGACCAGCTCTTCCCGCAAGGGCTCCATGTGTGGACCGTGAGAGGCGTAGTCCACGGCCGGTAGCAGGCGCGCGAAGACGCCTCGCTGGCCAAAAGCTTGAACCACTTCTTCGACCGCCGCCGAGTCGCCGGAGATTACGACCGAGGTGGGGCTGTTATGCGCGGCGACAGTAACGCGGTTTTCGTATCCCGTCAGAGCTCGCCTTACCTCCTCCAGTGTCAACTCAGCAACCGCCATCCGCCCCAGTCCAACCACCTTCTGGATTACTCGTGTGCGATGAAATATGACCCGCACGGCGTCCGTCAGGCTCAGGGCTCCAGCCACATGCGCCGCCGCCACCTCCCCGGCGCTGTGCCCGATCACCGCATCGGGCTCAATTCCCCAGTCACGCCAGAGAGCGGCCAACGCAACCTGGACAGCAAAAAATGTCGGCTGAGCGATGACGCCGTCATCCAAATGAGAGCAGGACTCATCGGCCGTCAATACCGCCAATATCGAACCGCCACCAAGATCTGAAAGTAGTTCATCGCAATGTTCGATTACTTGACGAAAGGTGGGTTCCTCTTGCAGGAGTGTCCGTCCAATTCCCCACCAATGCGCTCCCTGACCGGAGAAAACGAAAGCCAGCTTTGGGCGCCTCGTCAGGATGATTTGTCCCGAAAACAGGCCCGGCAAGCTTTCGCCGCGCGTAAAGGCTGCCAGGCATTCGATCATCTCCGGCCACGACCGGCCGATACAGGAAAGGCGATGGTCGTGCTGGCTGCGCCGCACACTGGCCGTGTAGCAGAAGTCCTGCAACGATATTCTCTGACCGGCAATTCCATTGGCGAGAAACTCTTTGTACGCGCCGGCCAGCGACTCCAGCGCCGCGCGGCTGTGGGCGGACAGCGCGAGCAGATAGGTTTGGTCGATGTCAGTCTCGTCATTCGATTGAGTCTCAGGCGAGATATGCGGAGGCTCCTCCAGGACCACATGAGCGTTGGTTCCACCCAGACCGAAGGAACTGACTCCGGCCAACAACGGACCTGTCTGCGTGGTCCATGGCTCCAAAACCTGCTGGACCCGCAGGGACAGACCATCGAAGGGAATAAGAGGACTCGGCTCCAGGAAATGCAGGCTCGGGGCCAACTCTCTGTGCTTGATCATCAGCGCCGTCTTGATCAGGCCCGCGATGCCGGCCGCCGACTCCAGATGTCCGATATTGGTCTTCACCGAACCGACAGCGCACCGGCTTCCAGCAGGGCGATCGATCCCCAGCACCGCCCCGAGAGCAGCTGCCTCGATCGGGTCACCCAGGGCTGTCCCGGTGCCGTGCGCTTCGACGTATTGGACCAGCCCGGGAGAGAGTTCGGCGCGGCGGTAAGCCTCCTGCAGTACAGCCATCTGAGACCAACGGCTGGGAGCACTCAGTCCATTGCTGCGTCCTTCCTGGTTTACTGCGCTGCCTCTAATCAAGCAATACACAGGGTCGCCATCCGCCACGGCCTGGGACAGTGGTTTTAGGACGACGACGCCAGTCCCTTCGCCGCGAACAACGCCATCGGCTCGGGCATCAAAAGCTTTGCAGCGGCCATCCGGCGCGGCGAGCCCAGCCTTCGTATAGAAGATGCTCATCACCGGCAGCAGGATTAGGTTCACCCCTCCGGCGATCGCCAGAGGAGCCGACTCTCCGTTCCAGAGACTCTGGCAAGCCAGGTGAACTGCGACCAGCGAGGATGAGCAAAGCGTATCAACGACCAGGCTCGGCCCTTGCAAATCCAGAAAGTACGAGACGCGATTAGCTGCTATACCGGCGGAACTGCCCAAACCCAATTGCGAATCTATCAGGCTGTGTTTGTGCAGCTGTATGTGAGCATAATCAGTGTTCATCATTCCGATGAACACACCAGTCTGCGTACCTGAGAGGCGTTCTCGTGTCTGACCAGCATCCTCTAAAGCCTCCCAAACCACCTCGAGCAGGATCCGCTGCTGTGGATCCATGCGCTGGGCTTCGCGCGGGGAGGTTCGGAAAAAGGCTGGATCGAATTTATCAATTTCTTCTAAGAAGCCACCCCAGCGCATATTTGTCTTGCCCAGGATCGCGGGGTTCGGATCATAGAAGTCAGCCAGGCCACCGCGACCGGCCGGCACTTCTGTAACAGCGTCGACACCGGCCCTCAGAAGACGCCAGAAGCTCTCCGGATTGTCAGCCCCGGGGAAACGGCAGCCTATGCCGATAACTGCTATCGGTTCCACTTCGGATTCTCCTCACTCATGAGCTTGCGGACGGCCCTTTTCTTTTGACTTTTTCAGCCAGATGTTTCGCCAGTTCCTCGATGGTCGGGTAATCCCAGGCCAGGGTGGGATCGAGCCGAAGTTCGAGCCACTCTTCCAGGTCACCTGTCAGGCTGAGCGACGCAACCGAGCTCAAGCCATAGCTGGCAAGGGGCTCCCTGATATCAATCACTGTCGGATCAATCTCCAGGGATTCGGCAATCCTATCGATCAACCAATCTTGAATCGACGCCTCGCTCGGGGCTTTCCTTCCTGGCGTCGGGGGTTCTTTTGAGAAATCACTCTCTTGCATATCGTGTATCTGCTCGGGTCGGTTGAAATCGCCACTGAGAATGGGAGCCTGCCTGCCCACGCCGACCGGTAAGCGTTCGTCGCGTCAAATGAGTATTAGTGTGTTGCTGGTTACTTTTTTCAACCAGCGGGGGCAAGCCCCTCTTCCTGACTTGTTCTGTTTTTCGATTCAAGTTTCCATTAGACGATTTGCGCAACTGAGAATAGAACAAGTCAGGAAGAGGGGCTTGCCCCCGCTCTAATCGATCGCTGCGCAATACGTAGGTTTAAGAAGATTGTGGACCAGGCGTCGCGCAGCTTCCGGTGCGGGCCAACGGCATGGGCACAATGGAGAAGAGCCTGTCCTCCTGGTCGAGCTCAACGAGTCGTTGAGCGACAATTTCATAATAGAAATCGGGTAGGGACGCGCGACCGGATCTTAAGTTTCCCAGCAACCGGTCCAAACATAGGACCAACCATGCGCCTTGAGCCAAAAAGTCGTCAGCGGTTCTTCTATTGTGTATCCACAGATGCAGGCACGTTGCCGATGCGAATAAGAGAGCGTATCGCTTTGCCAATTCGAAAATTGCAGGGGCCTGGCTGAGCTTGCTGCCGTGGACATTTTCCATTTCCGTCAGCGATTGGTCCAAGGCCTCGATCTCCTCCAGCACCTCACCGGCCAGGACAATGATCTTCTCCAATGCGTCGCCTGCTATTTCAGAATTTGTCTCTGCAGTATGAAGGGAAGCAAGAGCCATCTTGACCCCCATCAATACGTCGTCCTGACCTCGATTGAACAGCTCCAGATTTGCGGGCTCGAAACGTGGCAGGGGCTGCTCGAGTGAGAAAATCGATTGGAGCGTTTGTCGCAAAGCTTCATCCTCGACCTGCCTCTCTTGCGCGCGGTGGTGCACGAGTGATCGCAGTTGCTGTGCGATCATATTCAGGTTGACGACGGTGCTCCCGTCAAAGAGGCTCGCAATCGCGTTGTCTCGCAACATCTTTTGAAAGATGTTCCAATCGTGGCCCTCCCTCAGATAGTAGCGCGCGCCCAGCACGGTTGAGAGATTTGCGATCACGTTTTCAATCTGCGTCGGCACAAAGTATTTCACCGCCGCCGACCACACGCTCATCCGAGCAGTTGCCGCATGCAGCGATCTCGCTGCAGTGATCGCCACGCAGTCACAGACCAGGACATCCAGGAAAGCATTCACCAGGATGCGCCGGGCGTGGGGAATTGCGAAGACCGTTTCACCGTAGAGTCTGCGCGCCTGCGCAAATCTCAAGGTGCTCCTGAGCGCCGTGTCGGCCGCTCCTAAAGACAGTCCGGCAACCATGGTTCTGGTCAGTTGAAAGGATTTTAGAGTTATCTCCAGGCCAGAGCCGGATGGACCGATGAGAGCACCAGGTGGAATCGGGCAGTCATCAAATCGAATCCCGCTAATATCGGCGCCGCGAATGCCATGAGTCATTATTTTTGGGAGGTGCGCATACGACGACTCCTGAAGAGCTTTCTTCTCGACCAGAAATAATGAGAAACCGCGCGGCCCGCCGTTCATGTCGGTGCGTGCAAAAATGGTCAGCGCGGTGCTGCGCGTAGCGTTATTGATCAACCACTTTTCGCCTGACAGTAGATAGCTGTCCAAACCTTTTATAGCCCTGGTTTCTGTCGCCAACAGATCGCTCCCGTGATCTTTCTCAGTTAATCCGAGGGCCACCTGTTCTCCGTTCTTGATGATCTGAGCCAGTCTGGCACGTTGCTGATCGCTGCCCGCAACCCAGACCGCGGCTGCCCCGAGGTAAGTCTTGAAATGGGCCACGGCCACCGTGAAATCACGGCGGGCGACTATCCTGATGAGTGACAGGAATTCTTCGAACGACTCCAGCTTTCCGCCGTCCGCCACCGGTACGTAGTAAAGATGGAGTCCCCACTGCTCGACCAGCTCACACGCGTTCCCGGGGTATTCATTACGTTCGTCCAGCTCAAGTGAGTTCTGGTAGGAAAACGCATTGCCCGAGGTCCACGGATCTCCGAGGTACTTTTCCAGTTCCTCGGCCTTATGGTAATGCCCTGAATATGACGGTTGGCGCGACATAACAGAAAAGCGAAAAATCTCGGCACGAAAGTGCACTTGATCAAGACTTACTGTCCCGCCGGAGCCAGTTGCAGAGGAACAATGGAGAAGAGTTCGTTCTTTTGAAACCTCTCGACAAGTTCTTGCGCGAGGTTGGCGACATAAGCGTTTGTTAGTAAGCGCCTGGGATGAAAGACCGTCATCAATCTCTCCAAACAGAGCACCAACCATTTTCCCTCGGAGAAGAATTCTCCCAGGTATGCCCTGTTGTGGAGCCACGTCAGCACACAGGCAGCCGCTGCATGCAGGACACAGTGCTTCCTGGCAAACTCAAACATCTCGGGAGATCTCTCAAACGACCCGACCTGTTTGGCGGCACTCCCTCTGAGGCTTTGATCGTAAGTCTCAATCTCTCTGATGAGTTCACCAACCAGCGAAATAAGCTGCTCCAGCACTTCGAAGTCAACGCCGGCGGAAATCCTCAAAGCATGAAGTTGTAAGAGAGCTGGCCGCACGCCGTTCAATATGTCGTCACGCCCTCGATTAAACAGCTCCAGTTTCTCAGGCTCAAAAGGCGAGAGCGGCTGCTCCAGAGAGAAGACTGATTCCAGTCGCGAACTTGATTCAGCGGGATCCCGAAGACTGGTTTTTGCACGATACTCCGACAACTGAAGCAGTTGCGATGCGAGATGGCTGAGGTTGATGGTCGAACTCAGGTGGCCCACGCTGATGATCGCGCAATCTCTGAGAATTTTCTCAAAGATGCCCCAATCGTGTCCCTCCCGCAGGTAGTAGCGAGCCCCCAACACCGTAGCCAGATTGCGTATAGTCTGATCGCTGGTGGTCGGCACCAAATACTTGGCGACCGCGGACCAGACGCTCATCTGGTCGGGAGCCTCATGCAGCGATCTGGTCGCCGCAATCGCCACGCAGTCACAGATCATAAGGTTAAGGAAGGCGTCGACCAGCACACGCTGAGCGGGCCCCATGGCGAAAACCGTGTGGCCATAAAGTTTTCTGTTGAGCGCGAAGCGCAGGGTGGTTCTCAAAGCCGTATCCACGGCCCCCAAACATGTCGCAGTCACAATGATCCGCGAAACCTGGGAAGACTTCAGCAGGTTCTCCAGGCCCGAACCTGGCGTACTCAGGAGCGCACCGGGTGAGAGCGGACAATTGTCGAAGCTGATGCCGCTCATCTCATGACCGCGGATTCCATGAGTCCGGAATTTCGGCAGATATGAATAAGCCGACTCCGGCAGCTCTCTTTTTTCAACCATAAAGGTCGAGAACCCGCGTGGCCCACCCTCTGGATTAGTTCTGGCAAACATGACCAGCGTAGAGGCGCGCCGCGGATTTCCAATGACCCACTTTTGGCCGGAGAGGATAAAACCAACACTGTCTTTCGTCGCGCTCAGCTCACAGGCGAGCAGATCGCTACCGTGCTCCTTCTCATGGTACGCGATACCCACCTGGTCATTACTCTTGACGATTTTAGCCAACCGGAGTTTTTGATCCTCCGTGCCCACGAACCACACGATACAACTTCCCAGGTACGTCATCATGTGCGAGACCCCGACTGTCATATCCCGCCGCGAGACTATTCTGATGAGCGCAAACAATTCCTCATAAGATTGAAGCCTTCCCCCGCAACTGACGGGAACGTAGTATTCGTGGACTCCCCAACGGTTGAGCAGAGAGCATGACTCCTCTGGATACTCTTCTCGCTCATCAAGCTCAACGGCTTTTTTGTAGGAGAAAGTATTTTCCGGATCCCGCGGATCGCCCAGATATTCTTCCAGTTCCACGGCCGCGCGATACTGTCGGGGAAGTCGCAGTTGGTTCCGCAATACTTCAGTGCTCATCTACTCGCCCCAAAGCTCCAGGTTCCCGGCTTGAAATCTATTTCGACAGACATGGCGCTGGACCTTGCCGCTGGATGTCTTTGGCAAGCTGCCGGGTTTAAGCAACAACACCGCATAGGCTTGCGCCTCGTACTCTTCCGCCACGACTTTCCGCATCGCGCGGATTAGCAATCCGGCATCCACCGACGGACGAGTGCCCTGAGGTTCCTTCTCATTATGATTATCTGTCCCGATGCCTGGATCGGGTCTGTAACGGGGTTCAACTTCAGCTACGATCACCAGTCGCTCTTCGGCATTGACTTCGACCGAGAATGCCGCGCTGCAGCTCCGACGCAATGCCGGATGACACTCTTCGATGGACCGCTCCAAGTCGTGAGGATAGAGATTACGGCCGGCGACAATGATCAGGTCCTTGAGGCGGCCAGTGATGAATAATTCTCCGTCTCTCATGAATCCGAGATCGCCGGTACGAAGGAATGGTCCTTCCCCGCTATCGGCCAGGTATGCGCGAAAAGCCCACTCTGTTTCAACAGGCCGGTTCCAGTAGCCTTGCGCCACGCTTGCACTCGACAGCCAAATCTCGCCCACTCTATCGGGCGCGCACCGAGTCGAAGACTCAGGGTCAACGATGACCACCCTGACGCCGGGCGCCGGGCGACCGCATCCGACCAGCGTTTGGGCGCTCCTGTCGTCTTCAGAAGCATTGACAATCCTTCCCTGCGCCAGGGCGTCAGCTTTAAAGATACCGAAAACCAGCGACTCCCTGACGTGTGAAGCCGAGATTCTCAGAGTGGTTTCGGCCATCCCGTAGGCCGGACAGAGCGCCTGCTTGCGAAAGCCGGAAGGCGCGAAGGCTTCGCTAAATCTGTCGAGTGTTTGCTTGCGAACCGGCTCCGCGCCCACTCCGGCAAAGCGCCAGTGACTCAAATCCAGGGTGGGACGCCGATCTGGAAACACCTTCGAGACGCAAAGATCATAGGCGAAATTAGGAGCTGTGCTATGCGTCCCCCGATAACGAGAAATAGCTTCAAGCCATCGGAGCGGACGCTGCAGAAAGTACATTGGCGGAAGGATGTAACACGGGAAACCGTTGTACAAAGGTTGAATGATGCCGTAGATGAGTCCCATGTCATGAAAATGAGGGAGCCAGGTGACGCCCACGCTGGCCGGTGTGTGTTCACAGCCCCGGTCTATTTCCGCGCAGTTATGCAGGATATTCTGATGGCTGGTCATCACGCCCTTCGGCGTCGCCGTCGAACCTGACGTGTATTGCAGCATCGCAAGTTCATTGCCCCGTACGCCCGGATCTCGCCATTCATTACCGAGATCGTCAGCAATATCGTCCGTGCTGGACCACCTGATACTTCCCCACTGTGGATCTGTTTGATCGACCTTCGCCAACGTCGACAAGGTTCGCGACGTAGTGAGCGCCACTGTGGGTGAAGAGTCTTTAATAATCGAGGAAATTCTCTGGTTAAGACTCTGGTTGCCTCTGGAGAGAGGGACCGGGACGGCTATGATTCCGCTGAAAACACACCCGAAGAAAGCGCAAATGAATTCTAATCCCGGCGGATAGAGCAGCAAGGCGCGATCGCCACGAGTCGCGCAACTCTGAAGTAAGGCCGCAATGGCCCGAGCCCGGCGGTCCATCTCGGCATAAGTCAGAGAAGCACTCTCCACTTCTCCGTCGCTGAGAAAAGTATAGGCCCGCCGATCGGGTTCCTGATGCGCCCTCCGGCTGAGGAGTTCGATCAAGGTTGTAGATGTCAAAGGTATCTCAAGCCCGTCCGTGCCCGAGCTACTCTGCGATTTCAAATGGAGTTGGCCTCCCAGCCAGGTTCGTGCGCTTGACGCTCCTCGCTTCACGCGAGACCGGTACGATCGCGGGCAGCTCCGCTCCGGCTCCGCGTATGGTCTCAGCCAGTTCGGCAATCGTCGGACATTCGAACACTATGCGCAGCGGCAACTCGACCTGGAAGGCATCACGAAGCCGCGCCACCACTTGCGTGGCGAGCAGCGAGTGGCCGCCTAATTCGAAGAAGTTGTCATGGATGCCGACTTGCTCCAATCCCAGCACTTTGGCCCAAGTCTCGGCCAGGATTTCTTCAATGCGATTGCGCGGTGCGACAAAAGCTCTTTCCAGGACCGGACGAGCTCCATACGGCGCCGGCAGGGCGTGGCGATCCACCTTGCCATGAGGTGTGAGAGGCAAAGCTTTTAGCATCACGAAATTCGAGGGAATCATGTAGTCAGGCAACTGCTGGTTGAGGTGACTGCGCAGCACCGGGACCAACTTGTGTGCGAATTTCGCTCCGAGAGTGTCGTTGACGTAATCGCTCCATGGCTGGTCGCCGGCTTGCAGAAAGCCATTTCCCGAGGCCACAGCCGCTCCCCGTCGCTGCAGGATGACATCGAAGCAGCCTGGTGCTTGCGCTCCTGACCAACCGATCCTCACGTCATAGGGCAGCTCCTGCTCAATCGCCCAGAAGTCTTCAGGCTCCATGCCGGTATCTGCCTCCATGGCCACTGCCTCACGGATCCCTTCAACTGTCTGAGGTCCATCGGCACTGCGCAGCAACTCGAGCATTTTGACGTCTGCGCGCAAACGCGCGCTGGGTACGTCGCGAATCCCCAGGGCCGCCGGCTCTTGCTCCTTAATTATCTGCCTGAGATTGGCCAGATCGGATATCCCCTCCCAGTCGAGCCATGCTATCGCTACCCCCGAGCCATCTTGCTCTCCTACATTCAGCCTCACGTCGTAGCGGAAGCACGACATTTCATTGTGATGGTGTCCGCGCTTGATCTGTATCTCGACATTGTTGATCTGCGGCAGACGTCGCTGGAGCGCAGTAAAGAAAGCCGGATCGATGACCAGTTCCTCTTCCTGGCTCACCCGCCTCTCGATCCGATCGAGCAACTCGCTGGTCGGCTGTGTTGCCGGCGCTTTGTACAGTTCGACCGAGGCATGGAAAACTTCCAGCAGCGGCAGGCTGCGGACATCACCAACGAAGACCGACCCGCCGGGTGCTACGGACTTGACCGCATTCTCCAGGACGCTCGCCAGATACTCGACTCCGGGGAAATATTGGGCCACTGAATTGATGATCACAGTGTCGAATGATTTTTCCTCGATGCCCTCAAAATCATCGGCTGATCTTTGTAACAGCCTGACCTCCGGCAACGCCATTTTGGCTGTCTGCTCTCGTACGTATTCGAGCGCGGCCGCCGAGAAGTCCGTGCCGCAATAGTGCGCGCAGTGTGGCGCGATGCGTAACAGCAGTAGACCCGTGCCACAGCCAATCTCGAGCACCCGGTTTGGGCGCGGGGCGAGAATGCGTTCAACGGTCCGGTCGACCTGCTCTTGCATCTCCACCACGGGAATCGGCAGCCCTGTATAGCTGCTGTCCCAACCAGCGAGGTTCAAACTGGAATCTGGCAGGGCTGGTTTCTCGGCGAACATTTCATCAAACACCTGTTGCCATCTCGAAACCTGTTCAGCATTCCACTGCACATCTATCAGGTGCGCTTCCTGGTCCTGTGCCCGAGAATCCGGTACTACGTAAGCCACCAGACGCTTGTCGCCTGCGATGTCCTCACGCGCCAGGACCACAGCCTCCTGTACGACCGGATGTTGTGCAAGCACCGTCTCGATCTCGCCCGGTTCAACCCGGTAGCCTCGCACTTTCACCTGATCGTCAATGCGTCCGTGATAGACGATCTCACCGTTCACCGAGTAGCGCGCCAGGTCTCCGCTCCGGTACATTCGCGCGCCCGGTTCTCGAGCGAACGGATCACCGATGAACCTCTCAGCCGTTAGATCCGGGCGATTCAGGTAACCGCGGCCCACGCCGTCACCTCCGATATACAATTCGCCGGTGACACCGATGGGAACTGGCTGCAAGTCCCTATCCAAAATGTAGATTTGCGTATTCGCGATGGGATGGCCAATTGGGACGGCGCCAGACTGTTTAGCTCCCGCCGCGACCTCATGAACGCAGCATCCAACCACCGTTTCAGTCGGACCATATTCGTTAATCAGCCTGGTGTCGGGCGCGTGCGTCTGCCAGAAAGCGAGCTGCTCCCAGCGCAACGCCTCGCCACCAATAATCAGCGCCCTGGACCATTCCTTAACCAGGCCGGCGGTGAGTTTCATCAACTCCTGCTGCCCCTTGCCCTCTCCCGCATCCAACTGTTCGCTGAGCATTTCCAGGTGGGCCGGCGTCAACTTGACCAGACTGTAGTCCCCTCCACTGCTCAGGGCATTGTCGAGCGCTTTGATTCCCTCTTCTTCCCGCATCAGCATCACGGCCTGTCCTGTCAGGAGCGGCGCGAAGACACCGGTAACCGTCAGATCGTACACGAGCGATGAAAAGACTGGAGCACCGCGGCCTTCGCGCCCGAGGTAGGCGCGTGTACACCAACTTAAGTAGTTGACCAGCCCGCGATGAGTGATCATCACGCCTTTTGGTTTCCCGGTTGACCCTGACGTATAGATCACGTAGGCGAGATTCTCTGGCTCGAGGTTGCTAACCGGATTCGCGGCACTCTCGTCACTTAACGTTTCCCAACTGGCATCCAGGTAGATCGTCTGGTCCGTAACGGGCAGCCGCTCGCGCAGATGTTGCTGCGTCAGTAGCATGGGCGTTTGTGCTTCCTCCAGGATGAAAGCCAGACGTTGCTTTGGTTGAGCAGGATCGAGCGGCAAGTAGGCTCCTCCGGCCTTGAGGATTCCAAGGAGACCGATCATCAGCTCCGGCGAGCGCTCCATACAGATGGGAACGAGGACGTCGGGGCCGACCCCCTGCGAACGCAGGTAATGCGCCAGTTGGTTTGCTCTTTGATTGAGCTCCCGATAAGTCAATTCCTCGCCTTCAAAGGTCAACGCCAAGGCAGCGGGTGTGCGTTCGACCTGTTGCTCGAATAACTGGTGAAAGCACTCTCCTGGGTATGCGGTCCTGGTTTCGTTCCACTCATACAAGGCTTGCCCTTCTTCCGCCTTTGTCAAAAGCGGTAAGAGGGAGGCGCGCTGCTCCGGATGATCTACAATTCCCTCCAGCAAACGATGGAAGTGGTCACCCATCCGCTTGATCGTCGCGGCATCAAACAGGTCCGTGCTGTACTCAAATCCACCGCTGAGGCCCTGCCGGCCTTCCGTAAGACTGAGTGTGAGATCAAAAATTGACGTCCCACTATCAACTTCCAACCGGTGCATGCCTGCATCCGGCATCGCTTCTTCAACTATCTGCGGAGGATTAAAAAGCTGAAAGTCCACCTGGAAGAGAGGGTTTCGGCTCATGTCGCGTTCAGGGTGGAGTTCCTCAACCAGCTTCTCGAAGGGCAGGTCCTCGTGCGCGTATGCTCCCAACGCCATCTCGCGCACTCGCCCCAGCAACTCTCGGAAACTCGGACCTCGTGAAAAGTCCGTCCGCATCACCAGACTATTGACAAAAAATCCAATCAAGCCCTCAATCTCGGCCCGATTGCGGTTAGCGATGGGCGACCCGACGGCAATATCATCCTGAGCGGTATAGCGATGGAGTAAGGTCTGAAAGGCGGCCAGCAGTGTCATGAACAACGTCACGCCTTCTCGCTGGCTCAAGGCTTTGAGCGACGCCTTCATAGAGGCAGGCAACTGAATGGGTTGAAACGCGCCGCGAGCAGTGGGCACGACGGGCCGCGGACGGTCGGTCGGGAGTTGTAAGACTGACAATCCAGCCAATTGTTGATCCCAGTATTCCAGGTGCGCCTCTAACACCTCTCCCTGCAACCACTCTCTTTGCCACACCGCAAAGTCCGCATACTGGATAGGAAGTTCCGGCAGCGGCGACGGCTGGTTAGAACTGAAGGCCGCGTAGAGTGTGTTGAGTTCACGCGAGAACACGTTCATGGACCAGCCATCAGACACGATGTGGTGTATCGTCAGCAGGAACAGGTAATCATTCTCGTCAAGCCGGACCAACCTGGTGCGGATGAGCGGCCCTTGCGCAAGATCAAAAGGCCGCTCGGCCTCCTCCCTGGCCACGCGTAAGGCTTCGCGGTCACGCTCTGCTTCCGGCAATGTTCCCAGATCCAACACCGGTAGCATTAGCTCCAAATGCGGGGCGACGACCTGCACCGGCCGTCCCTCAATAACCTTGAAGGTTGTTCGCAAGGCCTCGTGGCGACGCACGATCTCGTTGAGGGCTCGCTCAAAGGCTGAGAGGTCTAATGAATGGGTAAAACGCAGCGCATTATTGATATTGTAAAAGGGGTTACTCGGAAGTAATTCATCCAAGAACCAAAGCCGTTGTTGTGCGAACGAGAGCGGATAAGGCCCTGGCAGTTCGTGTCGTGTGATGCTCTGAATCTCTGGTTGATCGGGACTGGTCTGGATCGTGGCGGCCATGCCAGCCACGGTTGGATGCTCGAACAGCGTGCGTAACGGCAGATCTTTCCGCAAGACGTTGCGCATTCGAGACACAGCTTGCGTTGCCAGGAGTGAGTGGCCTCCCAACTCGAAAAAGTCATCGTGCACACTGACCTGCTCGACCCGCAACACCTCAGACCAGATGCCTCTGATCATCTCTTCAATCGGCGTTCGCGGCGCCACGTAAGCATCGCGGCGTGATTCATCTGAGAATTCCGGCGCCGGTAACGCACGACGATCTATTTTTCCGTTCGGGGTTAAAGGTATCTTCGCTATCCACATGAAGGCTGACGGAATCATGTATTCCGGAACCTTCTCTTTCAGATAGCTCCTTAACTCCGGTATCGAAGGCGGCACGGTTTGCTCGCTTACCAGGTACGCCACGAGGCGTCGATCTCCGGGCTCATCTTCTTTGACTATCACCACGGCGTCGTCAACTCCATCATGCGCTCCCAGGACCACTGCGATCTCATCCACTTCCACGCGGTATCCGCGCACCTTGACCTGGTTGTCGACCCGACCGACATATTCGATCACACCATCGGCGCGATACCTCACCATATCGCCCGTCCGGTACAACCTCGCCCCCGGCTCTGTGCTGAGTCCGTCCGGCACAAACCGTTCAGCCGTTAACTCGGCTCTCTTCAAATACCCACGCGCCAGCCCGTCTCCTCCCGCATACAACTCACCCACCACACCCACAACGACCGCACTCATCTCCTCATCCAGAACGTAGACCCGCGAGTTTGCGATCGGTCGCCCAATCGGCACACTGCTGTTCAGGTTTTCACCCTGGTCCACCCGATGGGTGGTCGTGAAGGTCGTGTTCTCCGTTGGCCCATATCCGTTAATCAATTGACATCCGGCGGCCTCGCGCCGTAAGCGCTCGACGTGCGCCACTGACAACACATCGCCGCCTGCCAGCAACTGCTTGACCCCGCGCAAACTCTCCACCTGCTCATCTACCATCAGGTGAAACAATCCGGCGGTCAGCCATAACGTCGTCACTTGATACTGCTCGATGGCCTTCCCTAGCTGCGCCACTGTGGGCTGTTCCGGGGGCATCACGATCAGCAGCGCGCCATTCAGCAGACTGCCCCAAATCTCGAAGGTCGAAGCATCAAAAGAAAGCGGAGCCAATTGCAGAAACTTCTGCTCCGATGAGAGGTTGACATAGTCAACGGCCTGGGTCAGACGAGCCACTGCTCGATGCGGGATGCAGACGCCTTTGGGGGTCCCGGTGGACCCGGAGGTGTAGGTGATGTAAGCCAGATTGTCGGCGGTAGCCTGATTATGAAGATTGGTCTGCGGCTGTTCAGTGATGATGGGCAAGTCGCCATCAACTGCGATCACCCGAGCGTCATGGCGGCTCAGCGTCGCCGCCAGGTGGTGCTGGGTCAAGAGCAGGGGCGCGCCAGCATCAGCGAGCATGAACGAGAGTCTGGCCTCCGGATAGGAGGGATCCAGCGCCAGATATGCGCCTCCGGCTTTGAGCACGGCGAGCAGCGAGACAATCATCTCCAGAGAACGTTCCATGCAGATGGCGACCGGGATTTCCGGACCAACGCCCAGTTGCTGAAGATAGTGAGCGAGCTGATTGGACCGGCGATTCAACTCGGAATAAGTCACCTGCTGGTCTTGAAAGATGACCGCGATCGAATCAGGAAGGCGCTCGGCTTGAACTTCAAACAACTGCTGAATACAGGAATTGCGTGGATAGTCTCGGCGCGTTTGATTCCACTCGACCAAGAGCTGCCCCATTTCCTGTTCGCTCAAAAGCGACACGGCCTCATAGCGGGCCAGGGGCTCACTCGCCATTGCCTCCAATAATCGGCAGTAGTATCCGGCGATTGCAGAGATCTGGTCTTCCGTTAACTGACCAGCGTCATACATCAGCTCCATCTTCACTTGCGAGGTCTGCGGTTGCACCCAGCTATTTATCAGGAGTGTCAGGTTTGTCTCTTCGAGCGTGGTCTCTCTGATGAGTTCGATCCCGTCAAGCTGCAATGCTCCCTTGAGGACGTGAAAGTGCGAGAAGTTGAATTCGACCTCAAACAACGACTCTCCTCCCTGCTGTCGCTGTAACTCCACCAACGGATACCGACGATAGGCCAGCATCTCCTGCTCGGCTGCAAACACTTTCCGCACCAGCTCTTCCCACGTTCCTCCGCTTAACTCCTGCCGAAACGGCAAAGGGTTCAGGAATAATCCGATCACCTGCTCGCCCTCGGATTCTTCCGGTCGACCATTGCACGCCAAACCAGTAGTCACATCACGTTGCCCGGTGAGCAGACTGAGCACCCTTAGATGTGCGCCCAGCAGCACGCTCTTGAGCGGCGCCTCTGCCATTCGCGCCAGATTTCTGAGTCCGTCTGAGACTGCCGGGGTGACGATTAAATCCCGTACCCGTACGGCCGGCTCCGAGGTTTGCGGCCCAACCGTGGACCACCGCGGCAGCAACGTTATGCTGCAATCCGCAAGTTGGTCCTGCCAATACTGCTGACACTCGCGCGACTCGATCGCCTGCCGCTCCAGCGCCACAAATTCACGAAACGTCAATTTCGGGGCCGGCCCTATATCATTCTTTGTTCTTCCCAGTAAGTACCAGTAGCGGAGAAATATCCCGTTCAGCAAAGTGGCGAGGCTCCATCCATCAAACAACACATGGTGAAAACTCAACGCAAACTGAAACACATCGGCACTGCGACGGTGCAGCAACACCCGCAGGAGGGGCGGTTGATCCCACCTGAAAGGACGTTCTTTCTCGGTGGCGATCAGTCCATCCAGCGCCGCCTGCTTCCCAGCCTCATCCAAGCCACTGAGGTCTGCGTATTCAATCAAAGGCTCAATTTTACGATGGACCAACTGTAACGGCTCGCTATAGCTGGCGAGATCGAAACTGGTGCGCAGCGCTGCATGTCGCCGCATCATCTCCTGGATCGCCGCGCGCATTGCATCGAGGTTGAACGGCGCGCGCAATTCATAGCAGAAGATGTCATGGTAGACAGCCGTTTCCGGACTGTATTCGCTGTGAAAGATCATGCCCCCCTGCAACATCGTCAGTGGATAAGCATCCTCCACATCCTCCGGTAACTGCTGCCGGTCGGCCGCCGAGATCAGACTGAAAGGCGTGGTTGGTTCCCTGGCTATGCTTTGCTCGTCAAACAGGTTCTGCGCCAGCCTGGCGACGGTTGCATGCTGGAATAACTGTTGGACGGAGAAATTAAGTCCGTGCTCCCGAGCTTTGGCGAGAGCCTTGATACTGAGGATAGAGTCGCCGCCGAGATCGAAGAAGTTGTCATAGATGCCGATCTGCGGGACCTGCAATATCTCACTCCAAACATCAGCCAGTAACCGTTCAGTACGAGTGCGCGGCGCCACGAAGGATTCGGTCAACTCCGGCCGCGCCTGTTCCGGCGCCGGCAACAGCTTTCGATTTATCTTGCCGTTAGGTGTGAGCGGCAGCTCCGGGAGCATGACATAAACTGCCGGCGCCATGTATTCCGGCAATTTCTCCAACAGGAAATGGCGCAACTCGCTCACGGTCGTCGCGAACTCCTGTGCCGCCACCACGTAAGCGACCAGCCGCTTGTCTCCCGGCATGTCTTCCCGAGCGACTACCACACACTCTCGTATCGCCTGGTGCGTTCTCAGCGTCGCCTCGACCTCTCCTAATTCGATGCGGAAGCCGCGCACCTTCACCTGGTCGTCTATGCGCCCACCGTACTCGAGCTCCCCATCCCTTCGATATCGGGCCAGGTCTCCAGTCCTATAGAGTCGCTCGCCACTGCCGCCGCTAAACGGGTGCGGCACAAATCTCTCGGCCGTCAGCTCTGCTCGATTCAAATAGTTGCGCGCCAGCCCGGCCCCACCCACATACATCTCGCCGTACACCCCAATCGGCGCCGGTCCCATCTCTCGATCCAGGACGTACAGTTCAAGGTCCCCGATGGGCCTGCCGATAAGACTGACTCCGACTTCTTCGATCTCGGCCACGGTGATTGGGTGGTAGGTCACATGCACGGTCGTCTCTGTGATCCCGTACATGTTGACCAGTCGTGGATGCTCGTCCCCGTGTCGCTCGAACCACGCTCGCAGGCTGCTCGTCTCAAGCGCTTCGCCACCGAAGATTACCAGCCGTAAGCTCGATACTTCTTCACCTCGCCAACTTTCTTCGGCTCGCATCAACTGCCGAAACGCCGAAGGTGTCTGATTGAGGACTGTCACGTTCTCCGTCACCAGCAACTCATAGAAGGCTTCCGGCGACCGGCTGACCAAAGGAGAAACGATTACCAACCTTCCGCCGTACAGCAAAGCTCCCCATATTTCCCACACCGAAAAGTCGAAGGCATAGGAGTGAAACAGCGTCCAGACATCAGCTGCGTTGAAGTTGAACCATTCGTGGGTGGCTGAGAAAAGGCGCGCCACATTGGTATGTGTTACCAGCACACCTTTGGGTTTACCGGTCGAGCCGGAGGTGTAAATAACATAGGCCAGGTGATCCGGAGTGGTTAGGTTCGCGGGCTGCTCCTGAGAGTGTGCAGCTATGGACGACCAGTCAGAATCGAGGCACAGCAATTCGACAGCATGATCTGGAAACTGGTCTCGGAGGTGATGTTCAGTCAGGACCAGGCGGACGTGAGCGTCTTCCAGAATGAAAGCGAGTCGTTCAGATGGGTACTGAGGGTCAAGCGGCAGGTAAGCGCCGCCGGCTTTGAGAATACCCATGATGCCGACGAGCATTTCCACGGAAGGCGACATCAGCATGGCGACCGTCACATCGGGTCCGACATCTCGTGCCTGCAGGTAGTGGGCCAACTGGTTCGCCCGCCGGTTCAATTCTCGATAGGTCACTTGCTCTTGTCCCAGTACCAGGGCGACAGCTTGCGGCGCGCGCTCTGCCTGAAGTTGGAACAGTTGATCTAAGAGTTGCCGTGAAGGATATTTTCGCGCGCCCTGATTCGACTGTGACAATATCTGACGCCGCTCATCTTCTGAGAACAGCGGCAGCGACCAGATGCGCTGCCCGGGATCGAGCACGATGCCCGCCAGCAACCGCTTAAACTGGTTCGCCAACTGCTCGATGGTGGGCGTCTGGAAGAGGTCCGTATTGAAAATAATCAAGCCGTCCAGATGCTCCCCAAATTCGTCCATCGAGAGAAGTAAATCGAAGGGAGTCGTCTTCGTCTCTACTCTCACCGTCTTAATCCGAACCCCGGCTATGCTCTGGTCTGGCGGCGGCACGTTTTGCAGCACGAATGCCACCTGGAAGAGCGGACTGTGACTCAGGTCGCGATCCGGCGCCAACTCATCCACCAGTTTCTCGAACGGCAGGTCCTGATGCGCATATGCCCCCAGGCATGAGGCCCGCACCTGCTCGAGCAATGCGAGAAAGCTCGGATCACCACGCAGGTCTGCACGCATCACCAGCATGTTGACGAAGAACCCGATCAACTCTTCCGTTTCGGCACGGTTGCGGTTTGCCATGTCCGCCCCGACCACCAGTTCATCCTGACCGCTGTAGCGACCGAGGAGCGTTTGCCAGGCCGCCAGCAAGACCATGAACAAAGTCACGCCCTGCTGTTTGCACAGTGCCTTGAGACCTTCAGCCAGTTGGTCATCGACGTTAAATGGCAGGCCCGCGCCGTGATGGCCCAGCGCCGCTGGTCGCGGCTTGTCAGTGGGCAATCCGAGCACCGGCACACCATCTCTGAATTGCTCACGCCAGTATGACAACTGCTTTTCCAGTTCGGCGCCCTGCAACCACTCGCGTTGCCAAACGGCATAATCTGCATATTGGACCGGCAGTTCCGGAAGCGGTGACGACTCGCCTGTCCGGAATGCCTCGTAGAGAGTTACGGCTTCGCGAACCAGGACAGTCATGGACCAGGCATCGCTAATGATGTGATGCATGGTGAGCAACAAGATGTGTTCCTCGTCACTCAACCGCAGCAACTTTGTTCTCAAAAGCGGTCCCTGCGTCAGATCGAATCCGTGGCCAGACTCTGCGAGAATTAGCTGCTGGGCCTCGGCTTCCCGTTCCGCTTCAGCCAATCCGCTGAGATCAACCAAAGGTAGATTGACTGCCGCTGCCGGCGTGATCACCTGAATCGCTTCACCTTGCACACTGTGGAAGGTGGTCCGCAGCGTTTCATGGCGGCGGATGAGCTCGTTCAGGCTCCAGTGCAATGCCTCCTCGTCGAGATGTCCTGCCACACGCAGTGCTAAAGGTAAGTTATAGACGGTGCTGCCAGGCTCTAACTGGTCGAGAAACCACAATCGCTGCTGCGCGAAAGAGAGGGGCAGCGGTTGCTCTCGGCTCACGCGTCCAATCGGCGGCGCCGATAGTCCTGCTCCGGCTTCGAGGGCCTGCGCAATACTCTGGGCTGATTGAGCCACTGTGGGGACTTCAAACATGGTCCGGAGGGGCAACTCAACTTGAAACCTCTGCCGCACTCTCGAGATCACTTGTGTTGCCAGTAACGAGTGGCCCCCGAGGTCGAAGAAGTTGTCATGAATGCTCACCCGCTCAAGATGCAACACTTCGCTCCAGATACCCGCGACCATCTCTTCCACCGAACTCCGTGGCGCCACATAACTCCGCTGCGCCAGCAGCCGGCTCTCGGGCGCGGGTAAGGCGCGGCGGTCGACTTTGCCGTTCGCCGTCAGCGGCAATTCCCGCAGCGTTACAAACGCAGCCGGCACCATGTACTCCGGCAGCCGCTGCTTCAGATACCCACGAAGCTGCGGCACTATATTTTCCAGTTCACGCTCGCCGGCCGGTCGATTCGCATATTCACTCCACGCCTTGACCACAACTCTTCGTCCCGGCGCCCCCGAGGAACGCCCATTGCCCGCCTCCTGCCGCTTCAACACAGCGTCATAACTTCCCCTCGGATCACCATCCGTCCAGGCCAGGCCGGCGGTGTAAGCAAGCTCTGCGCTCATTCCCCACAATTCCGCCGGGTCAACCCCACTCATACCCTCCAACTGGCTGGCGAGCGCCTGCCGCACGTCCGCTACGTTGGTCGCTTCGGCAACGCCTCCCAACAGTTGCACGGCCGTAACATCTCTTAACACTCGCGCGTTCGGAATGTTCTGCAAGCACAGCAACTCCGGCCCGGTGGTCCTCAGCGTTTCGTGGAGAGTGTCCACAGTCATTCCCTGCTGTTGCCAATCGATCCATTCGACCTGTGGCTCCGGCTCGACCTCTCCTCCAATGCGCAACACCACATCGTAGCGAAACTTGGTCAACTCATTCTGTGATTGCCCACCTTTCAGTTGGAATTGCACTTCACTGATCTGTGGTTTCACCTGCTGGAGCGCACTGAAGAAGTCGGGCCTGATCAACAACTCCTTCTCTTGGGCCACCTGCGTCTGCACCCTCTGCTCAAACTCCGCGACTGTGAGTGCGCCGTCCGCGGAATCTAATTGGACCGAAGTATGAAATGCCTGCAGCAGCGAAAGGTTACGCACGCCGCCGACAAAGATCGCTCCTCCCGGCTTGACGCAATTGATCGCGCCTTCGAGGACACTTACCAAATACTCAATGTCGGGAAAGTATTGGACAACTTCGTTGATGATTATTAGGTCGAAGGCCTGGGTTGGAATCTCTCTGAAATCATTCGCCGCCTGTTGCCGCAGGATGATTGGCGGCAGCGGCTCCGGACTCTCCTCGATCTGCTGTCGCAACACGCGCAGCACCGCTGCTGAAAGATCGGTTCCGTAATACCGACGGCAATGAGGAGCGATGCGATGCAGCAGCAGGCCAGTCCCGCAGCCGACTTCCAGAACGGATTCCGGCTGCAACTGCAAGATTCTGCTTACCGTATCATCTACACATTCGAAGACCTCCGCTTCGGAGAACGGTTGATTCGTATAGCTGTTAATCCAGACTCTAAGATTGAGCGCTCGATCCTGTGATGAGTAAGAGCCCTGGCTGTAGACCAGGTCAAAAATTCCTCGCCATCCGGCAACTTTCTCGTCCCACTCACCCGCCTCGTTCGATTCGGCTGGTGTGGGAGCGCTCGACTCAGGAACCAGGTAGGCGACCAGGCGCTTGTCTGCGTCCTCTCCGTCGGCTCGCACCACCACCACCGCATCTTTGACTCGCTCGTGTTCTCTGAGCACTGCCTCCACTTCCCCCAGCTCGATGCGGTGGCCTCGAACCTTCACCTGTTCATCCGCCCGTCCTAAGTATTCGATTCTCCCATCGTTCAGGAGCCGCCCGACATCTCCGGTCCGGTACATCCTTGCGCCTGGATCTCTGCTGTACCTATCCGGAACAAACCTCTCCGCGGTCTGCGCCGCATCCCTCAGATACCCTCTCCCTACTCCTTCCCCGCCTATACAGATCTCTCCGCTGACTCCCACCGGCAACAATCCCATCTCTTCATCCAACACGTACACTCGCACGTTTATCACCGGACGGCCGATTGCCACCCGCTCGCCTGACTCCATTCTCCTCACGTGCTCATGCAGGACGTCATCGCTACACTCGGTCGGGCCATACGCATTGACCATCCTGACCTGCCCATAACGCTGCTGCCACCTGACGCATAACTCTGCGCTCAACGCCTCACCCGTCGTCAAAAGCCATCGCAACCTGCCGAGGGCTCCGTTGCGCTCCTCCGGCTGTCCAAGCACGGCGCTTAGCAGCGATGGCACCGTCTCCCAAACTGTCACCCCGCTGTCGCGCACTTCGTCCAGCAATCGTTGCGCGTCACGCGCGACCTCATCACCCACGATTCGCACCTGGCCGCCTACCATCAACGGCGCGAGGTATTGCCAGACCGAGATGTCGAAGCTTGCGGAGGCCGTCTGGGCCACCACGTCTTCGCTGCTTAACTCAAGGTCGCGGATCTTGGCGCACAGGTGATTGATCATGCTGCGGTGTTGGATCATTACGCCTTTAGGTCTTCCCGACGAACCCGACGTGTAGATCACGTAGGCGAGGTTTGCCGCTACGCTGCGGCGGGCTGGGAGCCCATCACTTTGCTTCGGCTCGCTCAACTCCTCGATCGCAATGACCCTGAGGGCCGCCTCCGACTGGTGCGCCTCCAGTTGCGGACCGAGCCGGGCCGACAACTCGCGCGAACTGACAAGCAACTGGCACTGGCTGTCATCCAGCAACTGAGCAATGCGCCGGATCGGATAGAGAGGGTCGAGAGGCAGGTAAGCAGCCCCAACTTTGAAGAGCGCGAGGATGGCGACCAGAAGGTCCAGGCTGCGCTCAAGCAAGAGAGGAACAATCGACTCGGGGCCGAGGCCAAATTCGAGGAGGCGTCCAGCCACGACCGTGACGCGTTGATCGAGCTCTAGGTAAGTAAGATGCTGATCGGCGCAGGCGGCAGCGATGGCATCCGGGGTGCGGCCCACTTGCGCCTGGAACAATTCATAAAAGCATGCGTCGCGAGGATAGTCGTGCTCGGTCTGATTCCACGCGAAGAGGATTTCATGACGCTCGGCCTCGGTTAATATTTCCGCTCGTGAAATCAGCTCGTCCGGATGCGTCACCATCTGTTTGAGCAGGAGCTGATAGTGGACTGCCAGTCTGCTCACGGTCTCTGACTCGAACAAATCAGTCCTGTAGTGCAGGTTGCCACGCAACCCCTCGGATGATTCCTCCAGCACCAACGTGAGATCAAAAATCGCGTTGCCGATCTCAACCTCCACGGGGCTCAGCGTGAGATTCGGTAACTCCAGACGCTCGTGCGGCGTGTTGGGCAAGGCCAGCATCACCTGAAACACCGGGTGGTAGCTTATTTCACGCGCCGGTTGTAACTGTTCGACCAGCTTCTCGAAAGGAAACTCCTGGTGGGCATACCCTCCTAAACAGACCTCTCTTGCGCGTTTCAACATACCTCGCAAGGTCGGCTCCCCGGCCAGGTTCGTGCGCAGGGCCAGCGTATTCAGGAAAAAACCTATCAGGTTTTCTGTCGCGGCTTGCGTCCGATTGGCTACCGGCGTGCCCACCACCACGTCGCTTTGACCCGCGTAGCGTCCTAACAGCACCTGAAAAGCAGTCAGCAACGTCATGAACAACGTCGCGCCCTCCATCTGGCTCAAGTGCTTGAGCTGCTCGGTCAAACCGTGGCTGAGCGTCACCGGCAGGCTCGCGCCACGATAGCTCTGTACCGGAGGGCGTGGATGGTCCGTCGGCAGATCCAGGACCGGCGGCGCGCCGGCGAGTTGGGCGGTCCAGTAGGAGAGTTGCTGTTCAAGCGCTTCGCCCTGGAGCCACTTTCGCTGCCACACCGCATAGTCGGCATACTGAATCTCCATTTCCGGCAGCGGTGATGGCTCGCGGGCGATGAACGCGCTGTACAGGACACCCACTTCGTGAATCAGCACACCCATTGACCAGACATCATGGATTATCTGGTGCATCGTCATGAGCAGGACGTGGTCTGCTTCGTCGAGCCGCAGCAGCTTCACCCTGAGCAGTGGTCCAGCCTCCAGGTCAAAAGGCTTTCCGGCCTCGGCGGTAGCTAAACGTTGCGCTTCCGCCGCGCGCTCCTCCTCAGGTAGAGAGCTGAGGTCGGTAAACGACACCCGCAATGGCTGCGGCAAGGCGATGATTTGGACGGGTTGTCCCTCTTCAATGGTAAAGGTGGTGCGCAGAGATTCGTGACGACGGATGAGTTCGCTCAACGCCCGCTCTATGGCGGTGACGTCCAGGGGACCCATAATCCTTTGCACGAAAGGAACGTTGTAAGCCACATTACCCGGCTCGAGTTGGTTAAAGAACCACAGGCGTTGCTGGGCAAAGGAGAGCGGCAAAGGTTGGTCTCTGCCAACCTTCTCGATGGGTGGCGCGAGCAGCCCTTCTCCGGCGCCGATGGCGGCGTCTATGTTCCTGGCCATCTCGCCAATCGTTGGCGCTTCAAAGAGCCGGCGCACTGGAAGCTCGATTTTGAATAACTGGCGGATGCGCGAGATCATCTGAATCGCGAGCAGGGAATGACCGCCCAACTCAAAGAAGTTGTCGTCTGTGCCTACCTGGTCCAGCCGCAGCAGGTCGCGCCAGACGCCAGCTAAAAGTTCTTCAGTTGGCGTACGGGGCGGAGCGAAAGGGTTGCCATTCTGCGCGATAACTGTTGCAGGAGAGTCGGAGAGTGCACGCCGGTCTACCTTTCCATTGGAAGTCAGCGGCATGACGTCCAGAACTCCGAAAGCCGCTGGCACCATGTATTCGGGCAGTCTCTGCCTGAGGTGGCTTCTGAGGTCGTTGATGCTTAATGCCTGATCCGGATTGGCGACGATATGGGCGGTAAGTAATTGGTCATGGGCTTCATCTTCGCTGGCCGTGACGATGGCTTCGCTGACCGCTGGGTGTTCGTTGAGGATCGTCTCGATCTCTTCCAATTCAATGCGGTAACCGCGCAACTTCACCTGCTGGTCAATCCGCCCTAAGAACTCTATAGCTCCATCGGGCCGGTATCGCGCCAGGTCGCCGGTCTTATACAAGCGTTCGCCTGTTCTTCTACTGAAAGGGCTCGGAATAAACTTTTCGGCGGTCAGCTCAGGGCGCCCCAGATATCCTCTCGCGACGCCCGCGCCGCCGATCAGAAGCTCACCATACACGCCGACCGGGGTTGGCTCGTAATGCTGATCCACGACATATATTTGCGTATTCCCAATAGGCCGGCCGATGGGAATGGTGTTTTCAGCAGGGTTCAGCAAATGAGTGGTAGACCAGATTGTCGTCTCGGTCGGCCCATACATATTGTGAATCTCTCCTGAAACCAGCTGCCGGAGTTTTTCAGGCAGTGAAGCGGGCCAGGCTTCTCCACCAACCATCAGCTTACGCAGCGACCCCATCGCCCGGACTGTTTCCGGCTCGGTCAGCAGCATTTTTGCGAGAGAGGGAGTGCACTGCAGATGCGAAACCCGGTGCCTGACCAACTGCGCCGCGAATGCGTGATCCGGCTGAGATGCATCGACACTTCCTGTTTCGGTTTGATAGAAGTCCACGGCACGGTCTGACTGAACTATGACCTGAAACCCGCGCGCGAGCGTCCAGAGAAGTTCCAGCACGGAAATATCGAAGGAGATACTAGTCACCGCCAGCCAGGCGCCCGGCGTGGCGTCACCGATGCGGGCATCCATCGCGGTGAAGAAGTTGACCACATTGCGATGACTGACCATGACGCCCTTGGGCTTACCCGTTGAACCGGAGGTGTAGATGACATAGGCGAGGTTGTCACGGGCGGCTGGCGCAATACTGCGCGCAGGGTTTTCCGCACTCTCTCTTGAGATGATGGACCAATCCGTATCGAGGCAGACCGCTTCGGCATCGTGTTCAGGAATTCGTTTGCGCAGTTGATTCTGCGTCACCAAAAGCTCAACTCCGGCATCATGCAGCATGTAACCGAGACGTTCTCCGGGGTAAGCCGGATCAAGAGGAACATACGCGCCGCCCGCCTTGAGTACTCCCAGCAGGCCTATAACCGTCGCCGCCGAACGCTCCACACATATCCCGACCCGCTGCTCCGGGCCAGCGCCCAACCGGCGCAGGTGGTGCGCCAGTTGATTGGCCCGCCGGTTTAACTCGGCATAGGTGAATTGGTCCTCCTGATAAACAACGGCAGTGGCTTCCGGCGTTCGTTCTACCTGTTCTTCAAACAACTGAGCGAGCGATTTATCTGCCGGATATGTGCTCTCCGTATCATTCCATTCGACCAGCAACTGATGCCGCTCCGCGACACTCAACATCTGCACCGTCGCGATGGGCTGTTCGGGGTCTTCACTCAACGATTCCAGGAGCCGCTGCAGGTGCGTCATGAGACGCTCAATCACCTCTGCGTCAAACTCGCTCTGATAGTAATTAATCATTAACCCGAGTCTGGCGCCGGGCTCGATCGCAATAGTGATCGGGTAGTGGTTCTGCTCAGTCGACCGGACGTCGCTTATCCTTAGACCATGGTTCTGCCCAGTGACGGCATCACTCACCGGATAGTTCTCGAACAACACGATGCTCTCGAACAACGCCTGGCCTCTCGCCACCTCGCTCCAACCCTGCACCGCCACCAGCGGACTGTACTCATATTGCCTCATCTCCACTTGCTCGCTCTGGAGTTGCCGCAACCACTCGCCCACCTGCTGCTCTGCGGTTACCTTTACTCTAACCGGCAAGGTGTTGATGAATAATCCGACCATCTCCTCAACCCCCGCCAGCTCCGATGGTCGCCCGCTCACCGTCGCTCCATAGACCAGGTCCTGTGCCCCACTGTAGCGTGAAAGGAGCAGGGCCCAGACTGCTTGAACCACTGTGTTTAAGGTCACCTGCTGCTGCCGGCTAAAGCGGCGCAACTGATCAGTAACCTCGGTGCTCAACAGTCTCTTCCGCTCTGCATAGCCACTGGCTTTTGGCTGGTCGCCGGTGTTTCTCTTTGCCGGCAGCGGAGTCGGCTCGGTGAAGCCAGCCAAACGGCGCCGCCAGTAGGTTTCGGCTGCCGCCATGTCCTGGTCCAACAACCATCCGATGTAGTCTTCGTAGGGCCTGCTCGTCTCCAACTGCAGCTCTCGTCCCTGACTGTAGGCTTCGTAGTAGCTGAAGACCTCTTTCAGCAACAACGGCAAAGACCAACCATCCATCAACAAATGATGTGCACTCCAGACGAACCAGTAGCTCTGTTCTCCGGTTTGGGCCAACTGGACACTCATCAACGGCGCCCGCTGCAGATCAAAGCCGCGCCTTCGATCGTCGGCCAATTGCATCTGTAGCTGTTTTTGCTGTTCCGCCTCCTCCATCCCGCGCCAGTCGTGCACATCTATCACCAACTCCACCTGCCGGTGCACCACCTGTAACGGCTCTCCCTGTCGCTGCCACACGAAGGAGGTCCGTAACACGCTGTTACGCGTGATCACCTGCGCCCAGGCGCGCTTGAAGGCTGCCACATCCAGTTTGCCCTCACACCTGCAGCTTAACTGGATGATGTAATCGCCTGAGCCCGGCGCATAGATGGTGTGGAAGAGAATTCCCTGCTGCATGGGCGACAGGGGATAGATGGCTTCAATGTTTTTCCGGCTCATACTGGATTGCTTCCGCCCTGGCTTCACTGAAGTTCTGCCAGCAACTCGTCGAGCTGGTCCTGAGTAACATTTGCCTTGGGGAAGTCTGAAGGAGTGTAGCCACCCGCTTCCGGGCTCTGGCAGTGCGCAATCAGCAACTGCAACTGCAGCAAGTAATCTGTGGCTACCTTTTCGATAGTTTCGCGGCGATACAGAGTACGGCTGTAGCTCCAGCTCAAATGGAGTTCGCCTCCACTGATCATGGCATTAATTTCCAGCAGATAGTTTCTCCGTCCTCGGTGGCTCTGAGTTGGTCCGCTGGACTCACTCGCCCTGGCAAACGATGACCTCTCGTCCAGCACCTGATCGACTTGTCCAAGGTAGTTGAAGGAGACTTCGGCCGCTGGCTGTGCCTGCAGTCTCTCACTCGCCGTCACGTCGGCACTGAGATACTTCAGCAACCCGTAGCCGATCCCTCGCCCCGGCACTCCCCGCAACTGCTCCTTCACTGCCTTGAGCGCTGCAGCCGGTTGCCCCTCTCCATTGCCGGCCGTCTTCACCTCCAGCAGCACTGGGAAGAGCGTGGTGAACCAACCAACCGTGCGTGAAACATCCACCGCCTCAAAGATGTCCTCTCGCCCATGCCCTTCCAGGTCCACCAACGCTGTTTGAGCTCCACTCCAGCGCGTCAAGCAAAGCGCCAGGGCCGTCAGCAGCAGGTCGTTAATCTGTGTGCGATAGACCTGCGGCACTTCCTGCACTAAAGCTCGCGTCTGTCTGGCGTCCAGTCCTACAACTACAACCGCCGTACTCTGCCGGGTGTTGTCGCCTCCGGGAACATCCACCGGCAGCGGCTTCACCTGTTGCCACCGCGCCGCGGTCCAATAAGCAAGCTCCTGCGGCAACTCTTTACTCTCTGCATACTCAACCAAACGCCGGGCCCACTGCTGGTAGGAAGTTGTCTTGGCTGGTAACACGACTTCTTCCTCACGGCTCAACTGCTCATAGGCCGTGCGCAGATCTTCGAGCAGAATGCGCCACGACACGCCGTCGACCGCCAGGTGGTGTATGACGATCAAGACCCGGCCTTTTTCCGCTGCGCCCAGGTCGAAGTAGATGACTCGCAGGAGCGGCCCCTTCGCTAAATCCAAACTGCCCTGCACCTCGGTCGCCGCCTGTTCGACGGCCTGCGCTCGCTGCTCATCGGTCGCCGCCTGAATCTCTCGCACCTCGAAGACCTGATTCTCTTCCGTCGCCAGATTGATCTGCCGCCAGCCGGCTGCGGTCTGATGAAAACGCAGTCGCAGCGCGTCGTGATGCGCGACAATGCGCCTGAGGGCCTGCTCAAAGAGCGACCGGTCCAGATCGGCAGGGACGTCCAGCATAACGGCCTGATTGAAGTGATGCAGATCAACCATCTGCTGCTTGAAGAACCAGTGCTGGATGGGAGTCAGCATGACCTCGCCAGTGACTGGTCCCTGCTCAGCCTCCACCGCTCCGACGCTGCGCACCACGCGCGCCAGCTCCGACACACTGGGCTGCTCAAAGAGCTGACGTGGCGTCAGTTGCAAACCCGCTCGATTGGCTTTGGAGACGACTTGGATGCTGAGGATCGAATCGCCGCCGAGCTCGAAGAAGTTGTCATGGATGCCGACCTGGTCGAGGCGTAACACTTCGCCCCAGATGCGGGCCAGCGTTTGCTCAACAGAGGTGCGCGGTGCGACGTAGCGAACGTTCAGGTCCGGTCGAGTTAACTCCAGAGCGGGCAGTCTAAGTCGGTCGACTTTGCCGTTAGGCGTCAGCGGTATTTCGGCAAGCTGCGCGAAAACTGCCGGTATCATATGGTCTGGCAAACGCCGCTTGAGATAGCCGCGCAGTTCTGCGTCAACCACAACCGCGTTTGCGTCAGCCACTACGTAAGCGATCAGCCGCTTACTGCCAGGTGTATCCTCCTGACTTAAGACCACTGCTTTTTTGACTGCCTCATGCTCAGTAAGCGCAGCCTCGATCTCTCCCAGCTCGATGCGATAGCCACGAATCTTCACCTGGCGATCGATACGCCCCCATATCTCTATATTTCCATCGGGCAGGTAGCGCGCCACATCTCCGGTCCGATACAGTCGGGCTCCGGCTTGCCCGCTGAAGGGGTGCGGTATGAATCTTTCAGCGGTGAGGGCGAACTGGTGGAGGTAGCCGCGCGATAAACCGGCGCCCGCTATGTGCAGGTGACCCGGCGCCCCGACCGGCGCGGGATTCAAGTGGTCATCGAGGATATAGATTTGCGTGTTGTTGATGGGATGGCCGATAGTCGGCGCTGCATCCTCTCTGCAGCGCGCGACTGTGGCCCATATGGTCGTCTCGGTCGGTCCATACGCATTGAAAAACCTCCTCCGGGCGGCCCACGCCTGGACCACCTGCGCCGTGCACGCCTCCCCTGCCGAGATCACCGTCTGCAACTTATCCAGCCCTGGCGTCGGCAGTACTTCCAGGACTGACGGAGGCAGCGTGACATTGGTGATCGCTTGCTCGCGCACCAGTTCGAGCAAGCCGTCAATCGATTGCTGCCGCTCCTTACTCGTCAGGCAAAGCGTCGCTCCGGAACGCAAGGCCATCCAGATTTCGAATACCGAAGCATCGAAGCTCAGGGAAGCGAACTGTAGGACTCGATCATCCGGCTGGACAGCAAAAGTATCAACTTGTGCCTGCGACATATTGAGCAGTCCGCGATGTTCGACCATGACGCCTTTGGGCCGCCCGGTCGATCCGGAGGTGTAGATCACGTACGCGAGGTGAGACGGTTGCACGCCACTACTAATCTCTTCGTCGCTATGTGTCGCGATCTCCGCCCACTCCTGATCAAGACGCACGATCTCCAACAACGGATCAGCCGCCGCCTCTGCTAAACTCGCCTGCGTCAACAGCACCCTTACGCGCGCATCCTCAATCATGAAGCGCAGTCGTTGAACCGGATACTGGGGGTCCAGCGGCAGATAAGCGCCGCCTGCTTTTAACACTCCCAAAATCCCGACGATCATCTCTACAGAGCGATCTATGCAGATGCCGACCAGGACCTCCGGGCCTGTGCCGCGCTGCCTCAGGTAGCGGGCCAGTTGGTTGGTGCGCCGGTTCAGCTCTCGATAGGTAAGTTGTCGATCTTCAAAGATGAGGGCCGTTGCCTCAGGGGTGCGCTCCGCCTGAGCCTCAAAGAGCTGGTGGATGCAGGAGTCACGCGCATAGTCATGGTCGGTCCTATTCCATTCTATTAAGACTTGACGTTGCTCCCGCTCGTTCAAAGGCGAGAAATTTTCGTAGCGTCCGAGAGGATCGCTCGACATTGCTTCCAGCACTCTGGCGTAGTACCCACTGAACGCCGCAACCTGTTCCGGGCTTAACACCGCGGCGTCATACTTCAGATCCATTTTCACTCGCGAGGTCTGCGGCTCCACCCAGCAGTCCAGTAAGAGGGGGACGTTCGTCTCCGTAATCGAGGTCTCGTTGATGACCTCTATCCCGTCCAGCCGGAGCACCCCATTGAGGACGTGAAAGTGCACGAAGTTGAACGCTACCTCAAACAAAGATTCTCCGCCCTGCTGTCGCTGTAACTCCACCAGCGGATAGCGGCGGTACGCCAGCATCTCCTGCTCGGTCGCGAACACGTCCTGCACCAGGTCTTGCCATGTCCCTCCTTTTAGCTCTCGCCGGAAAGGCAGGGCATTCAGGAACAGTCCCAATACTTGCTCGCCGCCAGGCGCTTCCGGTCGCCCGTTCCACCCGAGCCCGGTCGTCACCTCTATCTGTCCGCTGATGAGACTGAGCACCCTCAGGTGCGCGGCCAGCAGCACGCTCTTGAGCGGCGTCTTCAGCTCTCGCGCCAGGTTTTTGAGCCCGTCTGAAATGGTTGCCGGGACGATCACCTGCTGCGCCAGCATCGCCTCTTCGAACGTCCTGGGCTGGGCCGTGGGCCAGCGCGGCAAGCTCGTCACGCTGTGCTCTGCCAGTTGGCGCTGCCAGTAATCCCGACACTGCGCCGACTCGACCGCCTCTCGTTCCAACGCCACAAATTCGCGGAACGCCAACTCCGGCGCAACCTCGATATCGGTCGTGGTGTGGCCCAGCAAATACCGGTAGTGGCGAAACAATTCGGTCAATAGAGTCGCGAGGCTCCAGCCATCGAGCAGCACATGGTGAAAGCTCAACGTAAACTGAAACACCTCGCGGCTGCGCCGGTGCAAATGCAAACGCATGAGCGGCGCGCTGTTCCACTGGAAAGGGCGGCTCCTTTCTGCCGCGATCACGTCGTTGAGCACCTCCTCCTGGCCTGCCCGATCCAGTCCCGCGAGGTCTGTGTATTCAACAATCGGTTCAACCTCGCGATGGACTATCTGTAAAGGCTCGCTATACCCCGCAAGATCGAAACTGGTCCGCAGCACGGCGTGGCGACGCATCATCTCCTGCATCGCGGCGCGCAGCGCTTCCAGGTCGAACGGGGCGCGCAACTCATAGCTGCAGATGTCATGGTAGACGGATGTCTCAGGACTGTACTCGCTGTGAAAAATCATGCCCGCCTGCAGCCTCGTCAGGGGATAGGCGTCCTCTACATCGTCGGGCAACTGCTCGCGATCTTCCGTCGAGATCAAACTAAACGGCGCCGTCGTTCCCCGAGCTATGCTCTGCTCGCCAATCAGGCTCTCCGCCAACTCGAAAACCGTCGGATTCTGAAACAACTGCTGAATCGAAAAATTCAGTTCCCGCTCTTGCGCCCGCGAGACGACCTGAATGCTGAGAATTGAATCGCCCCCGAGGTCGAAGAAGTTGTCGTGAATGCCGACCTGCTCGACATGCAACACTTCGCTCCATAGCTCAGCCAATGCCTTTTGAGTCTCTGTGCCAGGCGCCACGAATGATTCCGCCAACTCAGGTCGTGCCGGTTCCGGCATCGGCAATCCGCTGTGATTGATCTTGCCGTTGGGTGTCAGCGGCATCTGCGAAAGCATCACGTACAGAGCCGGTACCATGTACTCCGGCAGTTTCTCCAACAGGAAGCGGCGCAACTCGCTAACCGTTGGCGCGTCGTCCTCTTCCGCGACAATGTAAGCGACCAGTCGTTTCTCCCCCGGCTCATCTTCCCGGGCCACGACAGCGACTTCGCGAATCGCGTCGTGTTTGCGCAAAACAGTTTCGATCTCTCCCAATTCGAGGCGAAAGCCGCGCACTTTCACCTGCTTGTCAGCCCTGCCGATGAACTCGATGTTTCCGTCCGGCAGATAGCGCACCCGATCTCCGGTGCTGTACATGCGGGCTCCCGGTTTTGAGCTGTGCGGATGGGCGATGAACTTCTCCGCGGTCAGCTCAGGCTGCCGCAGGTACCCTCGCGCCAAACCGTCGCCACCGATCCACAACTCACCGAGCACGCCGATCGGCACGGGCTGCAGTTGCGTATCCAGCACGTAGAGTTGGGTATTCGACAGTGGCTTCCCGATCGGCACGGTCAACGCGGAGGCGGGCACGTCCTCCACCTCCATCCAACTCGCATAAGTTGTGCTCTCGGTCGGCCCGTAGACGTGCAGCAATCGTTGCGGTCTTCCTTCCACCTCCAACACCCGTCGCACCCATTGCGTATCCACCTGCTCGCCGCCAAACAACAGGTGTTTGACTTTTCCGAACGCCCCAGCATCATTTGCCGCCATCTGGTTAAAGAGAGCTGTGGTCAGAAACAGAACGCTGATCTCTTCTTCAGCCAGAAGGTTCGCCAGCAACGCCGGCGAGAGCGAGACGTCGCGGCTAACACCCACCAGGCGGGCGCCGTTTAGCAGCGCCCCCCAGATTTCGAAGGTGGCCGCATCGAAAGAAGCGTTAGAAGCTTGCGCCACGCTGTCGTAATCCTTGAGTTGGATGTAATTCGTTTCGCAGACCAGACGTGAAATGGCCCGATGCGTAATACAAATGCCTTTGGGTAAGCCGGTCGATCCTGAAGTGTAGATGACGTACGCCAGGTTATCTGCGCTCACCGGCGCCGCAGGATTCTGCATGCTCTGGCGCGCAATCTCTTCCCAATCAGTGTCCACATATACCAGCCGGCCCCAGTGTGCAGGGAGGCGCTCCAACGTGCGGGCCTGGGTGACGAGCACCGAGATCTGCGCGTTTTCCAGCATGTAAGCCAGACGCTCTAACGGGTATTCGGCGTCCAGCGGCACGTAAGCGCCACCAGCTTTGAGAATGGCCAGGAGCCCCACAATCATCTCTACCGAGCGTTCCATGCAAATGCCAACCAGCGATTCCATGCCAACTCCACAATTTCGCAGGTGATGGGCCAACTGGTTGGCGCGCTGGTTCAGCTCAAGGTAGGTGAGTTGGTCGTCGCCGTAGGTCACTGCCACCGCTGCGGGTGTGCGCTGTGCCTGCGCTTCAAAAAGCTGGTGAACGCAGAAGTCACGTGGATAGACCGTCTCGGTTTCGTTCCATTCGCTCAGGAGTTGCTGCCGCTCCGCTTCGCTCAACAACGGCAAGGCTGAACAGCGCTGCTCAGCATCAGCGCTGATTCCCGCCAGCAACCTTTCAAAATGGTCCACCAGGCGCTTGATCGTCTCCGGCTCGAAGAGATCAGTGCTATAGATGACCGCGCCGCTTAACCCCGCTCCGACTTCTTCCATCGAAAGCACCAGGTCAAACGCGGTGGCTCCGGTCTCTACTTCCATGACGTTGATCCGGAGTCCGCCTAATCCCAGCTCGGGCAGGGGTGCGTTTTGCAGCACGAACGCAACCTGGAAGAGTGGGCTGCGACTCAGGTCCCGCTCTGGCTGCAACTCGTCAACCAACTTATCAAACGGCATATCCTGGTGCGCGTACGCCGCCAGACAAACTTCGCGCGTCCGCGTGAGGAACTCTTGAAAGCTCGGATCGCCTCGCAGGTCGGCACGCATGACCAGCATATTGACGAAGAAACCGATCAGGTCCTCCACTTCGGCCCGATTGCGGTTCGCCATATCCGCTCCGACGACCAACTCCTCCTGACCCGTATAGCGATACAGCAGGGTCTGCCATGCCGCCAACAGGGTCATAAATAGAGTCACGCCTTCTCGACGGCTCAACGCCTTTAGACCACTCGCGGTGGAGGCGCTCAACGTAAAAGCTTCACGGGCTCCTCGATAGCTCTGCGCTGCTGGTCGAGACCTGTCGGTCGGCAACTCCAGCACCGGCACGCCGTCTCTGAACTGCTCCCGCCAGTAGACCAGTTGCGCCGCCATTTCAGGGCCCTGCGACCACTCTCGTTGCCAGACCGCAAAATCGCCATACTGGATTGGCAGTTCCGGCAGCGGCGACGCCTGCCCCGATCTGTAAACGTCGTACAGAGCCATCAGCTCTCGGACGAATACGCCCATGGACCACGCATCAGTGACGATGTGGTGCATCACGATCAGCAACCGGTATGTTTCGGCATCGAACCGCAGCAGGCTGGCGCGCACCAGCGAGTCGTGTGACAAATCAAAAGGCTGATTGGCTTGCTCCGTCAGCAGGCGTTGCGACTCCACTTCCCGCTGGTCCGGCGCCAGGTAACTCAGATCAGTTTGGGACAGGGTAATTTTTTGGGGAGGGGATATCAGTTGAAAGGGCTGGCCGTCGCGTTTGACGAAGGACGTACGCAACACTTCGTGACGGCGGATGATTTCGCTCAGGCTCTGTTCCAGGGCCACGAGATTGAGTGGTCCAACCAGGTGAACCGCTTTGGGATAGTTATAAAATTGACTCCCGCCTTGCAACTGATCAATGAACCACAGCCGTTGCTGCGCGAAGGATAGGGGAACAAGGCCATTCTCCTTTCGGCGCGGAATTCTTCGAGTGGAAGAATCGATGCCTTCTTCCTGAAGGAGCTTCTCCAGGAGCGCCCGGCGCTGAGCGGAGAATTTGAAGGTGGGCCTGCCGGAACCGTTCATTTTCCTTCGCTCTCACTTTCCCCATAGACGTGCGGCGCAAATCCCTGGTGACTGAGCATCATCTCCACTTCCTGATCTGAAAGTTTGGCTATACGTAATTGCAGTTCAGCCGCCCTGACAGTTTTTGCTTCATCTTCTGCGCTCTGAAGAACTGACGTTGCCAATCCGGCAACCGTCGGGGCTTCAAACATTTTCCGCAGCGGAATCTCCACTTCAAACGCTTCCCGAATTCTCGAGATCACCTGCGTCGCTAATAACGAATGTCCTCCCAGCTCAAAGAAGTCCTCGCTCCGCCCCACTTCTCCGATTCCCAGCACGTCGCTCCAGATCCCTGCCACTAACTCCTCTACTGCATTGCCGGCCGGTTCTTTCGGCTCACTCTCGTTCCTCGTGTGCTCTGGTCCAGGCAGCGCCCGGCGATCTATTTTCCCGTTGGCCGTGAGTGGCATCTCACTAAGCGCCACGATGGCAGACGGCACCATGTACTCCGGCAACCGCTGCTTCAGATACTGCCGCAACTCTCCGCCATTCCCTTCCGTTGCGGCTCCCACCACGTACGCTACCAGCCGCTTCTCTCCTCCGTTTTCAGCTCGCACCATTACCAACGCTTCTCTCACTTCGCGATGTGCCCTGAGCGTTGCCTCCACCTCTCCCAACTCGATCCGGAAACCACGCACCTTCACCTGTTCGTCCCGCCGCCCCACAAACTCGAGCCGCCCGTCCTTCCACCTCCGCCCCATATCTCCAGTCCGGTAGAGCCTCGCGCCGGGCGCTCCGCGATAGGGGTCCGGGACATAGTGAGCCGCCGTCTCTTTGCCATCTCCCACGTATCCTCGCCCCACGCCCTCGCCGCCCACAACGATCTCTCCCACCACCCCTACCGCTACCGCCTCCAGTTCTTCATCCACCACGTAAATCTGCGTGTTCTGCACTGGCTTCCCAATCGCCACCCGCGCTCTCTCTCCTGGCTTCTCGCTTCCGATCTCAAGCCCCTCCAGCACTTCGTGCGTCACATCATCACTGCACTCGGTTGGCCCATATGCATTCATTAGCGCCACTTCGCCCCGCTGCTGCTGCCACTCCCGACACAACTCCAGCTCGAGCGCCTCCCCGGTCACCACCAACCATCGCAGCCGCCCCATCTTTCTCAGTTGTTCGCTGCTCACCTGGTCCAACACCGCTCGCAGCAACGAAGGCACCGTTTCCCACACCGTTGCGCCACCACTGGCTAATTGCGCGACCAACCTCTGCGGGTCGCGGGTCGCCTCTTCCTCCACGATCAGCACTTCGGCTCCCACCATCAGCCCGGCCAAAAATTGCCACACCGAGATGTCGAAGCTGGGTGCGGCCGTCTGCGCTACTACATCCCCGACACTGAGTTTCAGATCATGGATCTTGGCCCACAGGTGATTGAGCATCCCCTGCTGCGTGATCATGACGCCTTTGGGAGTACCTGTTGAGCCTGAGGTGTAAATAATGTAAGCCAGATTCTCCGGTCTGCTCCCGATCAGCGCCACCGCATCCCCCTGGATCGTAAACTCCGCAGCCTCTCCTCGATCCTCCAGGAGTTGCTCGATGGCCAGCAACCCACCTGATCGCACCGCCCGGCTACCTGCCAATTGCCCACCCATCTCAACCAGCCGCGCGGTCCCGGTGAGCAACACCTCTGCGCCGCTCCGCTCGATTAATTCGGTGAGGCGCCGGGCGGGCAACAATGGATCCAGCGGCAGATAGGCGCCGCCAGCTTTGAAGACCGCGAGCATCGCCGTGAGAAACTCCACTCCCCGCTCCAGCAGCAATGCCACCACATGCTCCGGGCCCACTCCCTGACGCCGCAACTGTGCCGCCACGCGGTTAGCTCGCTGGTTAAGTTGCCGGTAGCTCAACTGCTCGGAGGCGCTGCTGACGGCGACGGCCTCAGGCGTCCGCTCTACCTGGGCTTCGAAGAGTTGGGACAGGCAAAGGCGGCGCGGGTATTCTTGTTGAGTTTGATTCCAATGATAGAGTAACTGCTGCAGCTCACTCTCCGTGAGCATTGGGGCCTGGCTGAAGCGCTCTGCGGGGTTAAGCACCATGGCTTCCAACAACCGCTCAAAATGCGTTGCCAGACGCGTAATGCTCTGCGCCTCGAACAATTCAGTGCTGTATTCGATCCACCCGCCAATCCCTTCGGTCGTTTCCCGCAGCGACAAGGTCAGATCAACCACGGCCGTGCCGGCTTCCATTTCGAGCCTGCTCAGCTTCAATCCCTTCAGCTCTAAATCTTCTGCCGGGGCGTTCAGCAAAATCATCATCACCTGAAACAGCGGGTGATGGCTCACTGCCCGCTCGGGCCGTAACTCCTCGACGAGCTTCTCAAAAGGCACGTCCTGATGCGCATAGGCTCCAAGGCAAACTTCCCGCCCACGCCCCAGCAACTCCCGCCAACTAATAACTGGAGAGACCGCGGTGAGCAGCGGCTGAGCGTTGAGAAAGAAGCCGATCAGAGGTTCGATTTCGGCGCGGGTACGATTCGCCAGCAGCGTGCCCACCATGATTTGCCGTTGAGAACTGTAGCGGAATAGCAGCGCGTTAAAGGCTGCCAGCAGCGTCATAAACAACGTCACGCCCTCGCGTTGACTAAGGGCCTTGAGCTGCTCCGTCAGCGTTGAACTGAAGCTCACCGGGAGGTGCGCACCCCGGTAGCTCTGAACTCGGGGACGGGCTCGGTCGGTCGGCAACTCCAGGACGCTGGGCGCCTCGGCCAACTGCTGCCGCCAGTAGCTAAGTTGCCGTTCAAGCAGTTCTCCTTGCAGACGCTCACGCTGCCACACGGCGTAGTCGGCATATTGAATCTCCAGGTCGGCCAGAGGTGACGGCTCGCCCTCCGTGTAAGCCCGATAGAGAGTCGCCACCTCTCTGACCAGTACTCCCGTCGACCAGCCATCGCTGACAATGTGATGCATCGACAGCAGCAACACATGCTCATCCTCGGAGAGTTGCAGCAATTTCACTCTCAAGAGCGGACCCTGCGCGAGGTCGAACGGTTCGGCAGCGGCGGCCGCAGCCAACCGTGACGTCTGACGCCTGGCCCCCTCTTCCGGCAAGTGACTCAGGTTGACGGTTGCGAGGCGCAAAGGTTCCGCCTCCCGAATCAACTGCAACGGTCGTCCGTCCTCACTGCTGAAGCACGTGCGCAGCACCTCGTGACGAGCAATCACCTGACTCAAACTCTGCTCCAGCGCTCCCACATCCAACTGCCCCTCAAGGCGCAGCGCCACGGCAATGTTGTAGACCGTGCTGCCCGGCTCCAGTTGATCCAGAAACCAGAGTCGCTGCTGAGCGAACGAGAGCGGCAATGGTTCACTTCGAGATACCGGCATGATGCGACGGCTCGTCTCTGATGGCCCACCGCGACGACTGGCTTCGATCCGCTGGGCCAACTCGGCGATGGTCGGCGCTTCAAAGAGCGTGCGCAGCGGCATTTCCTGTTGAAACAGTTGGCGCACCCGCGAGATGACCTGCGTCGCCAACAGCGAGTGGCCCCCCAACTCGAAAAAGTTGTCATGGACGCCCACCTGGTTCAGGCGTAAGAGTTCGCCCCAGATCTGTACCAGCAACTCTTCGACCGGCGTGCGGGCAGCGACCTGGAGTTCTGGCGTTCTCTGATGCTCCGGGGCCGGCAAAGCGCGGCGATCCACTTTCCCGTGCGCCGTCAACGGCATCTCCTCGAGCTCGACGATCGTCGACGGAATCATGTGCTCAGGCAGTCGGTCCCTGAGATACTGACGCAATTCGATTAGCGGCACTCGTGCGGCCTTCTCTGGTACGACGTAGGCCACCAGGCGTAGCTCTCCTCCGTCTTCCTCACGTAACACCACGACCGCTTCCCTAACCCACTCCGGCTCGCTCAACACGCCCGCCACTTCCCCCAGCTCGATTCGGTGTCCGCGCACCTTCACCTGGTCGTCCTGCCGCCCCACATATTCAATCTCCCCGCCGGCGCCGTACCTGACCATGTCTCCTGTTCGGTAGAGCCGTTGTCCTGCGTCCCGGCTGTACGGATCGGGTAGGAACCGCTCCGCTGTGTTCTCCGCGCGGCCTATGTACCCACGCGCCACGCAGTCTCCTCCCAGATACAGTTCTCCGACGACTCCGACCGCTACTGGCTCCAGCTCCCCATCCACCACGTACACCGTCACGTTGGCCAAACCTCGACCGAGCGCTACCACTCCCGTCTCTCCTGCGGAGGCTTCGCCGCCTTTCGTCACGGGCTCGATCTGCTTCACCAGCACCCCCACCGTTGCTTCCGTTGGTCCATAGTGATTATGGATCCGGCACTGCCCGGCCCTCTCTTGCAACCGCCTCACAAATTCCCACTGTGCCGCCTCTCCGCCGATGATCAACTGTTCGCGCGGCATCAGCGCCTCGGCCCCAACCTCTTTTTCCAGCGCCTGCAAGTGCGACGGCGCGATCTTCAGACAATCGATCTCATGCTGCCTCAGGTAGGCTGCCACCCACTGCGCGTCGATGGCCTGCTCCCTGGTGGCCACATGCAAACACCCTCCCTCGCACAGACTCGGATAGATCGAAGTCGCGCTTGAATCGACCGTCAACGGCTGCACCATCAAGTACTGAGTCCCTTGATGTAGTCCTACCCGCTCGCTGATGGCCCTCAAGTAGTTCACCATCTGCCGATGCTCGACCATCACACCCTTTGGTCGGCCTGTCGACCCCGAGGTGTAAATCACATAAGCGAGATTACTGGCGCTCACCGTCGTCCTGAGATTCTCGGTACTTTCGGCTGCGATCACCTCCCGCTCCTCATCCAGCCAGATCACTTCGCGAGCAGGCCCAGCCATCGCCGGCCACGCCGCGCGTTGGGTCACCAACAGGAAGGCTCCCGCATTTTCCATCATGAAACTGAGACGTGCCTCGGGCGAGGAGGGCTCTAACGGCAAATAGGCGCCGCCGGCCTTGAGTACACCGAGCAGCGCTATAACCATCGCTACGGAGCGCTCCAGGCAGAGCCCGACCACGGTTTCCGGGCCCACACCTCTCTTCTGGAGATAGTGGGCCAGTTGATTGGCCCTGCGGTTCAGTTCCTGATAGCTCAGTTGCGACTCTTCGGCGGCCACGGCCATGGCATCAGCAGTGCGCTCCACCTGTGCTTCAAAGAGGTGATGCAGGCAGTTGTCGAGCGGGTAATGACGATGCGTTTGGTTCCACTGCCAAAGCAATTGCTGGCGCTCGTCATCGTTCAGCATCTGTGCGCGAGAGATCAACTGCCCGGAATCTGTCGCCATCTCAGCCACCAGCCGCTGGAAGTGTAAGTTCAGTCTCGAGACCGTTTGCTGGTCGAACAAGTCGGTGCAGTATTCAATTGCCCCACGCAGTACTCCCCCGGTCTCTTCGAACGCCAGCGTCAAATCGAACTTCGCGTGCGACGATTCTGTCTCCAACGGGCTCAGGGTGAGTTCCGGCCACGTCAACTCCCGGAGTGGTGCGTTCTGCAACACCAACATCACCTGAAATAGCGGGTGATGGCTCAAAACCCGCTCGGGCTGTAACTCTTCAACCAGCTTCTCAAAGGGAACGTCCTGATGTGCATAGGCCCCGAGGCAGACTTCGCGCACGCGGCCCAGCAACTGCCGCCAACTCTGTTCGCCTCCTACCCTCACGCGCAACGCCAGGGTGTTAACGAAGAAGCCAATCAAGCCTTCCGTCTCAGCGCGCGTGCGGTTGGCGATGGGCGTCCCTACCACGATCTCACTCTCTCCGGTGTAGCGTGCAAGCAGCACCTGAAAGGCTGTCAACAGCATCATGAACAAAGTCGCGCCTTCTCGTTGCCCCAACGCTTTGAGGTCTGCTAATGCTCTCCGGCTGAAGCTTACTGGCAGGCGCCCACCGCGATGGCCCTGGACCGGAGGGCGGACTCTGTCTGTCGGCAACTCCAATACGCGGGGCGCATCGGCCAACTGTTGCCGCCAGTAGCAAAGCTGCTGCTCGAGTACTTCTCCTTGCAGCCACTCTCGCTGCCACACGGCATAGTCGGCATACTGAATTTCCAGCTCGGCGAGTGGCGAACTCTGGCCCTGACTGAAAGACTCATAGAGGGTGACGACCTCTGTCAGGAACAGCCCCATCGACCATCCATCGCTAATGATGTGATGCATCGCCGCTAACAGCACGTGTTGCTGCTCGGCGAGGCGCAACAGCTTGACTCGTAAGAGCGGCCCCGCTGCCAAGTCGAACGGTTCGGCGGCGGCGGACGCGATCAGGTGCGCGATCTCACTCTGGCGCTCGGCTTCAGGCAGGCTGCTGAGATCGATGGTCACTATGCCCAGCGGCTGTGGTGCTAAGATCTTCTGCACGGGGCGTCCATCTTCGCTGCTGAAGACAGTCCGCAGCACCTCGTGGCGACTCACTACTTCGCTCAAACTCTGCTCCAGCGCGACGACCTTTAACCGCCCGTCAAGCCGCCCGGCGAAGGCGATGTTGTAGACCGTACTGCCCGGCTCCAGTTGATCCAGAAACCACAATCGCTGCTGAGCAAAAGAGAGCGGCAGCGGTTCCGCTCGCGTGACCGGCTTAATGCCGGCTCCCTCTGTTTGATCTCCGCGACGGCTCGCCTCGATTAGCTGGGCAAACTGTGCGACGGTCGGCGCCTCGAAGAGTGCGCGTAACGGCAGTTCCAGTTGAAAGACTCGACGCACGCGAGAGATGACTTGCGTGGCGAGCAGCGAGTTACCTCCCGACTCGAAGAAGTCGCTATCGATGCCAACGTCACCGCGCCGCAAGAGTTCACTCCAAATTTGGATGAGCAACTCTTCCACCGGTGAGCCGGGCGCACTACGATGGTGTGGCGCCATTATCTTCGGCTCCAGACCGGGCAGCGCGCTGCGATCTATTTTCCCGTTGCGCGTGAGTGGCAACTCATCGAGCCACACAAAGGCTGACGGTATCATGTACTCTGATAAACCGACTTTGAGGTAGCTACGCAGTTCCTGATCCGATGGTGCGCCTTTTGTGCTGCCGGCCAGGTAAGCGACCAGGCGCCCATCTCTGACCAGCACCGCGCTCAGCTTTATCGCAGCATGGTTGTCCAACCTTGACTCGATCTCACCGAGTTCAATGCGATAGCCTCTGACCTTTACCTGGTGGTCCTTTCGTCCAATGAATTCGATCCTGCCGTCTGCCAGATGGCGCCCCAGATCGCCCGTCCTGTATAACCGCCCACCTTCTTCGCTGCCGTATGGATCCGGAATAAACTGTTGGGCCGTGAGCCTCGGGTCGTGCAAATAGCCACGTCCCACTCCGATTCCCCCAACCACTAACTCTCCGGGCACTCCTACTGGGACCAGTTGCATTAACTCGTCCACAATATAGATTTGGGTGTTCTGCACGGGCCGTCCGATCGTCGCCCGCAGCCATTCGGCCTCACTTTCGGGCGCACCGATCACCTCGTGCGTCACGTCGTCACTACACTCAGTCGGCCCATAGGCATTGACCATCGGCACGTCCCCACGCCGCTTCAGCCACTGCCGGCACAACTCCATGGCCAGCGCCTCGCCTGTCACCACCAGCCAACGCAGCCGCTCCATCCGTCTCAACTCTCCGCCGCTCACCTGGGCCAACACCGCTTGCAGCATCGATGGCACTGTTTCCCAGACCGTCACTCCTCCGGCTGTCATCTGCTCGACCAGTGCCCGCGGGTCGCGAGCCTCCTCGTCGCCGACGATGATCACGCGCCCACCGACGAGCAGCGCGGCCAGAAACTGCCATACCGAAATGTCGAAGCTTTGAGACGCGGTCTGCGCCAGCACATCCTCGCCACCGAGGTCCAGGTCCTGAATCTTGGCGCAAAGATGGTTGATCATCCCCTGTTGCGTGATCAGCACTCCCTTGGGAGTGCCTGTCGAACCCGAGGTGTAAATGACGTAGGCCAGGTTACCTGGACTGGAGGGCGCTGAGATTTGCTCGTCCAGCGAAACTTTATCCGCCGATGATTGGTCCTCGGGGTCTGGCAGAATCCCAATGATGTCGACACCCTCTTCGAGTGGAGTCTGGCAAACCCTCTCCAACTCCTGTCTCGACTCTTCGGTAACCAGCGCGAATTTTGCCTTGCTCAGCCTCAACACCTGTCGCAACCGTTCGTCAGGATATTGACGATCCAGCGGAAGATATGCCCCACCGGCTTTAAAGACACCCAGTATCGCTATTAAGAATTCCAACCCACGGTGCGCCCATAGAGCAACGATTACGTCTGCATTCACGCCTTTGTCGATTAGTCGGCGAGCCAGGCGGTTTGCTCTGACGTTCAACTCCGAGTAGGTCAGTTCCTCATCCGCAAAAGTCACTGCCACCTGATGAGGTGTTCTCTGTGCCTGGATCTCGAATAGCTGACTGAAAGTTTGCTGCCTGGGGAACTCAGTCGCGGTGTGATTGAACCCTGCTATTAGTTGTCGCTCTTCCAGCGCGGTCAGAATTCTGGCGCTCAGGAGTGGTTGATGTTGATCGTCCAGAAAACTATCCAGCAATTGCTCGAAATGACTAACCCCGCGTGTTCGTTGTCCCTCATCGAACAGGTCGCGATCAAACTCAAACTCAATGACCAATGACCCGTCCTCATTAAAGTCATGCACGTGAAGAGTCAGACTCTCATTGCTGTACCCGGTGTGTACCCATTGCAACTGCGTCGGAGTTCCAGCAAAAGAAGTGACGGACGCCGGCAGGTAGTTCAGCATTACCTCATAGTTTTTTTGTTGTAGAGGATTGCCAACAGTGTGCTGGCTATATTCCATTGCGGCGACAGTTTCACCAACAACCTTCTTGATGAGAGTTAAGAAGGTTTCTCCCTCCTCTATCTCGATCCGCAATGGCAGCACGTGCATTAATGAGCCGATTGTCTCTGAAAAGACTTTGGAGCGCCGATTATGAAGCGGGGTACCCAAAGAGAGCCGTCGCTGACCGCTAATGCGACATAGATAGGTTAGGAAAATAGTCGCGAGGATGCTGAATAAAAAGGTGTCCGCGACCTTCGCGGCAAGTTCTGGTCGGGAGGCCAGGGATCGGATTTTCGCCGTCCGCTCACCATCGAGGCAATAACGAACGCGCTCGACCCGCGTCGTTAATCTCGCAGTTGGCTTGCCATAAAAGGAGATCGGTTCCAGTGGCTCAGAAAGCTTCCGCTGCCAGTAAGCCTCCGCCCGCGAATAACGCGGGGAATCGCGATATGCCCTCTCATGCTGGAGATAATCCTGAAATGATGGGAGCACCACGCGGTCGGCCAAAGACCCGTCGAGTGCTCGCTGATAGAACTCGGAAACCGAGCGCATGATCAGAGCGGACGATAGTGCATCAGCAATGATTTGATGGTGGGTTAAGTACCAGGCAAAACGTCCCTCCGATAGCTTGACCAACGCCGTGTCATACAGCCTGTCAGAAAAATCAAAGGGCAACCGGGAGCGAGTGAGCGCCCACTGCTGAAGTTTTTCGTCGGGATCGGCGGCATCTGAGAAATCCAAATACTCAACAACGTGGGGGGCGTGGTCCCGGACCCTTTGTTGGGGTAAGCCGTCGAGATCTTCAATCACGATGCGCAAGGCATCACTCGAATTAACTAATGCCTGAAAAGCCTGGCGAAAACACCGCACATCAAGATGCGCCGGAATAATCAGTAGCCCCGCAGAGTTAAAAGTGGGCAAGTCAGGCTGCAACTGCTGGCCTATCCAGAATAGGAGTTGGTTTTCAGTAAGATTGGAACGTTCGTAACTATCGGCCTCTTTAACCTCGGCATGACTGTTTTCCAGAGCCTGCGGGGATAAGTGTTGATGCCCGTTTGTCGGATCTTCTCTAGCCATGTGGGTATTAAGTCTGAGCAAACCTAGCGGTTCATATGACTGATGGTCAGGTAATGCGTGAGTGGGCGAAGAGTCGGCCGCCAGTGGAGAGCGGCAGGGATCTCGATCCAGACCCTGTTCGTATGAGCTTTCGTTTTTTGTGAGTTTTCTCGGATTAACCCAGGAACCGGCGTAAAACACGAGTTCTGAATCCGAGTCCGAGCACAGCTACCGCATGATCGCGCCAATCAGGAACGATCGAGTTCATTTATAAAAGCTGTCTCCACTCCCCTAAGTGCAACGGAACTCCCAACCCGAATGGGATTCAAAGGAGCGGATTCGCTTTGTTAAGAACGTTCGGGGCGTGATCGTGATCACCCATTCCCCTTGGGTAAAATGCGGTTCGACGACATCAGGCGCGCGACAGAGCGCGTGTAGTCTCGATGCCTTGAAGCGGCTTTGCCCGAAGAGTCTGATTTCTCTGTGCAACCTCTGTCCTCTGTGTCTGTGGTTGTTTTTCCTAAGCAATCGTCAACCACAGAGACACAGAGGACACAGAGGTTGCACAGAGAAGGACATGTATGACGACTCTTCGGGCAAAGCACTTGAAGTCAAATATCGCTAGTTATGCTCCTGGATTCACTCCTGACTTATACGAAGAGTTCCACTGATTTCCTGAGCCATTACTAAAGACCGACAGAGCGCCGCGACGTTATAGGCATTGAGATGCAATCCGGGTTCGCGCCCGTTCAGAGATTCCAGAGTCAGTTCCGCCCTCACGTTGACATCCGAAACGCCATTTGGACTGTCACGTTTACCTCAGACGGGACATCTATGATTCCGACGCCTCGCTTCGCCCAAACCAAGGCTAGTCAGGAATGGTAGCAGTTCGGGGCTACTGGAAACCGGGAAGTCAGAGACATGTTCCAATGCCAGTTGGGAAGTAATCCGATTGCGGCGGATATAATTGCGCGATTCGGCATTGCCCGAGACCACGGGAATCTAAGGATTTTTGACTGAGTAGTCAAGGCTCTTGATCGCCCCGGAGCTTAAGTCCCCTTAATGCCCTTGTTATTGAGCGGGAAGCAGGGCGTAGCGGCTGGATTTTTTACTGCGGAAGGCTTTGCACGAAAAGTCTCTTGTCGCACTTCTTCTCTGTGCAACCTTTGTGTTCTCTGTGTCTCTGTGGTGAGTTTTGCTGCGAATTCAGTTAACCACAGAGCTTAGCTTTCGACTCGGCTGAATTGTGTCATGACCCATTTTTTAACCTGTAAAGTTGTGTGCTATCTTACCGGCGCAGCCGTTAAAATCAATCATGGATCCTTCTTTAAAGCCAATCTATCTTTTCGCGGACAGCCAAATGTTGTTTTGGAAGGACGACGGGCTTCTTTTCCTTGATTTGATCCGCGCCAGAGTCGAAGGACCGTCTCCCCGAGCCGCTTACATTGGCGCGTCCAATGGCGATCAGCCAGAGTTTTATGACATCTTCAAAGAGGCGATGCAGAGTATTATGATCCGCGACTGCCGCATGATTTTGTCATCGTACGGACCCGACGATTCTTCCTTCATAAATGAAGCGGACATAATTCTCCTGGCTGGCGGGGACGCCAAACAGGGTTTGGATATTTTCCAACGCACCGGAATGAACAAGGACATTATTAAAAGATACGGCGAAGGCGCACTCTTGATCGGAATCTCGGCCGGGGCCGTGCAATTAGGCATGATCGGCCATTCGGCCGATGGCGTCTTCGAAGCCCTCAAACTGGTGCCTTTTGTTATTGGCACTCACGAAGAAAAAACCGGATGGGAAGGGCTGCAAAGGATCGTCGAGCAATCAAGTTGGAACATCGAGGGCGCCGGCATACCCACAGGCGGCGGGGCCATATATCATCAGGACAATTCCCTTGAAGCGATCCGCCACCCGATCTCGACCTTTTACAAACGCGACGGGAAAGCTGTGCCCAGCTTAGTGATGCCGCGCGCGTCATCAGATGAGTTGATCTCGTCTGAAATCAACTAGCGCCGCCCGGCTGTCCGCCGCACTGGGAAGCTCGGTCCGGTATTTTTCTCAATCAGACACTTCTTAAAATGAGCCTCAACTATGAGTAATCCGAACGTCTATTTGAAACCGAGTATTTTAGTCGAGCCGTTATTCAATCAATGGTACGCCTGGCCCTATCTGATCCCGCCGGCGTCGGCCGCCATGTATATCGCCAACGCGCACGTTAAGATCATGCAATCGTTCGTCGCTGCCCCGCAGGTTCATATTTCCGCGCTCAAAAATCCCGGGATGCTCGGCGGACCGTTCATCAATTACGACGCCAGCAAGGTCGGCGAGATCAAAGAACTGGCCGAGAAAACGACCCGCGAAAACGCTCACATGGTGCAACTGGCCGACGCTATCAAGACTCTGGATGAAACCCTGACAGCTGAGGCGAACGGCTTTTCTCTCGAAGGCTTCTATCAGAAAACGCCGGAGATTCTGCGCGGCTATGTCGAGTTGGTTTATGATTTGCAAAACCATCCTTCCATTCGCTTCATAGAAGGTCTGCTCTACAAGAGCAAATATTACAATCGAGGTTCGCAGAGCGTGGTTCTTTCTGAAGTTGAGAGCGATGGCCGCTCCTTTGTCTTTAGTACGCCGCGCCTCAAGAGTGACGGTCGTTTGTATTTGGACGTGCCCTTCGAGCACCAGGGAATAGATGAATTATTCAAGATGCAATTCGTACCGCAGCCTTACGGCCACATCAGGGAAACGCTAAACCTCAGTGAGAAAGATGACGCCCAGTTTGCCGCTTTCTTCACTGAGGAGGCCCCCCAAAAGAATCCCAGATATGACGGCGACGGCGTCAGGATTCGTTACTTCGGTCACGCCTGCGTGCTGATCGAGACTAAAGACGTGAGTGTGCTGTGCGATCCCGTAATCAGTTCCAAATCCACCAGTGGAATTGATCGTTTCACCTATGCCGATCTGCCCGAGAGTCTCGACTATGTCTTGATCACACACACTCACCAGGATCATGTCATGTTCGAGTCTTTGCTTCATTTGCGCCACAAAATAAAGAACCTGATTGTTCCCAAGAGCGTGGGGGGCGACCGCGTAGATCCTTCTCTGAAATTGATCCTGCAAAGCGTTGGTTTCAAGAATGTTCGTGACTTGGATGAGATGGAAACAATCGAAATCCCGGATGGCGTAATCACAGGCTTGCCATTTCTCGGAGAGCATGCCGACCTCAATGTGAGAACCAAGCTGGCATGGTTCGTCAAACTCATGGGCAGATCGATCATTATGGCGGCCGATTCGAACAACCTGGAGTCAAAGCTTTACGAGCATATCCATGAAATATACGGCGATGTCGATATTCTTTTTCTGGGGATGGAGTGCGAGGGAGCACCGATGAGTTGGCTCTATGGACCCTTGTTGACCAAACCGTTATCCCGCAAGAATGACCAGTCGCGCCGCTTCGATGGATCGACCAGTAAAAAAGGGATGGAAATAGTCGACATCCTGAATCCCGCCAGTGTCTACGTATACGCGATGGGCCAGGAGCCCTGGTGCACTTTTCTTACCTCGATTCAATATACGGATGAGTCCAAACCGATCGTAGAATCCAATCGTTTGGTTGAGGAGTGCCGCGGCCGCGGGATCAAGTCCGAAAGGCTCTATGGTAAACGGGAAATGCATATCGAACCTCGTTGACCCGGGCCCGAGTCCCGCTGCCGGCGACAGCCAACGACCGATATGAGCGGCGCCACCCCACGTCCCAATCTCTGGCTCGTCCGACCGAAGCCGAATCCGCGGCCGCTGATCCGTTTGTTTTGTTTTCCCTACGCGGGCGGAACGGCCGCTGCCTTCCGCACGTGGGCCGAAGAGTTGCCAGCCTCGATCGAGGTCTGCGCGGTACAACCTCCCGGGCGCGGAGGCCGTTTCCGCGAAGCGCCCTTCAACAACGTGAAGCCTTTAGTGCAGGAAGCCGCGTCCGCACTGTTACCTTACCTGGATCGTCCGTTCGGATTTTTCGGGCATAGCATGGGAGCGATCATCGCCTTCGAAATGGCGCGCCAACTGCGCCGGAAAAAGATCGGCGGACTTCTTCAGCTGTTTGTTTCCGGCAGGCGCGCGGCGCAACGCCCGGCCAGGCGTCCCCCGACTTTTGATTTGCCGGAAGCCGAATTCCTGGAGCACCTCCAACACTTGAACGGAACGCCAAAAGAGGTGCTAGAGCACCCTCAGCTCATGGGTTTGATGTTGCCGCTGCTGCGCGCTGATTTCGCCGTCAGTCAAACCTACGTCTACGCGGAAGAGCCGCCTCTTAATTGTCCGATCACTTCCTTCGGGGGCGCGGAGGATGACGAGGTGAATCACGAGGATCTCGAAGCGTGGCGTGAGCAGACCGGCGCGTCGTTCTCTGTGCGGATCTTTCCCGGCGGCCACTTCTTTCTCCAAACGTCTCAAACCGAACTACTCAGCATCATTTCCGCAGACTTACTCAACCGCGTGGCCGGGAAAGGAGCAGAAAGCTCCGCCCAGCAAAAATCAGGTCCCTGCTCGGGACCTTAAGCACGGACGAGCAAACACCGGTGTCAATCGGTAGTGGGGTATTAGTGTTGCTGGTTACTCTTTTCAACCAGCGGGGCAAGCCCCTCTTCCTGACTTGTTCTATTTTTCGATTCAAGTTCCATTAGACGATTTGCGCAACTGAGAATAGAACAAGTCAGGAAGAGGGGCTTGCCCCCGCTCTAATCGATCGCTGCGCGGATCCGCTGCAACACACTAATACCCCAATACGTGTCAATCCGCGTCTTCAGTCCGCATTATCCGCGTTAATGTAACTCGCGATTAGTTCGTCCCACCGGCCCTGCGCTTTCAGTATCAGCTCGATCACCTCGCGAACCGCGCCGAAACCACCGGGAGCTTTGGTCACGTAATGCGCGTGTTCGCGCGTCTCGGGAGCAGCGTCTGAGACGGCGACACCGAGTCCGGATTGCACAATCAGAGGAATGTCATTGATATCGTCGCCGATGTAAGCGACTTCAGTATTTGTCACGCCAGCCCGTGTTAACACATCGGTGAACGCATTCACCTTGTTTTCATGTCCCTGGACGAGGAATGACATGCCCAACGTTCGTGCACGTTTCTCAACCGCGCTCGACGTTCGACCCGAGATGATCCCCGATCGCAAGCCGGCCCGGTGCAATAAATCGATTCCGAGTCCGTCGCGCGTGTGAAAACCTTTCTGCTCTTCGCCGTTTTCGAATAGCCAAATGCGCCCGTCAGTCAACACACCGTCGCAATCCATCAAGAGCAGTTTGATGCGTGCGGCGCGTTGTTCGACTTCAGAGCTCATCGCACTTCGAAAAGGTCGATCCCGGAGAGTTTCAAGCCCGACGGTGTTCGCGCAAGCAGCAGCACAGCCGTGCCGGTGCCAACTGTGCCCAGCTTGCTCGCACGGATCTGCACGTCCGCAGCAATCAGGTTCGCGTTGAGCTGCTCGGTACGCACGACTTTCGTCTCCCACGCTTCCGTGCCTATGCTTCCGTTGATAAACCGCACGAGCTCACCGGGAACGATCCGCGACTCCAGCTCAGCTTTCTTGTTACTGACGACTGCCTGCGAGAGCTGCGTGATAAAGGCACTCGCGTTCTGATCGATCGGCGGCGCACTGTTGGCCGCAGCTTCCGCACGAATTCGCGCCGCACGCGCAGCCAGCGACGACGGATAATCACGACTCGCCACCACCGCGTCATTGAATCGCTTGACGGCGTCAGCAGCCTGGTTGCGCTTCATCGCGATCTCGCCGAGACCGATGTTGGCCCATGCAACCGTCGCGGCAAACGGCAACGGCTCATCGAGCGCCGCACGGAAGAGTCGTTCTGCGTCTTCGATCCGGTTCTGGCCCAGCAACGCGCGCGCGAGAATGATCTGCGCCTCCTGAAACCGTGGCGCGGTTGCGAGCATCGCACGCGCAGTCGCTTCAGCTTTCGTGAAGTCCTGACCGCCGAGCTGTAACGACGCCTCATTCAACGCAGCGGAAAGATCTTTGCCGCGCGGCATCACGTCGTTGCCGTAATCGAGTTGCGGGTAAAGCTTGTCCGGATCAACTTCGACGCGAACGATCTTCCCTGTCGTTTTGAAAACGGCTTCGCCAAAGTTCTTCGCCGGCACAGTCGCTTCCGCTCGCACTTCCTGCCCCTGCTCAGTCGTAGCCGCCACAGTAACAGTGACGTCGATCGAGCCGAGATTGCGTAACGCCGAGACCCAGTCAGCGCCGCGCTGCACAGGCAAACCAATCATCAGATCAGTATCGGGTACCTGATCGAGCTGCTGGTCTAACAACGCCTTCAAACTGTCGCCACCGCGCGCCACGAGCGCTTCACGTACGGAAGGGAGGTTGAAGCCATTCGGATCGCTCTTTCCGGCCTGAAGCGCCGCACGCAAAACGCCCATCAACTCTTGACGACCCAAACGACGATCGACGAGGCGCCAGAACATCGCGCCGCGGTTCGGCACTGACGCAAAGTAAGTACTGTCTAGCTGGCTCGTACGCGCGAGTGGGCCATCGCGCTGCGCGACTGTCGCATAAGCGAGTCGCTGCCGGTACAACTCCGACTTCACCGCATCGGCGCCAAACTGTTTTTCGAGAAACTGCGTTGCGAGAAAACGCACGAGCGCGTCGCGCAAAACACCACCGCCCTCACCACGAATAGGTGTTTGGCCGCCAATCCACAACCGCGCGACTGTCTCGGCTACGGAGAGCGCTGTGGCGGCGTCGAGTTTTGGCAGGCGTAACGTGTCGGCGTCGAACAGCACCGTGCCGCCGTCGGTAAACCCTGCGCCTCGACGCACCGCGACCAAACGTATCGGCGCATCAGGCGCTGGTCCAAGCGATGCCGCAAAAAAGGCGCGCGCCGCAGCCGTGAACGCCATCAACGCTTCCGCATGTTTGCGATCGTCTGCGCCCGAGCCTTTCTCGAGCATGACGATCACGCCTTTTGCATCAGCAGCGCCTTCGAGTTTGTCCCAGTCGCCTTGAAGAAAGAATGGTTGTCCGTAGAGTGACTGATCGAACGTGACTGAGCCCGGTGAGCCGGCTTTCTCAACACCCGATGAGATGGCGTTTGGAATATTGACGGTCAGATGAAACGGAGCCGTGTCAGAGCCGCGCACCGAGTAAGGCGTGTTCGGCATCGGATACCAGAAAGCGAGGGGCAGAAATTGCGTGGCGATCGGACTGATCGCAAGGAGTCCGCTGTTACTCTCAACTGGAAGCGAGTAAGTGACTGTAGCTGACACAGTCCCATTTGGAGCGATTCCAGCAGGCAGAGATATCTCGACTCGTTGCAAGTCACGTTCGGGCGGCGCTGGTCTGTAATTCGCTGCAGCGCCACCGACTGTCACGGATTTCACACTCGCTTTTGCATTGAGGCGAAGTGTAAGCGTTCGACCTGAGGCACTGCCGATGTTTGTCGCGTTAATGGTCGCGACACCGTTAAGCAAACGTTCGGTCTGTTGCACGTTCGCCTGCACATCAAACGAATTGACCTGCCAGATAACAGGGGCCGGCGCCTGTGCGCCCGCCTGCATCGTCGCAAGACACAGCATGAGCGCGAGTAGAAGAAGTGTTCTCATAGTTACGGAAACTCTGACTTCTTCTCTGTGCAACCTTTGTGTCCTCTGTGTCTCTGTGGTTAATGAATTGTTCGGGAAACCACAGAGACACAGAGGACACAGGGGTTGCACAGAGAAATCATGAACTACTAACAAGCTGGTGAATATCGCGCAACATCAGGAGCAACGGCGCGAGACGATCGAGCGGCAATGCATTCGGCCCGTCTGACAACGCCTTCGCCGGGTTTTCGTGAACTTCCATAAACACGGCATCGACGCCACACGCAACTCCTGCACGCGCGAGCGGTTCGATGTACTCCGATTGTCCGCCCGTTGCATGACCGAGCCCGCCCGGCAGTTGCAGCGAATGCGTCACATCAAAAACTACGGGCACGCCAAACTCGCGCATGATCGGAAACGAGCGCATGTCGACCACCAGATTGTGATAACCAAAACTCGCGCCGCGTTCCGTCAACATGAGCTTCTCACAACCGACTTCACGAGCTTTATCGACGATGTTGCGCGCGTCCTGCGGCGCGAGAAACTGGCCTTTCTTCACGTTGACCGCTTTCCCCGATTTCGCGGCGGCGACGATCAGATCCGTTTGCCGCGAAAGAAACGCGGGAATCTGAAGCACGTCGACGACTTCAGCGACGCGCTCGACCTGCGAAACGTCGTGGACGTCGGTGAGCACAGGCACATCGACCTCTTCTTTGACGCGCTGCAGAACTTCGAGACCGGCTTCCATGCCGTGACCGCGAAAGCTCTTGATCGACGATCGGTTTGCTTTATCGAATGACGATTTGAAGACGTAGTCGAGGCCGGCGGCTTGCGCGCGATCGCGGCACTCACGCGCCATCATCATGGCATGCTCGGCTGACTCGACGACGCACGGCCCGG
>Ga0105238_10000248_pt1 | contig 60289 bp, 78 predicted proteins | sample KBSC34metaG_FD_81526 | JGI IMG/M metagenome (GOLD analysis project Ga0105238, IMG submission 81526) | Corn rhizosphere microbial communities from Kellogg Biological Station, Michigan, USA - KBS C3-4 metaG | ecosystem: Host-associated > Plants > Roots > Rhizosphere > Soil | place: Michigan, USA...
CGAAGAAACCAGCATAATCTGCCTGGCTTTCCGCCGAGCTGGTGCGGCAAGCCTGCGCCGTGATCTCAATCTGGCCGAATTGCACTTTCTCTCCCGGCTTCAACGACAGCAACTCCGATTGCGCCGTCACCTTGTTCAGCAGGCGCAGGACGATCTTGCGCGGCGTCGATTTATTATCGCTATCGCCGAAGATGGGGCTCGTCAGTTCCGTCGGGTTCGCCGGGTCTTCCTGCACCGGGTCGGCACCTTCTGCCACCGGCTCGGGCACGATGAACCAGTCGAGCTGGACTTCCGACACCGGCACCGGTATGTACTTGCGCGCCTCGAACTCGATCACGGTCTTCTGCTCGGTCGGGTTGTCGCGGCGCGGCAGCTCGATGAGGGTGAGGAGTGAACGCGAGAACGGGATGGAGATGCCCGCGTCATCGGTGTTCACGCTCGCCTCGCGCATGAGGTCGGTGAGCGTCTCCGCTATTTTCTCTGCGGGAAGGTTGGTCGCCTGGCCCACATCGGCGCCGCCATAGGGACCGAGCGCGAGCTCGCCGTACGTCTCGAGCACCGCGCGGCCTTCCTGGCGGCGCAGCTGCACTACTTTGAGCGAAGAAGAGCCGATATCCACTCCGAGCACGCTGCCCGGCTTCCGTTTCTTCGCAGTCGCAACGCTACTCACGAGGTCCGAAAGAAAACTCATCCCTCTCAGTATACTATGGATGCATCGATGCATCCGCTCGCAGCGATCGCTCGTGTGTTCGATTTCATATTTCCGCCGCGCGCGGACGAACTCCTCGTGCGCGGTGCGCGCTTTGAAGACCTCTCCCGCCTCGTAGAGCCGGAACTCATCGAGACCGTGCGCCCGCACGCCGTCGCGCTCGCCTCCTTTTCGGAACCGCTCGTACGCGCGCTCGTGCGCGAGGCCAAGTATCACGCGAGCACGCGCGCGCAAGAGCTCCTCGGCCGGATGCTGTGCGAATACCTCGTCGAGCTGAGCACCGATACCTTTCTCGATGTCGTGCTTGTGCCCATCCCGCTCTCCCCCGCTCGTATGCGCGAACGCGGGTTCAACCAGTGCGAAGTCATCGCACGCTGCGCGCATAGGGAGAGCGGGATTCCTATCGCTATCGACACTGCGGCACTTACCCGCGTGCGCGATACCGAACACCAGGCGCGGCTTTCGCGCGCCGCGCGGCTGCGCAATGTGACGGGAGCGTTCGAGGCGACGCGCGACCTCGACCCGGACATCACCTACCTCTTATTAGATGATGTGGTCACCACCGGTGCTACGCTCGCGGCCGCCGCTAAAGCGCTCCGTGCACGGGGCGCCAAGCGCATCCTGCCCATCGCCCTTGCCCGCTGATCGAGTGCTACACTTTATCCATTACCCCGAACACACAGATACCTATGAAAGCAGTTATCGCCATTATCGTAGTGATTATCCTTGCGGCGGGCGCGTACGCGCTCCTGCATACGCCTTCGGCATCCGCACCTGCCCAGACGACCAGCACGACTGTCGTCGCGACGACTACGGATACGACGACCGGTGATGATGTATCAGCGGGCGGCACCGTGAATGTACGCACGCCGGTCACCGTCACCTATGACGGCACGAGCTTCTCGCCGAAGACCGTGACGATCAAAGTCGGTCAGAGCGTGACGTGGGTGAACCAGAGCACGAGCGGCATGTGGATCGCCTCGAACCCGCACCCGGTCCACACCGGCTACGACGGCACGACGGAGGCTCAGCACTGCGCACCGGGCTACACGGGCGCGGCTCCGCTCGACGAGTGCGGCGAGAAGAGCTCCTTCACGTTCACCTTCAATAAGGTCGGAACCTGGGGCTACCACAACCACGAGGGCGCTGAGGACGGCGGTACGGTCATCGTCACGCAATAGGTATGAGGACCCTTGCCGACTGGCTCCTCCGGATCGTGCTCGCGTTCTCGTTCCTCTACCCGCCCGTGAACGCGTGGACGAACCCATTCTCCTGGCTCGGGTATATTCCCCACTTCGCGACGCAGCTGTGGCCGTTCGGAGACTTCCCGCTCCTCCACACGTTCGGCGCGCTCGAGATCATCCTCGCGGTCTGGCTCCTCTCCGGCTGGCGCGTATGGATCCCGGCGACCCTTATGGGACTCATCCTGCTCGTGATCGTGGGGACGAACATCGATCAGTTCGAGGTCTTGTTCCGCGACGTGACTATCGCCGGGCTCGCGTTCGCTATCGCGCTCATGCACGCGCCCCGGCAACTTCCCAAGCTCTCCTAGAGCTGAATCGTGCGGTGCGCGTCACTCCCCGCACAGGCCGTACACGCGGCCTGTGTCGTTATGCCCGTGCCGCCCGCTGCTTCCCGTATCCATGAGAGGAGCGCACTCGTGTCTTTGGCGTAGTCATCAGACTGTAGGACGATGATGGCGATACGGTGATTGCCCGAGGCTCCCGGGACGGTGAAGAGCGACACCATCGTGTCCTTTGCGGGCTCAGTCTGCCCTACCTTTCCGCCGATGAAGCTCGGGTCGGCGGAATAGACGTTGAAATTGCGGAGCGGGAACGTGTCGCCGGCGTCGGTCGTGAGCGTATAGGAAGGGAGTCGCGAAATATCGAATATGAACGATTTCTTGGTCGCGAGGTATACCGCGAGGCGGTAGAGGTCATCCACCGTGGAAGTATCATCCGAAGATATCCCGGACGGGTCCGCGTAATGGGTAGAGGTCATGTCGAGCGATGCGGCCGTCGAGTTCATCCAGGAAACGAACCCGGTCGTGCCGTAGTAGTGCGCGAGCGCATCGGCTGTCGCGTTATTTGATTCCATGATGAGCGGGTACATGAGCTTCCCCACCACGACCGATTCGCTCTTGGTGCTCGAGGCGACCTGCGGGTATTCGAGGTTGCCGTACGTCGTCGGCACGTGCTGCTCGTAATTGATGGTCTCGTTCGCCACGAGCGCAGTCATGAGCTTCGTGACCGAGGCGATGGGCCACACATGCTCAGCATCTTTCTCGGCGTACACTTCTCCCGTGTCGATATCGGCAACTAGATAAGAAGCGGCCGACACAGGCGGCGCAGTCGTAGCACCTATCGCAAGCGATTCGGTAGTCGTGGCGCCCGTGCTGTCGTGCACGAAGAGCTTCGTCCCGACATCCGCGAACGCGTACACTTTCGCCGCGTCGTCGGTGCTGAGGCGGATACACCCGCCGGAATAGGTCGAGGCGACCGGCGTGCCGTCTGCGTAGTACGGCCATCCGTGGATGAAGTAGTTGCCATAGAACTGCATGCTGTAGGGCATGTACACGCCCGCGAGCGATGAGAAGTGGTTCTGCTCCTTGGTGAGCACCTGGTACGCGCCGCTCGGCGTCTCGTACGGCGTGCCAGCGCGGCCCTTGGTGAGTATCGGATATTCGGCCACCTGCTTCCCGTCCTGATACAGATATACTTCCATGGCTTCGAGGTCCGCGCCGATGAACTTGCCCTCCGCCGGCACGACGTCTTTGATAGAAAGCTGCGAGATGATGCGCTCGGGCGTCGTGGTCGAGAGATCGGCTGCTTCCACGACCGGTACGCCCACATCGCTCGCGGTGTCTGACGCTTGCGTCGGAGAAAGCGGCGAACGCAGAACGATGAAGCCGCTTACCACGAACACTGCGACGAGCGCTGCGGAGAATGCCACCGTGCGCAGCGGGAAGGAACTGGAGGGCGCCGGAGCCGCTACCTCTTCTGCAGCGCTGAAAGCGTCCGCAATCGCCTCTGCTGCCCAGCCATGCTGGGTAAGCACTTCCGTGAGCTGCGCGCGCGGTACCTTGTGCGCGAGACCTGCCCGTACGTAATCGATGAGTTCGGAAGGAGGGGCCATAGCGTCTCTTATAAAAGGAGTATACCCTGCCCATCCTCAAAGATACGCAAAAAGCCGCTTGCGCGGCCTTTTCCTGTGGCGGAGAGGGAGGGATTCGAACCCTCGGTACAGTTTTACCCGTACAACAAGTTAGCAACCTGTCGGTTTCAACCACTCACCCACCTCTCCGTGCTCCCTAACCTACCATGCATTCCCGCTCGGAAAAAGCCGCGGGCCGCTAGGCGCTATACTCGATAGCATGCTCGCCTACTTCGGCCTCGCCTGCGCGATCATCCTCATCGCCTCTTTAGTGACGCAGCGCATGCGCACGAAACGCTTCTTCATCGTCCGTCATGGACAGACCTTGCTGAACAAAGAGCACATTAAACAGGACGCCGCGGGCGGACTCTCAGAAGAAGGCAAGGAGCAAGCGCGACGCATCGGGCTCTACCTCGGCCGCTTCCGCATTGAAGCGATCTACGCGAGCCCCTACGAGCGCGCGAAGGAGACCGCGGAAATACTCGCGGGCGAGCTCTCCGTCCCGGTTGAGTATTCCGATCTCCTGCGCGAGCGCCGGAACCCAAGCGAGGTCGTGGGCAAGAGTACGCGCGACCCCGACGTAGAGCGCATCGTAAGCAAAATGGACCTCTCCTACCACGAGGACGACTACCGCTACTCCGACGAGGAGAACTTCCTCGACCTCAAGGAGCGCGCGCATGCGTGCCTCCGGTACCTCGCCTCGCGGCCAGAGAGCACCGTCTGCATCGTCACGCACCACGCATTCCTCAAGATGCTGCTTGCGGTCATGCTCTACCCCGACACCATCAACGCGAGGGATTTCATAAAGCTCTCCTTCTTCAACCAAGCCGATAACGGCGGCACGAGTGTATGCGAATACCGCCCGTGGCAGCGCCTATTCGGAAAGAACCGCGGGTGGCGGGTACTTTCGTATAACGAACAGCTCGGGCAGTGATTAGTTCGACAGCTTCCAGGCTATCCAGATGCCAATGAGGCCACCGACGGCCGTGAATATCACCGAGGAGAATGAGAAGAAGCTGTAGTTGCCCCAGAGGTACGGCGCGTACGCGCCCGCCGTCGATCCTATTATCATGCCGCCCCAGACCATGGTTTTCCTGCTCATGTTCGATTACTTAAAGAATATGTAGAGACCGATGGGCGCGCACCAAGTGAGCCAGTCGGCCACCGCTTTCTGCCAGTGCTGGCGGTAGTGGCGGCGCTGGTAGAAAAACTCCTGGTACGTGATGAGGAGCGTCACCACCGCGAGCACGATCACGAGCACCGTCGCGCTGTTGAAGAATCGGTACGCGAAAAACGCCGCGCCGTATATCACGATCAAGGAGCCGATGAGGTGGAACAGCTGCCGGTACGTCGCGAACTTATACCCATACGCGCCCGCACCGTAGCGCCGCGCAGCGCGGCGCAGCTCCACCTCCGCAGAGCGCATGCCGCGCACCCACTGCCCCTCCACCTGGTTGCGGAATGGGTAGCAGCGATTCGGCAGCACTATGAAGAAATGGTAGAGGCCGGGCGGCTTCTTTGCCATGCGGAAAGTATAACGCGCTATGAAAGCTTCTTCGGTACGCCGATGTATGCCTTGAGCGTCTTCGCGCCGTGGATCGCAAGCGCAATGGAGCGCATGCAGCCGTCATCGATATCGCCCTTGAGCTTTCGCTTCAAGCCTCTGCGACCTCGAGTTCCCGTGCCCGATTTGAAAATGATGGGAAAGAGGTACTTTTCGCGCTGGGCAAGGATGGTTTTCGTTTCAAGGATGCCGGGAATCGCGGAACGTGCGCGTACGCGGGCGAGTTTCTTCGTGCCCGCAAGATTTTTCGCGACAGCACGAGCGGTTTCCTTGAGGGAGCCATTCGTCCAGGCGAGCGGCATTTCTCCGGCTCTCTTCCACACGCCCACTTCGCCTGTCGTGACCGTCCCGAGATGCCACTCGGCCACATCGTATGCGATGACCCTAGGCTTCCATTTGATAATCGCATCGAGCTTTGCCTCAGGTAGCGCAGCCACTTTCTTCTTGGCTTCACGCAGGCGCTTCTCAAATTCAGCGTTCGTAATACTCCCGAGCTTAGGATTAGCGCCCGGTTTGTGCTTCATCTCATGCGCTACGACAAAGGCTCGTTTCACTTCTTTAGCACTTACTTTCCTGCCGAGTTTCATATCCTATTGTTCTTGCGGATAATCATCTGAGATAGCGATCCATGGAAGTTTCTGAGACACCCAGATGTGGTGCTTCGGAGCGAACGACGACGCGTCATCGAATACGCCGACCGGGATGAAGTGCTTATTCGAGCTTTCTTTGTAGCGGTACGAAAAGGGTGAGCCGCAGTTCTCGCAGAATGACCGAGTGACTTTTTCCGAAGAAGAATAGTCTTTCGGCGTACCTTTGAGGATTTCGACTTCTCCATCCTCAAATCCCGCGAACACCGTGTACGGACTTCCACTTATCTTCCGGCAATCCACGCAGTAGCATGCGCCGATCCAATACGGCTCGCCTTTTGCCTTGAACCGTACCGCGCCGCAGTGGCATCCGCCTTCCATATCAATAGTATAGCGATTATTTTACTCGGCTTTATACCGCTCCACCATTTCTGGAAATGTCGATTCGAATTGCTCGATGGCCTTTTCAAATACCGAGATGTCTTTTATGGGAGCGGTTACCTTTCCTTCTCCGTAGTCTTTCACCCAGGAGACTGCGTCTTCGAGACTCGGCGCGATATAGTCCGAGCTTATGTCGAGAAACGGATGTATCCAATCCTCTATGAGGAGACCGTTGAATGAAAGATTGCTCTTCCGATGGTGCGTTTCTTTCGGGATAACACAGACGACCGGACGCTGGAAATACTTCGCCATGAGAATTTCCTGAGCGGTACCAGCGCCCACTTTTTCTTCGCCATTCACAACAACGACATCCGCATTTTTTACCGTCCACAAATCATGGCCGACGACGAGCGTAGAGCCGACATCGTCGCGGATATGATCACCATGCAATATTTTTGCATCGGGTATCTGCTTTTCTATCTCGGCAACGTAACGCTCCTTCCAGTCCGCGAACGACTCACGAATCTTGTCTCCTTTCGGCACTTTCCCGAGAATCGTTATCTTAAGAGCCATACCGTCATTATCGCACTGCCTTGGCGACGGCTTTCACGACGCGCTTGTCGAGGAGGTCGGGGATGATTTTCGCAGCTGTCGGGCGCGGGGCGAGGGCGGCGAGCGCTTTGGCTGCACGCACCTTTGTCTCCTCCGTAATGCGTGCGACGCCCTTATCGAGCGCACCACGGAAGATGCCCGGGTACACGAGCGCGTTGTTGAGTTGATTCGGGAAGTCGGAGCGACCGGTAGCTATAACCGCTGCCCCACCCTTCTTCGCTTCTTCCGGCATGATTTCCGGCACAGGATTCGCGAGCGCGAACACGATAGCGCCCTTGGGCATACTCCTAATATCTTCTGCGGTGACGGTGCCCGGACCCGAGACGCCGATGAATACATCCGCGCCGCGCAGTGCTTTCGCTATCGGTCCTTCTAGTTGCGGCGGATTGGTGAACGTAGCGAGGTCAGCCTTGTGCGGCGGCAGGTTCGCGCGCTTCTTGTGGATCGCACCTTCGCGATCGAACACGATGATGTGCTTGTTCCCCGATGCGTATAAAAGTTTCGCGATTGCGACACCGGCCGCGCCCGCGCCCGATATCACGATGCGCATTTTCTTGAAGTCTTTCTTCACGACCTTCGCCGCATTCATGAGTCCCGCGAGCACCACAACCGCGGTGCCGTGCTGGTCGTCGTGCATGACCGGGATGCCGATGTCCTGGAGCGCCGCCTCGACGGCGAAGCAGCGCGGTGCGGAGATGTCTTCAAGGTTCACGCCGCCCCACCCGGGCGCGATCGCCTTCACTATCTTTATGATCTCATCCGTGTCCTGCGTGTTAAGCACGATGGGCCACGCGTCGATGTTCGCCATCTCCTTGAATATGAGCGCCTTCCCTTCCATCACCGGGAGCGCGCCGTACGGGCCGATGTTACCGAGACCGAGCACTGCAGAGCCGTCGGAGATCACGGCGACAGAATTCTTCTTCACGCTCATTGAGCGCGCGTCTTTCGGGTTCTTCGCGAGATGTGTCGCGGCCGTGCCTACTCCCGGCGTGTACCAGAGGGAGAAATCCTTCCTCCCCGTAAGCCTGGTCCTCGCCTTGGTCTCTATCCGCGCGCCCTGCTTCTTATATGCCGCGAGTATCTTCTTTTTGGGGTCCATAGTCCGAACACTATAGCACCGCGCCGCCCCAGGGGCGGCGCGGTGCTTTCTCTCCAGCGTGCTTAATTGTTGACTACCCTAAAATCAACGCTGTTGCTTGTTCCCGTGTCTGTAGTGACACGGACTTGATAGGTCCCCGTAGGGAGCGCGCTATTGGCGAGCTTGAACTGGATACGGGTTCCGTTCGTATCAGGAGGCGTGAGGTACACACCCGCGAACACATCCATCGGCTGATCGGCGCTGCTGAGGCTCTTCTTTGTCACTCCATCTTGAAGGAAGACGACGTACAGAGAACCTCCTTTCCCTTGCGAGAGGAAATTCTTCCCATACACCGTAACCAGATCGATGTCTTTGCCCGAAGACACGTTCTGAGAAAGCGAGGTGATGAGCGGGGCCGTCGGGTGACTCGAGATGCTCGTCGAATTGGACGAGTTTCCCGGCAAAACGGTTACCGTCGTCATCGCGGTCACGCACGGACTGTACGCATTGCAGGTCGGGTTACCGGTAGCCATGATCTTGGCCGCATAGGTGCCCGGGTTTGCATAGGTATACTGACCTGTCCAAAGAGACGTACATCCAGCGACTCCGCTCTGGCCTGGCTTACAGATGATGCCCTGGTTACCGTCGCCGTAATCGATGATTACTTCGCCGTCGGTCGCCTTCGCGATCGCAGCCGTGATGTTCGCCGAGAACTGCGTGGTAAGCGGTGCGAGACCGGAATTCGGCATCGCCGAAAAGCCCACCCCAGTGGACGGGCCGCCCGACGATAGCGTAGGGATAGCGCTGAATTTGCTCTGCAACAGCTGTATCTTCTGCAAAAGCGCAGTGATCGAAGACTGTATGGCGGTCACGTCTGCAGAACTGACTGCTGCCATGAGGCTGCCCGCCGCCGTGGGCGTCACTACAGCAGCCTTGGACTCGTTCGGGATATAGAGCGGGTCGGCCCAGATGCGCGGATTGATCGATCCCGTCGGCGGAGTCGTGCTCGCCGCGTAGCGGACTGCCGTGAGCCCTACGCCGTAGTAGCCGCTTCGCGAAGGGTCGAGGCTCGCCGTCGCCGTGAAGGTCTCGGTATCGCCCTCGCGGATCACGTAATAGTTACCGACCCGGTCCGCCGTAGAAGTAAGCGCGGCTGTCTTGTCTCCGTGAAAGGAGGTAGTGGTAGAAAGCGAGAGCGTCTGCCCGAAGAGTCCGGTAGAAGGAGCGAACACTACCTGCTTCGGCAGATAGAGCGTATGGCGGATAGCCGTCGCGTCGAATTTGATCGTGTACGTCCCGTAGCTCTTGCTCGGATCGGTCGCGTTATAGGTTAGCGTGCTCGTTACTGAGTTAGGATCGACCTCTATATCGGCATTGGAAATGCGCGTAGCCGCGTGGGAAGCGGCTGGTATGACAAACAGGATCGCACCAAGAGCCAGCACGGCGCTGCGAGTGAAGTAATGCATTGAATCCGGTTAGAGAGTAAAGCCCCTGCCGAACGTACTATCCTATAGGACCCTTCTCGAGTCAATGCACCCCCTGTTGATACACGCCGCCTCTCAGCTAGAACCATTTGACACATATTGTATAATATGCTAATATAAATTATAGCCACCTGCAGTTGCGGGAAGAACGGCTCAACCAAGTCCTATATATAGGGGAATCAGCATGCTTAGCAAAGCATTTCTGCTCGATACGAGCGGCATCAATAATGGCTTTCTGGCCACCACCTTCGACACGGACGCCCTCACGGGCGGACGCGAAATCGTAACGCTCTCAAAGGGCAACGACTTCTACGCGCTTGAATCGGCTCACGACATCACCGTCCGCGCCGGCCAAGGCGACGATACCGTGGTGCGCGAAGCCGTCGGCAACGACATCATCGACGGCGGAGAAGGCATCGACACCTTGGTGAACGATGTGGGCGGCAACGTCGTGATGAACAGCGGACGCGGCAGCGACTTCATGATCAGTTGGGCCGGCAACGCGACCCTCAAGGCCGGTGACGGCGAAGGGGATACCAACACCATGATCGCAGGCGGCGGCAACGTCACCATGTACGGCAACGCGCATGGCGTCGATTGGTTCATCTTCGCTGGCGGCCAAGGCGCCTTCAACGATACGGTTCGCGGCGCGATGGTCAACGACCATTTCGACTTCTCGAACCTCGGCAACTACGACGGTAACGGGCAGTATCACGAAACGACGCTGGACCAGTTGAGCCTGCACGGACCGAACCAGATCTGGATCGAGGAGAACGGCCACACGGATGTCATCAACATCCCGGGTATCGCTCACCTGATGGACCAGTTGGGCGGCTTCCAGGGAGCTGAAGATGCGGGGCTCTTCATCCTCAGCCAGAAGGGCGCCGAATTCCACCCCGATCACGACTTCATCATGTAAAGGCTGATCAGCCTCATCTGATCGAACAGCGGGCGGGCCTCACTTTTTGTGAGTGCTCCGCCCGTTTTTGCATATATAGGTATACTTTCTCTATGCACGAGCAAGACCCCATTGAAAAGCACTTCACCCGGCTAAAGCCGGACCAGAAGAAAGCGCTCGCTCGCCTCGGGATACGCACCATCGGCGACCTCTTGCGCCACTACCCTTCCCGCTACGAAGCCTCGGGGCCGACCGGCACTATCGCGGGCGCGAAGACGGGCACGGAAGTCACGCTCTATGGAACCGTGAGGAAGCCCGATGTGAGGAAAGCATGGAAGAGCCGCCGCCCTATCGCGGAAGCGTGGCTCGAAGACGCATCCGGCCGCATGAAGATGATGTGGTTCAACCAGCCGTACATCGCGAAGACGCTCCACGACGGCATGGTGGTGAGGGTCACCGGCCGCGTATCGGGCGAGGACGCAAAAGCGTACCTCGCGAATCCTGCGATAGACCGGAGCGGAGTCGAGCCGGGTGAGGTACATCAGAGTCTATTCGTGTCTGACCCCGACGCGCCGGAAGGCGCTGGCATGTTCCCGGTCTACTCGGAAAGCCGCGGCATCTCATCGCTCTGGCTCCAGCATGCGCTGAAACGCGTGCTCGAAAGCGGTATCCAGGATAAGCTTCCCGACCCTATACCTGTTTCAATACTTGAGAAATATAATCTGCCGACTCTGGCGACCGCGCTCGTGTGGACCCATATGCCCAAGAAGCAGGGTGACGCAGACGCCGCGCGAAAGCGATTCGCGTTTGAAGAAGTGTTCGGCATCCAGCTCGGCATGGCGGAGCGCAAGCGCGCGAGCGAGAGAGAGCGCGCGCTCCCCGTGGTCGTAGACCGGCGCGTGCTTGGCGACTTCGTCGCGTCGTTCCCCTTCCCGGCCACCGGCGCGCAGGAGCGCGCGATAGAATCCATCATCACGGACTTCGAGAAGCTGCACCCGATGACGCGGCTGCTTGAGGGCGATGTGGGAAGCGGCAAGACCGCGGTCGCTGCCGCGACCGCGTATATGGTCGCCATGTCCCGACCCCTGGTGAAAGACGCTCTGCCTGGCGCGGCGGGAATATTGAAGCGCCGCCAAGCCGGGAATCTCCAGGTGGCGTACATGTGCCCCACGGAAATACTCGCGAAGCAGCACTTCTCGACCTTCGTCTCCTATTTCAAAGACCACCCTATCCAGATAGGACTCATCACCGGCTCTGAGACGCGGAAATTCCCGAGCAAGGTCAGGAAGGAGGAGTCGACTCACATTTCCCGCGCGCAGTTCAAGAAGTGGGTCGCGAACGGCGAGATACCGATAGTCATCGGCACGCACGCTTTGATACAGAAATCGCTCGAGTTCCAGAACCTCGCGTACGTCATCATCGACGAGCAGCACCGATTCGGGAAAGTGCACCGGCAGTCCCTGGTACGCAAGGGTTCTGTCGCGCCCCATCTGCTTTCTATGACGGCGACGCCGATCCCGCGCACGCTCGCACTCACCATATACGGTGACCTCGATATCTCGCTCCTCGACGAGATGCCTGCGGGAAGAAAAGCAGTCATCACAGAGGTGCTCGGCCCAGAGAAGCGCGAGAAAGCGTACGACCGCGTGCGCACGGAGATGAAGGCGGGCCATCAGGCATACGTGATATGTCCGCGCATCGATGAGCCCGATCCTACTAAAGAGCTCGCGCTCCAAGCGAAGTCGGTGAAAGCGGAAGCAGCACGGCTAAAAAAGGAAGTATTCCCAGAAGCATCTATCGGCATCCTCCACAGCAAGATGAAGCCCGCAGAGAAAGAAGCAGCGATGAACGACTTCGCTCGGCACAAGACCGACATACTGGTCGCGACTTCGGTCGTGGAGGTGGGCGTGAATGTGCCGAACGCGACCGTCATCCTCATCGAGGGCGCGGAGCGCTTCGGGCTCTCGCAGCTCCACCAGCTGCGCGGCCGCGTCATCCGCTCTACGCACCAGTCGTACTGCTTCGTACTGCCCGAGTCCTACGGCCCTGCGACCAAGGACCGCCTGAAGGCGCTTGTGACGGCGAAAAACGGGTTCGAACTTTCCGAATACGACCTCGCTCTGCGCGGCGCCGGAGAGCTCTACGGCGCGCGCCAGTGGGGCGTGTCGGACATCGCGATGGAAGCGATCAAGAATATAAAACTGGTGGAAGCCGCGCGCAAAGAAGCGCAGGACCTCATCAACGAGGACCCCGCCCTTCTCAAGCACCCGCAATTGCGCGAGCTATCGCTGCGCGCGCTCCAAGAAGTGCACCCCGAGTAACGCTAGTGCATGAACTGGCGCAGTTTTGCGATGGTCTTTGGTCCGACGATGCCGAGTTCGCTTGGGTCACTCGTAACACTGTAGTTGAGCTGGAAATTCTTCACGCCCTGTTCGGTAAGAGCGCCGAAATAGCCGGTCACGAGGCCTCCCGGATAGATACCGTTGAGCGTAAGGAGGATCTGTTGAAGCGCGGTGACGTCTGGTCCGCTCATGCCCTTCACGAGCGTACGCGACCCGAGAGTAGACCCGCCAGGAAGTGGGGTGCTTCCAGGAAGCGCGACGCCGTGGAGCGCGTTGAATTGCGCAAGGAGTGCGTGGTAGGTCGCCAGCAGCTGCGCGAGCAGCGCCTGCAGAGTCGCGATAGCCGATGAGCCAGTGCTCGTCGAACCGCCGCCTCCCCCTCCTCCGCCCCCGCCACCTCCACCTCCGCCGCCGTTACCGCCGCCTCCTACCGAAGTAGCTGCCGTCATAAATGAATTGTCACCCGATACCGCAAGGTTACCGAGGGCATCCTTGGAGCGGACGCGGTAGTGGTAGGTCGTATTCTGCGTAAGTCCCGAGAGCCCGACCGAGTGGCTCGTGACGAGCGTCGCATCGAGCGTGGTCGTCGCGCCGTATGAAGTATCGGTACCGTATTCGACTTGTGAATCCGCATCCTCGTCCGTAGCCCAGGTGATGGTGGCGCTTACGTCTGCCGGCGTGCCCGCGGAAATAGATGAGATCACTGGCGCGGTATTGTCGATGGTGAACGTGACGACGCTCGAGGTCGCGTAATTATTCGACGTGTCGCGCGCGACGGCGAACGCGGTGTGCGACCCGGAAGTGGTAGCGGTCGTGTCGTACGTCCTTGCATACGGCACGCTTGCGTCCTCGGTTCCCTGCTTTACGCCGTTTACGTAGAACGTCACTCCCACGACTGCGACGTTGTCGCTCGCATTCGCCGAAAGCGTGATGACGCCTGAGGTCACTTCACCCGGCGTCGGTGCCGTAAGCGATACCGAAGGCGGCGTCACGTCGGCGCCCGCGGTAGTTTTAAAGGTGTGGTCGCTCGAAGTCGCGACGTTGCCCGAAGCGTCAGCAGATCCGACCTGGAAATGGTACAGCGTGGACGCAGTGAGACCGGTAAGCGAAATCGAGTGCGATGTGACGAACGCTGCCGACGTGGATGCCATACCGTACGAACTCGTCGTGCCGTAATTCACCGTGGAGCTCGCGGATTCGTTCGTAGTCCAAGTGATGGTCGCGGTCGTCGCCGAAGTCGAGCTCGCGATTGCTGAAATGATCGGTGCTACCGTGTCGCTTGGCGTGTAGGTGATAACGATGAGACCCTGGCCGCCCGCGCCGCCCGCCGCGTATTTGTCGGTGCTTGCGCCGATGCCGCCGCCACCTCCGCCGCCTCCGTAGGTACCGCCGGCGGCGCCGCTACCGCCGTTATCGAAGCAGGTCGAACTCCCACCACCACCACCGCCGCCGGACGCACCGTGCGTCGAATCCCAGGCGATATCGGTAGCACCCGCGCTCGCTGTATATATCGTCGAGCAGCCGTTACCGAATCCGCCACCGCCGCCACCGCCCGATGACGCTGGCCCCGCGTTCGCAGAAGACGTCGCGCCAGTGGCGCCACCCGTACCCCCGGTTCCCGCGCCTCCAGCGCCTCCAACCGATCCGCTACCGATAGAACCAGCAGCAGATGAACCACCGTCTGAACCGCCGCCGCCCGAACCGCCATCCCCTTCTCCGCTTGAGGCATTGCCGCCTGCCTTACCCGCACCCACCGGACCCGCTGAACCGCCTCCGGCAGCACCCGGGTCGCGTCCGCTCGCGACTCCTGCGCCACCACTGCCGCCGCTGAACTTCGTCGTACCGACCGAATCAATCGCAAGCCCGCCCGCTGCATTCGATCCGCTTGTCGTAGATGCGGCGCCGTTCGCGCCGCTCGCTGCCGAGACGGATGCATTGGAGGAATTGGTGCCGTTGAAATAGGTATTGGTCGCGCCGTTATCGCCGCCGAGTGCTACGTGATATGTGATAGATGCGCTCGGCGTAAGCGAGAGATTGGTTATGCCCGCGTACGCGCCGCCGCCACCGCCATTGCCCGCAGCAGTCGTGCGAGCGCCTGCGGCGCCGTTACCTCCCGCGCCGATCGCCTCGATGGTGTTATTCGAACTGTTCCAATCCGTAGGCACGGTCCAGGAAGATCCGGTAGTGAGGTAGCCGCGGCACTGGCCGCCGGTAATGAGCGAACCGAATCCGCACGTGTTCACGGGAGTCGTGGTGAACGTCTTGTCGGTCGAGGTCGCCTGGTTCCCTCCTGAGTCCGCCGACCCAACCTGAAAGTGATACGTAGTCGAAGGCGTAAGGCCGGTGACCGTGATCGAGTGGCTCGTCACGAACGCGTCGGAGCTCGAGGCCGTGCCGTACGAACTTGTAGCGCCATAAGAAACCGTAGACGACGCGTTCTCGTCGGTGGTCCAGGTAATCGTCGCCGTGGTCGCGTCGGTGGAACTCGCGATCGCGGAGATCACCGGCGGCGTATTGTCGTTCACCGTGACCGTCGCGCTCGCTGAAGCGGTCCCGCCGGTACAGTTGATGGTGTAGGTCGTGGTCACCGATGGAGAGACGTCAGTGGAACCGGATGTTCCCGAGCCGCTGAATCCGGAACCGGAACACGCGGTCGTATTGAACGACGACCACGTGAGCGTCGAATGGTCGCCGAGCGAGATGACCGAAGGACTCGCGGTAAGGAATGCGACCGGTCCGCTCGATACGTACGCGAGGTCATCCTCGATGCTGTAGCCCGCATTCGAATCGCTATACGTCACCGGCCACCAGTAGTAGCCGTCGGCGTAGGTCGCGCTTGCTCCGGTGATGGTGCCCGACGTGCTCGTCGCTTCCGTCGCGACCAGGGTGCCGGAAAGGCTCGGCGTCGCGCGCACGGCAGTCGTGGTCGCCACCTGGATCGTGTCGTTCAGCTTGAACTTAGTCGAGGGCGGCGGCGGAAGCGCATTGGTCACGAGCGAGCGCGGAAGGATGTCCCAATCGAGTTCGTCTGCGGTGCCGTTATAGAAACTCGCGTAGATATTCGCGTTGTTGCCGGTCGAACTGTTTCCAGCCGAGGTGAGTGCCGCCTGGCGGACATTGGTGTTGAGCCAGTTCCAGGCTCCGCTGCTATCGTACGTCGTAGTAAAAGAAGCGGTACCCGTGACCCAGACCGGATAGCTGTCGCCGCTATCCCACTGCGATTTGGTCGCCGACATCACGGTGTGGCCGAGCGCGCTTTCGTCCTCGTGCACCACGTTCGCGGCCTGCAGGTCCGCCCACGTCGCGTACCAGTTGTTGCTCGCGTCCTGCACGGCGGCCCAATAGGACTGGGTATTGTAATTGTCGAAACCGGAGGCGTTGATCTGTCCCGTAAGCGAGTACTGGAGCCAGTTCATGAACGGCGATGCCGTCGTCCAGCCGTGCTCGAGCATCGAACCGAGCACCGTCACGAAGTACGCACTGTTCTCCCATATCGCCATCGCGCAAAAGTCGCCGTCCGTATACGACAGGATCTGACACGTAATGAAGTGGAGCGGGTTCGATCCCTCATCATGCTCGGTGACACCTGCCTGGTAGATCGGGGTAGATGAGAAGCGCGCGTCGCTGATGCCCTCGGCGCCTTCAAAGAAAGCTATCGCGTCGTTCGTGATCGCGGCGTAGTACTGCTTGAGCGTCGTCTGACTGTCGGGCGTGATGAGCTCCGCATTCGCGCGGTTCCTGAGCACCCACGCGTCGCCGCGCACCTCATCCCAGACGCCGGCTCCCGTACCGTTCCCCGTGTAGCCCGGATTATACTTGAGCGCTTGTGCCGACGCCCACATCTGCTCTTCCTCAAGGTAGTAGTAATCGCCCGTGAGCACATACGGCACGTAAAACGCGTCCGGGGTATGTGCGTTCTGCGCTTCCCAATCGTGATTGGGGTTAGCGTCTGGGATAGTGTGCGCCGCGGAGTTCCCCAGTTGGCTGTAGCTCCCGTTGTTGTCCGGGAAATACACGTTCGGGTATGCATAGCGGGAAACCGGTAGCCCGAGTCCCGAGGCGTTTTGGGAGGCGTCTATCTTTTTCGAGGAATCTCCTTCGCGCTCGTTCAGCCCCCACGCGCTCGCGAGGTCTGCCTGGCCGAGCGCGACCGCGCGGCTGCGCCAATCTCCCGTGTAGAGCCACTGCATGTACCAGCAGTTGATGAGCCCGATGTCACAGCGGCCGCCGGTCGTCGGCATGTAGGGCGTCCAGAGTCCTGCGTCGTATAGGTTCTTCGCGGCGCTCGTCCAGTCGCTGTACTCGCTCGTCACCTTCGAGCCGGGCACCGTGAGCGCTTCGAAATTCGGGAAGTAGTTGGTGGTTTCGAGATACGGAAGGTTGTAGTCGATGTTGATTTGCTGCTCGGGCTGGCCGCCTATCCAATACACTTTCGTCCAGTTCGTAAGAAACGGCTGGATGACGTTCGCCTGCGTGTAGACGATCGAGGGCGACGTGGACCCCGTCGAGAGCGCGAGGTTGTACTCCATGTCTTCCCAGTAGGAGTCGACGTTGTCCTCGCCCACGAACCGTACCTGCACCTTGTTTATGGTCGGCCAGAAGGTCGCATAGAATTTGGGGCGGAGCGATTTATAAGAATCGAAGCCCATATCGTACGCACGGCTCGCGGAATCATCGCCGAGGAGGATCGTCGTCGCGACCGGTCCGCTCGTCCAGGTCGTGTAATCCCCCGCCGAAAGCATCGTATAAGCAGAGGTCGTCGCTGCCGCGCCAGTCGTGGTCGAGATGCCGATCTCTGCATCGAAGTTGTAGCTCGACGAGAGCATCTGCGATTTCGTGAGCGCAGTGTTGTTCCCACTCGACTGGTTCTGGAACGTGATCGTCGTCGTGCCCGAGGTCGGGATGCTCGGCACGAGCACCGAGATCACGGCGAACTGCACGGAACCATCCGGGTAGCGGTTCTTCACATCGGCCTGGGTCGTAGCTGGTGTGCCGTTCACGAGTACCTGCGGGTACTGAGCGATCTCGTTGTCGACGAAGGGGCGGCCGAACTGGAGCGGATAGTTGGTCTGCGCTGAGCCGCTCGGATTCGTGATGAAGATGGAATCGGTTGCGGCATGCGCGGCCGGAGCACCGAACGCATATGCGCCGGCGCTAATTAAAACGACCGCGATGATATATACCGAACGCGGAACCGAGCTCTGCTCACCCATAACCATGTACTCCCAGTGTACCGCACTAAGAGAGAGATACGTCGGTGCTACTTATTCTTCTTGCCGCTGTCTTTGGTCTTGGTCTTATCCTTACTCGAAGTCTGGTCAGTCCCTGCGGTGACGCCCGACTGGAACGAGAGGTTTACCGGTCCCTTTACAGTCACCGGCGTCTGCGTGATGAGGCCTGCGGCGGCGGTGTTGGGGCTGCTGTCGTCGGCGATGAGTACGCCCGGCGTAAGCGGGTTGATGAAGTAGCCGCCGAGGAATGCGAAGCCTGTTTGCGCGCCGTGCACGGCAGCGGCTGACGCGAGATTGAAGTCGCCGTTCTTGTCAGTATCCTGATCGCTGAAGTATTGCTGCACCACCGTCTTGCCTCCCGAGAGATCGAATCCTACCGGCGTCGGGGAATGGTTCGCGAGCGAGTAGAACGAGATGGGCGTGGTCGGCGCTACCGCGCTGCCCACGATGAGGTACGGCTTGCCCGCTACGCTTGCGCACGTCTGCGGATAGCAGCTTGAAGAGATGGTGTGGTACTGGCTCGAGATTACTTTCATGCCCGCCGGATTCAGAGCCTCGATATCAAGCCCTACGTAGGTCTCGCTGCCGTACTGGATGAGCGTGAAGCTCGGACCGCCGTTGTCGTCCACGGTGCGCAGGCCGTAGTACGGCGCATGAACATACGCATTCAATATGAGTTCGTTCGTCGCGCTGCCGAGCAGGATGCCGGCTCCCGAATCATAGAGGCTCGCCGCTTGCCCTGCCGACGTGTCGGCTATGCCATCGCCGTTGGCGTCCTGCGGCGGGTTGCCGTACGGCTGCGGGTACGCGAGGAACGACGTGTTATTCGCATTCTTATTGATATCGAGCCAGAACGTACCGACGGTCTGGAAGTCGCCGACGAATCCCTTGGCGCTCTTGCTCACGTAGAGCGGGTTATCAAGCGAACTTTCCTGCACATCCTCGATGTAGTGGCCGGTCGTGTTGTACGAGCCGAAGTCGAGACCGCTCGTCGAGTTCGCGAGTACGAGGTTTATCGCCCAGTCGTTCTGCCCCTGCGCTTGCACGGTATAACCGAAGGCGCCCGGTGCGTAGCCGTTCTGGTTCGTATACCAGAATGCGAGTCCGCGCGCGCCGGCACCCGCCGCGAGCGTGATGAAGGGATCCTTGTCTCCCTGCACATAGAGCGCAGTGCGTGTGTCAACCGTATGGAAGCTCGCGTCCTGCGGCGCGCCGGTGAGCTCCACGCCCTTGGGCACCGCGAGGTGGCCCGTAAAGAAGTACCCGCCGTTCTGCGCAGCAGGGCTCCCCGGCACGTACACCGTACCGCCGCCGTTCGCGCCTGCGGCATCGAGCGCCTTCTGGAATGCTGCGGTGTTATCGGTGCAGTTGCCCGTCATCTTCCCGTTCTTATCGAAATCCTTGTCCGTGCAGTCTGCGGTCGCGCCGTAGTCGGTCACCAGAAAGAGCGACTTCGTGTCCGTGCGAGCGGGCTTGGGCTGCGCGGGAATCGATTCTTTGAAGTAGTCGGCCGATATGCCGGAGGAAGTGAAGCCGCTTATGCCGAGCGCGGGGATGGACAGCGCTGAATCGTTCACCGATACGTTCGCTGCCGGCGCGCTACTGTCCATAGCGAGCGCTCCGCTGTCGTACGAATTGGCGAGGATGTCCGCGCTCGTGACCCCGGCGCCAAGAGATACGTGCTTGCTGCTTGCGTCCGGCGCCTTCGCGAAGGTCGATCCTTCGAGTATCACCTTGCCAGCCGTTGCGGACACTGCGTATCCCCTCCATGCGGAGAACGTATCGTGCACGAGATTAAGGATGAAGTTCGACGCCTGGTCATCGATATCCTTGCCGGCGCTCGAGAACATCACATCGCTGAGGAGAAGCGAGTTGACTGCGCCCGGCGCGACGGTAACCGCCGTCGGGTTCGTACCCGCGGTCGCGCTTATCGTGCCTCCCGTCACGGTGAAGTTCCCGCTTTTGACGAGGATGCCGGTCTCGGCACCCGTGATAGAGAGGTTCACGATCCGGAGTCCGGTCACCACGCCGTTTTTCGTGTTGCCGTCCATGACGATGGCGGTATTGAAGTCGTCGAGCGAGACGTCGTACGCGGGCCAGTTGTCGACGTAATCGATACCGGTCGCATTCATCTGCGTGTACGCGGCGACCTGGTCATACGACGGCGCGCCCGTAAGTCCCGATGAGCTCCAGTACGTCGCACCGAGGTGCACTTCCTCGCTGCGGCATACGCTCGACGTGTCGGTGAGCACCATACCCAAGTGGAGCGCGGTGCCGTAGATGTTGTAGACCACGAAGCCCTTTCCGCTCCCCCCGCCGATTGGCGTCGTATCGATCATTTCATATGAGTTCACAAAGGTGCTGTCCTGTATAGAGAGGTTGCGCCATCCCTGCTGCGTCTGATCGAGCGCGATGGTCGCAGGATACTTCACGGGGCTCGAGATCGACTGGTTCGGGTACCAGAAGTTGAGGCTGTCGACGCCTGCACCGCCATCGAGGCTCACGAACGGTTTTTCGGTATTGTAGATCGCGAGCACGGTTCCGCCGACGCTCTTGTCGCTATCGGTCGGCTGCTTCCAATCACCGCGCAGCGTCACCGTCGCAGGGACGGTGAGCACGCCGTCGAACCGGTACGTACCCGCGGGCACGTACACATCGCCGCCGCCATTCTTCGCGGCGTCGTTCATCGCCTGCTGGACTGCAGCAGTCGCATCGGTCTTCCCGGTCGGGTCGGCGTTGTACGGCGACTCGGTCACGATGTACGCCGCGACCACGACGCTGTCGGTCGGATACTTGGTCACGATTATCTGCGCCACGCCTGCAGTGCCGGTAGTGGTCGGCGGCTCGGATGGGAGTACGGAAACGGGTAGCGCATGGAAGTGCGTAAGCACGAGCCAGAGGGCGGCCGCGACCACTACTACTATAAGTATGGTTGCGGCGATGATGCGGGCGCGACGGTTCTGCGGGTGTGGTGGTGGAGTCGGCACCGGTGATTCACTGGTAGTAATGGGAGTAGTGGTAGAAGGTTCCATGTGACCAGTATACGCCTTCATTTGCGGCGTAGGCGCATTCGGGTATAGTCGAGAGACCATGGTTCGTAAAATCTTCCAGATTCTCGTGTACCTCTTCGCGGCGATAGGCTTCGTACTCGTCGTGGGGTACTTCGCGGTGAAATACGGCCTCACCAACACCACGGGCATCATCGATCAGCAGCGCGACAGCTTCCTCACCGCGAGCTCGACGGGCGTTGCAGCGACCGATGTGACCACCGTCCTCCCCTGGACCGAGACGGAGGAGTGGGCTACCCTCGACGCGGCGATACGCAAGGACACGGAGCCCGTCAGCCGCGCGGCAGCAGCGTCCGGCGTGCCCGCGCGCATCATCATCTCGAATCTCGTCGCCGAGCAGCTGCGTCTCTTCTTCTCCGATCGTGAAGACTATAAGCAGTTCTTCTTCCCGCTCAAGATCCTCGGCAGCCAGACGCAGTTCTCCTGGGGCATCATGGGTATGAAAGAAGACACCGCGATACAAGTCGAGAATAACCTGAAAGACCCGGCATCGCCGTTCTATCCGGGCGATGCCTACGCGCACCTCCTCGACTACCCCGCGAGCACGACCGATGTGACGCAGGCGCGCTACATCCGACTCACCGACCAGCACGACCACTACTGGAGCTACGTGTATGCAGGTCTCTATATAAAGGAGGTGGAAACCCAATGGGCGAAGGGAGGCTTCCCTATCGCGGACAAGCCGGCGATCATCTCGACCCTTTTCAATATCGGCTTTGCGCACTCCACGCCGAATGCGGCTCCCGAAGTGGGCGGCGCGGCTATCCCGGTGGGAGGCGTGACCTACAGCTTCGGCGGGCTCGCCGGTGATTTCTATAATTCGGACGTACTTACCGACCTCTTCCCCAAGCAGTAGCTATTTATTGAATACGCGGTCGAGGAATGCGAAGACCAGATCCAGGTGATTGGTCGCGTTCTGCTGCGTGTCTCCGAGTGCTGGATCGACGAAGAGCGTGGCGTCGATACCGACCGCTTTCATAGATGCGATAAGGTCGGTGGCGTTATCCGGCGGTGCAGCAGAGTTCTTGCCGCCCTGGAGCATGAGGAACGGCGGGTCGCTCGCGTCGAGGTGGAACTCCGGGAAATATTTATGAATAGCATCCTGACAGTCGGGACCCATCAAATCGGTACAGCCGAGTTCCAGGGTATGGAAATCAGTGTGCTTCGGATCGAGTTCGCCGAGGTCCTTTGAATCCCATACGCCCGAGATACCCACGATGCCCTGCACGCTATTCGACTGATCGGTGTTATCGCCGAGCGTGCCCCAATAGCTCGGGTCGTCAGCGACGACACCGACCAAGGTGGCAAGCTCAGATCCGGCCGATGCGCCCATCGTGATTACGCGATTCGGATCCAGGTTGTACTCGGCAGCGTGAGCGCGCAGGTAGCGGATGCCGGCGAACTCATCCTGTATCGGCGCCGGCATGGTCGCGACGTCGGACGTCTGGTAGTCAATCGACGCGAATGCGTAGCCGCGTGCAGCAATGGCGTTGGCAAGACCCGTCGCGCCCTCGACATGTCCACCATGGAATCCGCCGCCGTGGGTGTACGCCACGATAGGCGTCGGATATTTCGCGCCGATCGGCGTGTAGATATACATGACGAGCGCCTGGCCGTCCACTGTGGCGAATGTGACGCTCTGCGAGACCTGCACCTGATACGGTCCTCCCGCGACGAGGTCGGCGGCGTGCGACGAGGTCGGCGTAGTGCTCGCAGCACCGGAAGGCGTCGACGTGGCTACCTGCGCCATCTCTCCACCTCCGCGCATGTGGAGGTAGTCGTATATCCCTACGCCGATAAGCACGACAAGCATGAGCCCGACGAACCCGAGCCCTAGGTATTTTTGATTCTGGGTAAGCATGCACCCAGTATACCCCCGCAAGTCCATCCGCTTGGACTCGAACCAAGAACCGCCAAGGTATAAGCTTGGTGCTCTAACCATTGAGCTACGGATGGAGAACTTCTGTAATCTACACCGTTTGTTCCCCGCCCGCGAGCGTGCAAAACCCAGAAATTCCGGGGTGTATAGTTCAAGCAATGACTGCAGTACGGGTGTATAACGCTGCCGGCCCGAGGAGTAAATCGCCGAAGGACCTGAGAACGTTGCTGGCAACACCCGTCCCCGTCATCACGATCGGCTCTGTATCGCTTGCGGCAAGCACGGGCAATAAAGCGAAGAAGTACTGGGTCGATCCTGCCTCAGGCACATCCCTCAACTCCATGGGACTCCCGAACAAAGGCATCGCGTATTACGAGCGCCTCCTCCCCACTTTCATAAAAGACGCGCATGCTGCCGGAAAGAAAGTGCGCGTGAGTATCGTCGGGTCGCGGACAAGCGAATACGTCGAGCTCGTGCGAAGGCTACGGAAACTCGACATCGATCAGATAGAAGTGAACACGAGCTGCCCGAACGTATGGAACGGCACGAAACAGAAGCGTATCGCTTCTTTTGACTTGGACCTTCTTGAGAAGCTCGTTTCTGCCACTCTCAAAGTGGCGAAGGGTCTCCCGCTTGATTACAAGCTCTCTCCCTACTCGGATCCCGAGATGCTCCGGAAAGTCGCACTCCTTCTGAGGCGCCACGCTGGGATACGTGCGGTAGTTACGGCAAATACGTTTCCGAATGCCTACTCGGCGCTGACCGGCCTCGCCGGCATGGGCGGAGACGGGTATCGCCACATCGTACTAGGACAGGTGAAGCAGTTCAGGCAGGTGCTGCCCGCTCGGATAAAGATAGTCGCGCTCGGTGGTGCGAGCAGTAAGAAGCACGTCGCAGACTACGTCGCTGCCGGCGCTGCTGAGGTGCAAGTCGGCACGCACTATTTTAAGAACGGTCCGGGCGTGTTTAAGAAATTGTAGATCTCGTTGTTTCTATCTGCGCGCGTGCTAGAGTGCGGCGGTGGCACGTGCGGAGAGAATCATGACAACGATCTTTGGGCGCATGAGAAGCGGACCGAAGTACCCGAACAGGATCGACAACCAGTACAACTACGATGGCGAGCCGCAACACGAGAAGAGCGACTTCGTCATCGCCGGGCTCGGTTTAGTCGCAGTTGTATTGATGTACTTCTGGGACTCCTGTAAGTCCGGTCTGAAGCGATTGCGTAGAAAATCCTGACGGTTCAAAGCATCCTGGCACCGCGAAAGCGCTGCCGGGATGGTTTTTTATGCAGCTGTGCTACAGTACCCGCGGCAACCCATAGGACCTTGAAAGGAGGATCCCATGCGTCACGTTACATCGGTCGAAGACTTCAAAGGAGTCGACCTGCTTCCCTTCTTCCGGAGGGCGCTTGCGCACCGGACGGGAGCGGAAGGCGTCGGCGACTATGCCTTCAGCAAGAAAGTCCTCGCTACCGTCTTCTACGAACCCTCTACGCGCACGCGGCTCTCGTTTGAGTCTGCAATGCACGGGCTCGGCGGCCGGATTATCTCGGTTGAAAACGCAAAGACCTCTTCCTCAGACAAAAAGGGGGAGACGCTCGAAGACGCGGTCCGTGTCATAGCGGGCAACTGCGACGTCATCGTGCTCCGTCATCCAGAGGCCGGCGCGGCGTATCGCGCGGCGCAGGTCTCGAGCGTACCGGTCATAAACGCCGGCGATGGTGCGAACCAGCACCCGACCCAGGCGCTTCTCGACCTGTTCACTATCTGGGAAGCGGTGCAGAAAGGCGACCTTCCCACGAAGGACCTGCGCCTCTTCTTCTACGGGGACAACGAGAAGAGCCGGACGGTGCATTCTCTCTGCCGGCTAGTAGCGACGCATGCTCGCAGTCTCGGCATCGACATCAGGAACGTGGTGTTCGGCGGCACACGCAGCACGAACAGCGACGTGATGAGCGGCCTCTATGCGGAACTCGCAAATGCTGCGATCTACTCCGAAAGCATCGGGACCCGGATCATGCCGCATACAGATATCGTGTATCTGACCCGTCTGCAGAAAGAGCGCTATCCGGACGGCGACGAGACTCCCGCGGGCCCGGGAGAAGCCGAGGTGTTTACCCTTGAGCACGCGCAGCTTCTCCCGCAAAAAGCGATCATCATGCATCCCTTGCCGCGGGTGGACGAGCTCGGCACCGATGTAGATACCGACCACCGAGCCTGGTATTTCAAGCAGGCTGCAAACGGCCGGCCGGTCCGCATGGCGCTCTTGGAACGGATCCTCCGAGACAACAACTGATCTACTACAGAAACACCCCCGGCAGCGCTTCGCGCTGCCGGGGGTGAGATCTTTTATTTTTAGAGTGCCATCGGGTCGCTCGTGCCTCCTGCGGTACCGGGAGCGATGACGATGCCCTCGTCGTACGCTTCAGGCTTCTTGGGCTCGATGCCGTTGAGGATGAGCAGCTTCTCGAAGTCATCGCGCTCGAGCGTCTCCTTCTCCACCAATACCTTGGAGATAGAATCGAGCGCTTTGCGGTGGTCGGTGAGCACCTTGGTCGCGCGCTTCCTTGCATCCTCGAGGATACGGGTGACTTCGTCGTCTATCTTCGCCGCTATCTCCTGCGAGTATTTAGCACCGCCGAACTCCGTCTGGTCCGCAGCGAATGCGACCGGACCCACCTTGTCCGACATGCCGTAGCGGCCCACCATGTCGCGCGCGAGTGCAGTGATGACGGCGAGGTCGTTAGACGGTCCCGTCGTGAGGTCACCGAACACCATCTCTTCTGCGACATATCCGCCGAGCGTACCTGCGATGTCGTCGAGGAAGCGCTTGCGCGACTGCATCTTCTTGTCCTCGAATGGCAATTTCAGCGTGTACCCTGCTGCCCTACCGCGACTGATGATGGAAATCTTGTGCACTGGGTCTGCGTGCTCGAGCACGCTTGAGACGAGCGCGTGGCCGACTTCGTGGTACGCAGTGAGTTCCTTCTCGCGCTTAGAAAGGAGGTGCGATTTGCGCTCGGGGCCGAGCATCACCTTCTCGATGGAGCGGATGAGGTCGTACTGCGTGATTTCCTTGCGGCTCTCGCGCGCAGCGAGGATCGCTGCTTCATTCATGAGCGAATAGAGCTCGGCACCCGAGAACCCTGGCGTGCGCTCAGCGATCACGGCGAGGTTCACATCCGGGCCGAACGGTTTCTTGCGCGCGTGGATCTTCAGAATATCCTCGCGGTCCTTGCGGTCCGGGAGGTCGATCACCACGCGGCGGTCGAAGCGCCCTGGGCGCAGCAGTGCAGGGTCGAGCACATCGGGGCGGTTCGATGCTGCCATCACGATGACCTTCTCGGTGGGCTCGAATCCGTCCATCTCCACGAGGATCTGGTTGAGCGTCTGCTCGCGTTCATCATTGCCGCCGCCTACACCGGTGCCGCGCACGCGGCCCACGGCGTCGATCTCGTCGACGAAGATAATTGCGGGAGCTGCCTTCTTCGCCATCTGGAAGAGGTCGCGCACGCGCGAGGCGCCGACGCCGACAAACATCTCCACGAATTCAGAACCGCTGATCGAGAAGAACGGCACACCCGCCTCTCCCGCGACCGCGCGCGCAAGCAGCGTCTTACCAGTACCCGGCGCACCCATGAGGATGATGCCCTTCGGGATGCGCGCACCGATGTCGAGGAATTTTTTCGGGTTCCTGAGGAAGTCTACGATTTCTACCAATTCTTCCTTCGCCTCTTTAGCGCCCGCGACGTCTGCGAACGTCACGCGCTGGGAAGTATCTGCTGGATCGATCATGCGCGCCTTCGACTGCCCAAAGGTGAATGCCTGCATGCCCGCGCCGCGCACCTGGCGCGTGAGGAACCAGAACAACCCGCCGAGGAAGATGAGCGGCAGGATGAAGGGGCCCAGCGTCTCGAACCAGAACTTCCATCCGGAATCCTCGACAATAGTGATCTCTACCTTCGCGAGCTGGTCGGGCGTCACGCCGTAGGTGGCGAGCGTCTCGGGCAGCCCGGTCGAAGAGTCCTTCATCGAGTCCTTCTCTGCCCCGTTCACGTAGTCGAGGACGAGCGAGTCCTGATTAATAGTGACCGACTTCACGCTACCTGCCTTCACGTCTGCGGCTACTTGGGAGAGCGGGATGGTCTCGGTCTTGGAGCCGCTTGTAGCAAAGAGCGTATACGCGCTCATGAGTATCAGGAATATGAGAATCGTGGAGAGGAGGTTCCCCATGAATCCGCCTCCGCCTGGGAGGAATCGGCGCGGATCGCGGGGCCCAGGCACCTTCGGTTTCTTCTTCGCGTTCTTGTTGATCGGGGGGGTCGGTGCAGCCATAGTCGATTCACTATACAACACACGATGTTGAGTATGAAGTGAAGGCCCAAATGATACCTAAGTGCTATAGTCCCTTCATGGCCACGCTCATCGCCTACAAGAAAGCCGATCTGAAGTATGAACGCCTCGAGGAATTCGAGGCGGGCATCGAGCTGACTGGTGCAGAAGTGAAAGCGGTGAAGGCGAAGATGGGCCAGCTCGATGGTTCTCGAGTGGTGGTGCGCGGGGGCGAAGCGTACCTCACGGGCGCGACCATCCCTCCCTACCAGGCGGCGAACACCCCCGAGAGCTACGACCCCGCGCGCTCGCGCCGGCTCCTTATGAAAAGGACCGAACTCGCAGAACTCGCCGGTGCAGAATCGAAGAAAGGCTTGACAATAGTGCCAATTGAGGTGTATAATAAAGGGAAGCTCGTAAAGGTCCGCGTGGCCATCGTGCGCGGTAAGGGTAAGTTCGACAAACGCCAAGACCTGAAGAAAAAGGACGCCGAGCGCGAAGCCGGCCGCGTCCTCAAAGCTCGGTAGCTCCCAGAAAGCAGATGAGTAACGGGCTCCTCCCCTACTCGTCTTCCTCCTGGGGGTGATCGGTTTCGACGGTCTGCTCCTTGAAATCGTGCGACGCCGTGCACGCCCGCTAGCCACGTCAATCCTTGCGGGCAAAATACTTGCAAACAAAACTGCAAGCGTGAAGTCGCCGTACAGCAATGTACTCGGCCTCGCGTTCGCTACTGCGTAAAAGCTTCGCGCTTTCGCACTAGCGACGTCCCGTCATTCCAGTTCTCATAGTGGAGTGGTGTGGGCGGAATAATCTATGGGATCGATAGTGGGAATTCCCGACTCGCTATCTAAATAAGGGATAAGGCCGAGATGCTTTTGTCAGGGTTCTATATCTCGGTTCGAAAATCCAACTCTGACTACGCGTCGTAGACCTATTTCAAGCGAACATTCTCGGACGGGGGTTCAATTCCCCCCGCCTCCACAAAGACAGAAGCCGCCGTCAGGCGGTTTTCTGCTTTGTGGTGGACGGGGAGCACGACGCCTGCGCGTCGTGCGTGGAATTGAACCAGCCGGAGTATGTTGCGCAGTGACGGCGAGGCGGGGTCGAGAGTGCGAGGCGGATTGCACGTTCCCGCAGCAATCCGCCCGCAACTCGTGACTTCAATTCTCCACCAGACTTGACGTAATAACTTTAGTCTGCTATATATAGTTTCGGACGCTGCGGCCATTAGATGCTTGTTATGCTGAGATGGATGGATATCCAATACACCTCTCACATGGATAGGTTCTTTAGCGGCCATGCCGCGCCGTAGCGTCCACCCTGCCTCACGAAAGTGAGGCATTTCTTTATATAGCTATTAATTCTCTTTCTTACGCAAAGAGCACCCTTGCTAGGTATATTTAGCATGTTATACCAGGCATATGTTACATTTTCTCGCCTCAATACTTCACAAGGTCGGAGCTACTATTGGCATAGCTTTTATTACGGTTGGGGGCGCACTGGGAGCTCAGCAGTCCACGCCGATAGAAGTAACTCCTTCTGCATCGACAACAACACAGGTAGTGGCAACTTCTACGCCCGAACCTCAAGTGGGAACTCAGCAGACCCCCAAAAACACTGACGTTACAACTACACAAACACAGACTATTGCACCTCCACCTGTTTCCTCCACCCAAGTCTCAGACTCACCGAGCGCGCACTTTATTAGCCAGTCTGCAACTCTAAATATTTGTCAGACTTCCGATACGTATGATGAGACTGGAAATTATGTTATTTCACTGACTCTCACAGCGGGTAACCAGGACATATACATATCACCGACTCTCGGAGTCTCACCGTTTAACGGCTTTAACTATATTACGATTGGCCCTTCGGATGTTTTTCCTTCGAATATCTCAGGACGTATAACGATTCAAAACGCCCAGGCTATTGATGCCGGCGGATTGACTCTGTGGGATATAGCTGCAGGCACCTCTGCAACAGCTACCATAGCAATCACTGTTAAGAACACGTTGAGCGGTCAAACAGCCTTTGGTTTGAGCGGAATCAACTACACTGTCAATCCTGCAAGCACAGACTATAAGACGCTAAATGCCTCTGGTGTAAAGACGGACATGCTTACTTACACGAATACTCCAGGAAGTGTTCCTAAGTGCCCTCGCTAAAAGTTAACTTGCAGATCTACCTCAATGAAACTTCTTCCCCTCCCGCAACATCTCGAGGATTGCCTTCATTCTCTTTGCCCTGGTTTCTGGTTTCTTTGCGGTATGGAGCCTCCAGGTGATGGCGTATACGTTCGCCTTGGTGAGCGTAGTGAAGAATTTGTAGGCAGACCTCTTCTTCTTTAACTCTTTCAGGAAGTCGGCGGGCACTTCCATATTCTTGGGCGAGTCGTACGCAGCGTGCCAGCGGCCGTCTTTCTTCGCCGCTTCTACCTGCGCCAAGCCCGCGGGCTTCATCTTCTTTGCCTTCGTAAGCCGTTCTATATGCGCGGTATTGATCTTGGACCAAATACTCCTCGGCCCGCGCGGAGTAAATTTTTGGAGATAGGATGCTGCGTCGTATTTTTTGACCTGGCTGTCTATCCAGCCGTGCGCAAGCGCCACGTCGAGCGCCTCGGCATACACGATAGTCTTCTCCCCAGAAGCTTTCTTGTAGAACCGTATCCAGAGCCCGCTCCCAAAGTGGTGCTTACCCATCCACGCAGCGAACTCCTTCTGATTCTTAAACGCCACTATGGGCAGCTCCTTCTTCTCGGCTTTCGGCATTTGAATATAGTAGCAAGTGAAGGCGCGCAAATAGGTTCTATGCTATATTCGCAACGAACCGGAGCCAATTGAGGAGGAACCAATGGCCGGACTGGATTTGTTCTATCAGGACCCGCGCGACGGCGAGCTCGTACCCGAAGGTCACTTCGATTCCATGGAATCGCTCGCCAAGCATCTCGGCACACTTTTCCACGATGCACACCTGCGATCCATGCGCGCGTTTGAGAATGGCGAACCGATTGAATTGCCAATCTCTGAGTAGATACGAAATACGCGTCAGCGCTCCTTGGGGCGCTGATGTTTTTTACTAAATACGTTCACGTGCTCGTGGTATTCGCCGTAATCGGCGACGAGCTCTTCTCCTTTCTTGATTCTGCGGGCAGTGACGAACACTTCTCCCCTATCGCGGGCTACCATATTGGGCTTCTCTGAGTGGTTCAAGAAGTAGGACTTATCTATCGCATCGATGCCGTAGTCCGGGACGAAGTAGACGCCGTCCTGGAGCGCGCAGAAGTCGCGCACCAACTGCTTAGCCTCTTTTGGCGCAGTGCTCGCGTCTAATTCAGCTTCTGCTATTTCGAGCACGTCGCCGTGCGGGTCGCAGTTCTTGAACGGATTCACGCCCTTCGGGATATCGCGTATCGCCACCACGCCCACGCCGTGCTTAGTGACCGCGAGCCGGCACCACACTTCATCGAGCGATTTTAAGAACTGCTTCTTATTCATGTGTCAGATATCTCACGCCGATATATATCCAATACCCGACCATGACGCCGAGCGCGTTCAGCATGACGTCGTCTATATCGAAGATGCCCACCTGGAACAGCACCTGCATTACTTCGATAGAAAAGCTGGAAAGGACGGCGACGAGCAGCGCCCTTTGCCAGGTAAGGTTCCGGAACACGAGCGGGAGCAGAAGACCGATCGGTACCAAGAGGCCGATGTTCGCACCGAGATTAATGCCTGCGATGATCCATCCCTTGTACCCGAGCAGGTACGGGCCGATCGTTTTGAATGGTATGAAATTCCCGCGCTCCGTGTGCTCGATACCGCCGAAGTTGAGCATGAGGTGCCCCAGGTAGATGGTCGGAATATGCTTGAACACCATCACGTCTATGAGAAACGCGATGTACGCGACGAACATGCCCCGGAGCACTGCTTTCTTCGGCGTGATGGCGCTAGCAGCGATCACGATTACTTTCCCGACACCACCGAGAGGATGTTCCCAGCCGGGTCCTTGAACCACGCGATGTCGGGGCCGTATCCTGCGGCCTTGCCGCGATAGATTCCCTTCTCGTCTGCCTTCATGGGCGTCGTGCCATCGTAGTTCTCAAGCGTTACGCCCGCATTCTTGAGTTGTTCCACCGCAGCATCGATGTCTTCCACTTCAAAATTGAGCACGGTGAAGGTCGCCGGCTGGTGGTTGGGCTTCCCGTATATAAATACGGTGGTGCCGGCAAGCGAGAGCTTCAGACCTTCTGGCGTCTGCTCCACATTGAGGCCGAGCACGGTCCCATAGAATTCCTTCGCCTTCCCGATATTGTCTACCGAATATCCGCTGAATGCACTCGTATATGTAAGTTTTTCCATTCCTCTATTCTACGGCACGCCCGCTACCTATGGGTGAATGTGAATGCGCCCTACGGTGGCGGGGCGCATTTCTCTTCTCCTTTCTTGGTGAGGATAAAGATCTTGGGACGGGTGGGGTGCGGCTCCAGCCACCCCTGCTGAATGAGCGCGCTCGCACAGGTGCGGGTGAGGCGGTAGCTGAATACCCACCGGTAGTCGAGCCATTCGTAGCCCCGGTACAGCTGCTCAATCATGGGACGCGGTCCTTCCCAGTTGAGGTGTGCCGTGTCCCAGCACTCGTGATCTGGCACGAATTTACTCAGTGCTTCGCGCACGCCACGCACGACCTTGCCCATGACAACCTCCTTACGTATGGGAAAGCAGCCCGCACTCTACTCCAAAACCCGTTTGGGCGAAAGTCAGCTCAATTCCCCCACCCTTTCTTCCACAGGTAGTACACAACGAACATCACGGCGAGGAATACGAAGGAGAGAATTATCTCAACCGTGCCGCTTCCGGCGAAGTAGTGCGATGCTGCGGCGCCCAAGCAGTCGATAGTGTAGCCGGCGAACGCCCACTCCTTGATGGTGCGCCAGCGGGTCTGGATGATGGCGACGGCAGCGAGTATCTTGGCCACGCCCGTGATGATCATGACGTAGAGCGGGTAGCCGAGCCCGATGATGATGACTGCGCCCGTAGCATTCTCGGTGACGCCCGCGATGCCGTCTCCAAGCAGCCAGAAGCAGAAGAGCGAGGTGAGGGTCCAGTAGATAATGCGTTTCGTTTTGGGGGTCATAGAATGGTGATTATACCCGAGTGCTGCTGGCCTGCTTGTAATACGGGTCGCGAGGATAGGTAGTACTGTATTCAGCCGTGCGCTCCGCGAGCCATTGGAAGTATTCGCCGAGGTACGGGTCGTTCTTGCGCATCTGGCTGAATCGCGGCTCATACTTCTTCCAGGTGAAGGTTACGAAGTCGCCGAGCGTCCTGTCGACGATGTCGAGATCTACGATATTCTGCGCAACCAAGATGCCGAGCGACTCCATCTGCTGGGAGAACTGGATGTACATTATTTGCTGCCGCTCGGGGAGCATGTTGAGCTCTTCCTGCGTCTTCGGAAAGGTGACTGTGCGGAAGAAGTTGAGGAATTCAGCGAATTCCCGCGTCTGGAATACGCGCAGCACATCTACCGTAAGCCGCTCGCGGCGCTCGCGCTCTACTGCTTTCACCTGGAGTATCCCGAACACGAGTCCTACGAGGAAGGTAAGCGTGAGCGCGATATTGGCGACCAGAGTGACGATATCCGTGATAATCATGGCTCTACGGTAGCATGCTCGCACGCTGTCCCCAGCGCCAGGAAAGGGACTTTGCTACCCTGCAGGCATGGATACGAGATTCATCGGGGGCGAGACGGTGGCGGAGGGCACGATGCGATTTACCTTCCTGAAGCCGGAGGGGTTCAGCTACGCGGCCGGGCAGAGCATCGACCTCACGCTGGTAAGCCCGCCCGAGACCGATGACTTGGGCAACATGCGTTCGCTCACGCTCTCGAGCGCACCCGATGATGAGCATCTCGCTATCACTGTGCGGATGCGCGACACAGCCTTCAAGCGCATGCTCGCCGCGATGCCAGCAGGCACAGGGGTGAAAGTAGACGGCCCATTCGGAGAACTCACGCTGCCTGAAGGCGCCGATCGGGACATCGTATTTCTCGCAGGCGGCATCGGCATCACGCCGTTCTACGCGATGAGCCGCCACGCAGCGGCGCACGCGCTTCCCCACCGCATCACGCTGTTCTACGCCAATCGCACACCGGAAAGCGCAGCGTTCCTCACCGAGCTCGCCGAACTTCAGAATCCGAACTTCTCATTCATGCCGACTATGACCAGTGCTGATGCACTGTGGAGTGGTGAGCGTGGCCGCATCGACGCTGCGCTCCTTGCGCGCCACCTATCAAAGCCCACAAATCCTCTCTATTACATTGCGGGCCCGATGAGCATGGTGCGTGCGCTCCGGAACGTGCTGAACGAAAGCGGCGTCCGAGACGCCGATATCCGCACCGAAGAATTCACCGGCTACTAGAGTTCGGGCTTGATGGCGCTGAACCACAGCGCATACCCGGCAGACGACGGATGGAGTCCGTCATGCAGATAGATATCGGGCTGGTCTTGTATCAATTTTGCTCCCGGATCTGCGGCGAGGTTCACGTACGCCATGCCGGCAGCAGCGACTACTGCCGCGAATGCCGCGTGGTACTGATTATTTAAATACGTGTAGTACGGACGAATCGGCCACGGGAATAAGGTTGCGCCGCCCACGTTCCCTGCTGATATCACGACGACCCTGTCTGCTCCCGGAAGCGTTTTCAGTATCTGCGCGAGGAGCGCTGCCGTCGTGGAAGCATCATGGAACGCGATGATGTCATTCCCTCCTATTTGAATAAGGATGAGTCGGTAGTGCGCGAGCTTCGCCTCGGCCACCTGCGAGCGCAGGTCTTTCACCTCTGCGCCGGAAACCGCGTAGTTCTCGACCGAAGTCGCGTGGAGGTAGCCCGAGACGAGCCCTGCGAGCGATTCTTCTGGAGTCGCGGCGCCGACGCCGACCGCGGTGCTGTCGCCGAGCACGAGCACCGGCAGAGCATGGTCCGTACTCTGCTTCTCATGGGGCTTCGTAAGCGCGGCTCCCCTGCGCGCAGCTTGCACGCCCGCATAGAACTTCACGCCCGCGTATGCGATGTAGATGAGTACAAGCGCAAGAGCGATGATGAGTATCGTTCTCATCGCTCCACTATACGCTTACTTGTAGTGGATAGTGGTCGCGATGCTGTCGACGAATGCGGGAGAGGTGCTGCCGACGAGGATGAACGAGGAGAACGTCGGGTACACGAAGACCGCCTGGTAGCTCGTCGGCGCGGTAGCGCTCGTGGTGTTGAACACGTAGACCGGGCCGTACATGAGCGTACTCGTCGTACCGGTCGTGAGGTTCTTCTTCGTGAGGGTCATCATGATGTCTTCTCCCTGGAGGCCGCCCGTGGAGTAGACCGAGGTCGAGGTCGGATTCGTGCACGTGATGCTCTCTACGGAGTCGTCCGATCCGCAGAGCGATGCGAGCTCCTTGTTCTTCCAGATGAGGTAGCTTGCAGCGGGTGCCGAGTGCGGGTCGGTCTTGTAGTTCACCACGTCTACGAGCGAGATGAAGCCGGACTTCCCGTAGTTCTGACCGACCGAGACCTGGCCTGCAGAGTATTCTTTCACCGCATAGGTGCGCGGGTAATCGAAGGAGACGTGACCCGAAACGAACGTGGACACGTCGGTCGTGATAGGACCCGGCTTGGTCTTCTCGTAGTGGCTATAAAAGGCGTACGCGATCAGAAGCACGGCGATAAGCCCAAGGAGATACCAGCGATATTTTGTGATGTAGGACATGGCTCCCATACTCTCATGAGGTCTAAAAGAACACCAGCCGGATTCCCCCGGCCAGCGCTGGTCTTCATCTTCTCTCCATGAGGGTTGGTGCTAAGGTGCTGGTACGCGCGCACGGGCCCTTGGCCCTGCCGGCGTTTAGAAAGTAATACCACTAACAGTATGGACACTCGTGAAAGCAACCTCGCCTGGTGGATTGCCGGCATCCTGCTCATCCTCCTTATCATCGTCGGCTACCTCTGGCTCTCGCAGAAGCAGAGCCTCCCGACCGTTCTCCAGAACGGCCAGACGGCTATCAGCGCCGAGCGCGACCAGATCGCGAAGGACTGTAACCCCGACATGAAGTCGGCTGCCTGCCAGCAGGACCTCTCCGACATGCAGAGCATCCTCGCCCAGTTCAGCGCCGACGTGAACAATGCGTCGACCTCGACGTCTACTTCGGGCTACTAGCCGATTAGGTATACGTGAGAACGCGCCCTGCTTTCGCGGGGCGCGTTTTCTATAGAACGATGTGCGTCTTCAAAGGTCAGAGATGTACGTGATGTGTCCCATCTTCCGGCCCTTGCGGACTTCGCTCTTCCGGTAGTCGTGGAAGAACGCAAGCCGGGGGCCTTTCATGAACTCGTCGACGCGGTAGAAGTCTTCGCCGATGAGGTTCAGCATCTCGAAGCGGTGCAGAAGACGCGGCGGCTCGATAGGCAAGCCGAGCGCTATCTGCACGAGGAGCCCGAACTGGCTCACGCTCCACGCTTCGATCGAACCGTGACCCGAGTTATGGGGCCGCGGCGCGATCTCGTTCACGACGGCGTGGAGCACTCCGCTCTCGTCCTGCGCTGCTGCGAAGAACTCGATAGCGAGAATGCCGACGAGATCGAGTGCGTGCGCGATCTGCAGCGCATACGTCCTCGCTTCTTCCCGCAACACCTCGGTGATACGGTCCGAAGGACACACGCTCCGGTACAGGATGTTGTCGCGGTGCTCGTTCACGATGGGTTCGCTCACGAACTCATTCCCGTGCCGGTCGCACGCCACGATCACCGAGAACTCGAACTCATACGGGACGAGCTTCTCGTAGACGCAGTCCTGGCCCTTGGCGCCTTCTTCCCAGGCGCGCATGAGCTCGGCTTCTGAACCGACGCGGAACTGCCCGCGGCCATCGTACCCATCGCGGCACGTCTTCAGGAACCCCGGATAGGCGCTTTTGCTTGGCCGATTGCGCGGCATGCGCTTGGCGATCAGGGTCGTCTCCGCGCACGGGATATGGAGCGAGCGGCACAACTGCTTCTCGTTCCACCGGTCCTGCGCGACGCCGAGCGGCATCGAGCCCGGGAACACCCCGATTCCCTTGCGCTCTATCGCCCGCACGGTAAGCAGCGGGACGTTCTCGAATTCGAGCATGACCCCGTCGAGGCCCTGCATGAACTCCTGAAGCGCTGCGGGATCATCGTATGGCGCGACCACCGTGCTGTCGGCAAGCGCGAGCGCCGGGTCGGCTGGATTCGGACTCCAGCCCCGGTAGCGAACGTCGGGAGCGACCACGCGGCCGCCCTCGACGAGCATCGAGCCGAGCTGGCCCGCGCCCAGTATTCCAAGGGTCTTCGGCATGATTTCTCCTTCCGTCTGTAGCCCTCTGTGCGGACTATACGCAGCGCTCCCCGGGGCGTCAACGAAGCCTGTCCAAAGGGTGATTACTGTGCTAAAATCAGTACACAACGCCTTGATAAACGAGTCTGTACGCATCAATAGGGAGATCCGAGCGAAGGAACTTCGCGTCATTGGCGCCGAGGGGGAGAACCTCGGCGTGCTTCCCTTTGCAGACGCCATGCGGGCGGCAGAAGTGGCCGGCCTCGACCTCATCGAGATCTCTCCGATGGCCAATCCCCCGGTTGCGAAAGTCATGGATTATGGTAAATTCGAATACGAACGGAGCAAGAAGGAAAAGGCCGTAAAGGCCAAGGCCAAGGTCTCGGAGACCAAGGAGGTGCAGATCAAGGTGGGTACCGGCGAGAACGACATGAAGCTCAAGGCCCGCAAGGCCGCTGAGTGGCTCGCCGAGGGACACCGTGTCCGCGCTGAATTGTTCCTCAAGGGCCGCTACAAGGGCATGGAGGAAGCGTTCCTCAAATCCCGGCTCGAGAAATTCCTGGTCCTGATTCCGTACGCTTACAAGATGGCAGAACCGGTGACCAAGAGCCCGAAGGGCTACGCCGGCGTCATCGAACGAGACCTACAAGCGCAAGCGAAGCGCGAAAAATCGCAAACTTCAAATACACCAGCATGAAAACCAACAAATCTTATACGAAACGCGTACGCGTCACCAAGAACGGCAAGCTCGTCGCACGCGCGAAGGGTCAGAACCATTTCAATGCAAAGGAGCGCCGCAGCACCAAGGGCGCTAAGCGCCGCGCCGTATCGCTCGCGGTCTCTAACCGCGTGATGCGCCGCTTCTTCCCAGGTACCCGCGTCGCCAAGCGCGCGCCCAAGGCGGACAAGTAATCAAATCAAGTAAAAAATTAACGTATGTCACGAGTCAAAGGAGGAGTCATCGCCGCTAAGCGCCGCCGCAACGTATTGAAGCGCGCCAAGGGCTACCGCGGTATCCGCTCCAAGAAGGAGCGCTTCGCGAAGGAGGCATTGGTCCACGCCGGCAAGTCGCAGTTCAACGACCGCCGCGCGAAGAAGACCGATATGCGCCAGCTCTGGATCGTCCGCGTGAACGCGGCCGTCCGCGAGAACGGCTTCAAGTCGTACTCCACGTTTATGAACAAGCTCAAGAAGGATGGCATAGAACTCGACCGCAAGTCCCTCGCCACCCTCGCGAAGGACCACCCGGAGATCTTCGCCCGCATCGTCAAACAGGTCGCCTAACGACCCCCTAATGAAAACCGCCCGAAAGGGCGGTTTTCATTTTGCCCATGCGCGGGCTAAGGTAGAGGTATGTCAGAAGGAGCTCCACGTAAGAATCAGGAAATGATTGAGTTCGCAGCCTGGATCCTCGAAGCCACGAAGAACAGGGAGCGCTTCCCTTTCGCCGGTATCGATCCGGAATCCTATGCGAAGCTGAAAACATTCGATGAGCAAGATCCAGGCTACGCGACGCCCATAGATCCTCTCATCGCGCGGTTCAGAGCCGAGGGTATGAAAGTAGTGCTCAGCCCAGACGCGGCGAGCGGAAACATATACATCCTCCCTGCAGGAAGCGACGATATTGAAAACGATAGCTTGATACCTCGCCACCTGCTTGAATCAGGAATTATGGATGGGCACCTGAAAGTGCTCGTAAGAATTTCCAAAACGAAGAAGTGGTAAGTGGAGGTATCCTTCGTGGTGGTATGCTTTAGGGCATGGAAAACTTCAAATACCATCCGGATCGCATCAAGCATATCCCTGGCCAGGAGGGCCCTATAATCGACCAAGAGAAGGCGCACGCCATGGCTGAAATCATGGATGGGTATCACGAGCTTGCGGATATGTACGATGAATACCTCACCCGACCAGACATCTTTCTGGAGACCTATCCGGCGGTGCATCCGTTCGTGGAAAAGTACCGCGCCCTTGAAAAGCAAGAGGAGGAGTTCGAGAAGAATCGCGCGGAAGAACAGGATCATGCAGACAGAAAAATTATTTTCTCTATAGAAATCGGGGCGGCAAAACAGCCTGCACCCACTGATCCGAAGCATGAGATGGCCATCCTTGGGAGTGACCCCGAAGTCGCGGAATATCTCGAAGACCCTGAAGCATATATGGCGGGGCACCCGACTACAGCGGCCGAACTCGGCCACTTCGCAGACATGCAGCAAAAAGGCATCACGGGGGATTATGTCCGCAGGATCGGCGAGATGGCCGGAGAGGTGAAGGGTGCTGAGGAAGATTACGAAGCGGCTCTCATGGAAAAGAGCACGAAGGAGGTGAAACGGGATCGCATGCGTGCCTGGAAGGATTTGTCGCTCAGTGCTATCAATGCGCTCCTGAACTATAAGAGCGGTGGGCACATGGACGAGCATATGGACACTAACCAAACACCTGACTTTTATAACGCGCTTTCGAATGTCCGGGTCGCGCTTGCCATCAAGAATGCCGCACGCGAAGAATTGCATAACCGCCGTCCCAACGAAAATTACGATTACGGCAAGATGGAGAAAGCGTTCGACGCGTTTCTCCCGAAGTTCCGCGAGTTCACCAAGCTGCCACTCTCGTCGGTTACGGAGCAGCAGCTCGATACGGTAATTGATGAGATCCACGATATCGAGCTGCCCGGCAGAGGCAGCGCAGAGATATACGGCAAGCTCATCGACCTGCGCATCGCCATGTTCCGCCCTGAAATGCGATCTCTTTTGAACAAAGACGAGACGCCAGAGGCGCTCTGGGAGAAGGTGAAGGAAGCTGCGTAGTTCATTACAGAAGCTGGTATTCTCATCTGCAAAGAACCCTAGAACTTAAGCTACTTTGAACCGTCGGAAGCGGACGACGTACCAAAGGATGGCGACGAAGGAGAACGTGGCGGTCAAGATCATCACGTAGATGAGCGCGAGAAACCCGAATGCAGAGGCTATGAACGCACCGATGATCGCGGCGGCACCGTCAATGAAGGCTTTGCTCCCCTCCCACAGTCCCCATTCGTATTCCTTGAGGCCTATATCCGTATGGTCGGCGAGTTCCGCGTCGAACACTGGGTCCGCGACGGCGTTGCCGATGGCAGTAAGTATCTGCGCGATGAAAAGCGTGATGATGTTCGAGATGAAGAGGTAGAAGATGATGCCGGACAACCATATCGCCCAGCCGAGTATGAGAAGCGCGATGCGCATCCGCGGACTCCATCGGAACCGGTGTACCAAGGTGGTGAATATTCCTTCCGTGATGAGAAAGAGGCCCATCGCCCACCCCACGTCGAGTATATCGCCGCCCACGTGCTGCACGAATACCGCGTATATGGGCAGGATGACTCCTTCCGAAAAGGAGGAGAGTGTCCAGGAGAAAACAAGCGCGCGGTAGAACCGATTAGTCTTTCTCATATAATGAAAAGTATACTCTAGGCATCACATGAAAATCCTGACGGCCAACATCGCATTTGGAATGCCCGAGATGGACCGGCTTGGAGCCAATATCCGGGCACACCTCGCGATACATGGGTCGAAGGTCTTTCTCCATACATTCGTCCCATGGCTGCGTGGACGCCTCGCTAACGCAGACGTCGCTGATGGGGACTATATCCGAAGGAAGACCGACCTTTCTCCTACGATAGCCTTGATACGGAAGCTTTCGCCCGATATCCTCGTGCTTAACGAAGTCCTGCACGATACGCATAAAGATGAGATCGAGCGGGCGCTGCGAGGGCAGGGATTCTCGACGATCGCGTGGGGGCTTGGCGGACACTATCCGAGCATGCGAATCTCCACAGTTATAGCAACAAAAGCTGCAGGCGAGATAATCCCGTGCGATATGCCACAGCAGCCCAGTATGGGCGGTGGCGCGGGATGTGCACAAATACAGCTGCCAGATGGCATAGCTATAATCGGCGTCCATTTAGGCAATGGCATACCCAAACTAATAAAGAGACAGGTCCACGCGCTTGCCACAACGACGGCAAGCGCGCTATCGCACGGGCACCGTGCGATCCTAGCAGGAGACTTCAATGTATCTGCGTCGTATATGCAAACATTCGAGGAGTTCAAGGCTTTGAGTTTAGTGGCAGCGGACGGCGATCGACTTCTTACCTGCCCTACCTTTCTTCCCTTCCGCAAGCCGCTGGATCACATTTTCGTACCCACATCAATGGAGGTCACAAGTATCGAATCATTAACGTTCGGTTCAGATCATTTAGCTGTTTGCGCAGAAGTCACGAGCTCGATTGGCGAGTGATCGGAAACGCGATCAGGTAAAATACGGCACGATAGGGATTTGCCGCGGGAAAAGAGCGCGTTTGTAAAGAAATGGTCCGCTCTCAGCTTCACGCCAAGGCCGAACACAGCACCGATCCGCGCAATCTTGTTCGGCAGATGATTCGCATATTCGGAATAACGACTGTCGAGCGTGCCGCCTAGTCTTCGCGTCGCACAATGGAAATCGGGAGCGAGGAGTCGTGCTGCCCGAGAAAGCTCGCCTGGAAGCCCGAAATTAAAGTCTCCCGCAAAAAGTACCGGGACATCTTTCGGCAGGAATTGTTTCAATCGCATAAGCTCCAAGACGCGGACGCTTGACCTAATACCGGAATCTAGATGCATCGAGCAGAAAGCATATGTGTCTCCGGCATAATCTAATATGCCGAGAAGAGCGCCGAAAGGCGCGTGATTGAATGGAATGGGCATTTCTGGCCGCAGCGTCGCGAACGAAAGGAATTGATGACTTCGGAATGTGAGGGCAGGACGATACGCTATCGCGAGCTCGCTTTGCTGTCGTACCTGCTCATCAAATACGTTGAGGACAGAATATTTCGAATTGGCTAGCAGCTCTAATACTGGCCTCGTAACTTCCTGCAGAAGTAAGATGTCGTAGGTATCAGCAGCAAGTGTCTTCGTAAGAAACGGGGGGAGGCCCAGATTATAGTCCTTCTGACAATTGAGCGAGAGGATTCTCATGCTTTATACCCTTTCCCGAACGCATTCCACGGGAGGCGGATGCCGGACTCGGGAAATTGGTTGAGCGCCCAGGCAGCATAGGTATTGCTGTTCGGTCCCAAGAATCGGTACCGATGCCGATAGGGATAGGTCTGGGCTGACCCCGCGATTACCTCGACCATGCGCGCTGCGACGGAGCCTTCACCGCCCTCGATGCTCGCTACGACGTGCCCATTCCAGGTAGGCCACACGAAGAACGGGAACACCTCTATCCCTTCCGAGGGTGCCCTGCTGTCCTTGTGGAGATGGCCGGCGCAGCCGGCAGTGCAGGAGTGTAGCCCTGGCCGCTGTGCGAGCGGCGCCTGGCGATACCCCACGCCGTGCCGGGAGACGATACCCTTGCGGTTAATCACGAGCCACGGATGAGTCGCGAAAGTGAACGGGAACGTCGCCGGGCACGCCATTAAAAACACCTGGTAGCGGTCAGGTTTGATGAGGGACTCCACTGAAGCGCGAGGCATGTCTAGCTAGTCTACCAAAGGTCGTCCATTCACCAGCTGCCAGAACGAGAATGTGCGACAGTAATCTTCGCCCTCTTCAATTAGAATGATCGGGATGTCATGACCGGCACTGCGCAGCAGCGCCGTGGTCTCTGCCACATTCACCTCCGGCACCTCGATGTGCGTCATGTCGCTGAAGCGTATCAGAGCCTCGCTCCGCGCCTCATGGAGATTGAAGAATCGGGAGCCCAGCTTCGGCTGCACGCTCCCCTTCTTGATGCCGATCAGTATCGGGTAGTTATCCGGGATGTCGGTGCCCTCAAGAAATATACTCTTGAGGGTGTGCGGCCTTTTGGATACTTTTCCCGTCCACTCCCTCAGCTTATTGGGATAGTCGTGGATATGCCGCTGAAGCGGATATTCGATGTGCGCGACGACACTCGCGCTCAAGAAAAAGCAATAGCCCCAGAAGTGGCGGGGACCAAGCTCATTGGTAAGGCGCGCACCGCACGGCATGTGCATGCAGGCATAGAGCCGTGCGTACATGCGCGCTCGCGCAAGCGAGATGCTCTGTATCTTTCCGCGCTTGGGATCCCAGTCATCCTCATGCGGCACGAGCCCGCCCTCCGCGATAATCCCTTTCAAGACGTCTCGAATGGAGCCGTGCTCGTTATATTTATACCTGCCTGTCCCATGCCAGTACTCCGCGTCGGCATAGAGGCTTCCGATTGCCTTATCGTTTCCAGATTCCATAGAGGACCGAGCGCTTGATGAGCAGCGCGCCCATGAGCGTATGGAGCGCAGCGATGAGGAGTATATCTGGGACGTAGGAAAAGAGAACGATGGACGCGGCGCCCCACACGGAAATTAAGACGATGCGCAGCCGCCAGTACGGCACGCCCGTGAGCTGATGGCAGAAGACGAACAACGGCACGATAAGCAGGACGACGGCCCAAAGCGGGTACGCAGGCAGAAGGATGAGCGCGATAGAAAGCATGCAGAGCTGCTGCAGGAAGGCGGAGAATCCATACCAAAGCCCGAGCCAGCCGATCATCCACCCGGCGAACACAACGCTGACTGCGTAGAGCGCGAATGACCATGCGTGCGGAAGCGGGATAACGAATCCCAATGCACGCGCGAATCCAAGGCTCAGGAGAGAGGAGACCACGAGCATGATATGCACGATGATCAGATTCTTCGGCGACCCGCCCTGCTGATGCGAGAACAGTTTAATCCAGCAAGCCGTCAGGAATGCCGGAAGCGCGTATGCGATGAGCCAGACAGTAAGCATCATAAATCAGTATGCAGCAAGACGACACCGCGTTGTCCGTAAGCGATGATCGGGAGGCCACGGAGTTCGGAAGGCGCCATAAGGAGTTTGAGTGAAGCTTACCAAATAAAGCGTGTCATACTATCGTCACAGCCCATGAACCTCAATTGGACCCTTATCGGCATCGCGGCCGCGAACCTGACCCTCTCCACCGCAGGCGATATCTGCGCGAAACTCTGGGGCATGCCGGGCGGGCAGAAATGGCTCTATATCGGCATGGCGATAAACGTGTTCACCATATTCTCCTTCATGGCCGTCGTCCGCTGGGGCGGGCTTGCGGTGAGCAGCACCGTCGTCCTCATACTTACCATCGTTCTGAATACGCTCGTCGGAGCATTCATATTCAGGGAATCGGTCGCCCCCACGCAATGGGCCGGCATTGCCCTCGGCGTTATCGCCATCGTGCTCGTATCGGGGCTCGTGAGATTCGGCCAGTAATCCGACTACCTCTATGATCATAAAAATCGCTGCTATCGCACTTCTCTTCGCAGGAGAAACGCTCACCATCATCGCCGAACTGATCGCTTCAAAGCACATTGAAGAGATCCGTGCGGGCCAGTATGGGATGCTGCTCGCGATGCTCGCGCTCGGCATCGTCGGCGTATGCATGCTCATACTGAGCTACGTATTCGGATATAGCTCGCTCAAGAATATCTGGATCGTCACTGCGATCTCCATCGGCTCCATAATCATCGTCGAGCCGATTCTTGCGTGGCTCCTCTTCCATCAGGTACCGACGCTCGGATCGACAATCGGCCTCGTACTTGGCATTCTGGGTATCTTAAGCGCCCTGTTTTTCTAAATCATGCATCGCTTCGTACCGCTTTTCCTCCTGAATGTGATCGTGGGCACGATGGAGTTTCTACTGCCGCTTAAGTTCTCTGCGGCCCACGTAAGCGTGCTCATGACCGCCGTCTTGTTCTCCACGAGCTCGGTCTTCTCACTCCTTCTCGATATCCCGTCGGGGAAGCTTTCTGACCGCGTGGGGCGCAACCGGCTCATAGGCTGTTTTATGCTCATGGTCACGGCAGCGGCCTTACTCTTCTATTTCTCAAGCACCGTCCCGGTATTCTTCATCGCCATTATCCTGCTCGGCACGAGCTACGGACTCTGCTGGTCTCCGCTCCTCGCCCTCATTGGGGACGGCTCTGAGCAAGACGGCGGCGGGTTTGCGCGCTACTTCCGCATCGCGGCCATCGGCGAAGGCATCGCGCCGCTCATCGTCGCCGCGCTCCTCGTGCGATTCGACGTGAACGCGCCATTCCTGATGGTCATCCTGCTCGCCGCGATATGCCTCATCTTCGTCATGCTCGAGAAGCAGCGAGCGCTGCCGAAACACGCAGCCGAGACGAACTCGCTTTCATACGCCAGCACGCTGAAGCTACTCAAGTCTGCACTGCCGCTCAACCTCTTCCTCATCGCGACGGGATTCTTCGTCGCGTTCTTCTGGGAATCGGTATGGTTCAGCCAGCCCCTTGTGGGCTTCTACGGCGATTCGGTCATGGACTCCGCACTCATCGTGGCAGCGTTCGCACTCCCCTCCTTCCTCTTCTCCGATCTGCTCGGTGTGTTCGTCCGCCGCTATAAGGAGCGGCGCGTCTATCTCATCTCCGCGGCGCTCGCCGTGCTGTCATTCCTGGGCTTCTACCTGAGCCCAGGACTCGGCATGAAGCTCGGATTCATCTTCATCGCGGCCATCGGGGTGCAGGGCATCTGGCTCGTCATGGACGTGCTCGCGGCGAAGCTGCATGACGGCCAGCGCGGCGAATTCTTCGGCCTCATCGAGACAGTGCGCGACATCGCCTACTTCGCCTCGCCGCTCTTCATCGCCCTCACCTACAGCGCCATCGGCCTCAACGGCGTATTCACGGTGGACGCCGCAGCTGCATTGATACTGCTCGCATGGGGATACGGAACGTTGGCGCAGGCAGGCTAGTATAGAACGATAATGCCAACCTACATAGTCGCCTCGGCTCTGCAGGGAGTTAGCTGGACTCTTTGTCAGCGGCGGTTTTGCTTTCAGCTCCTGGAGTCGGCTTCGGAAAGACTTCTGCGTACGCTTCGTCGAACGTCGCTTCTCCCGTCGGGAACTGCATGCGTATCACCTCTTTCCACTGGAGTATGAAGCGATTTTGTACCGGCGCCGTGCGGTCGTGCAGGATGTTCACCATATTGAGCTCCACCGAGTCTTCGGAGATTTCGTTTGCCTTCGCGTAGTCGCGTAGCGCCTCAAGAAATAGCTTGAACGCTTTCTTTTGCTTCGGCGTACCGTGCTGCTTGTACCCGCCAGACTCGTCTATGATGAGGCCGCCTACTTCAAGAGGATCATCTCTCCTTATGGCTTCCGTTATCTTCGCTCGTACTTTCGCTTCGTGCGACGACCGGGATTCAAAAGGATTTCTCATAGTGAGAATTATATACGCGTGGCGCCGTCCTTGGTGATCTGCCAGGAGTCGCCGGTAGTGGGTACGGTGGCTTTCGCGCCTAGGTAGTCGTGGATGCGCTGGGCGAGGAAGCGCTCTGCGGACGGCTCCCCAAGCGCGGTGAATATCACCTTCGTGCGCCCGCCCTTGAGTGCCGCGTCGGCAAATTCAAGTAGGCCATCCCGATCGGCATGTCCCGACCAGCCTTCGAGGAGCTCGAGATGGGCTCTATTTGCCACCTGGTGGCCTTCGATGCGCACCGTGGGGGCACCTTCCGCTATCAGGCGGCCCGGGCTGCCTGGGGCCTGGTAGCCCACGGTGAAGAGGGTCGTAGAGGGGTCTGGCAGGTACTCTGCCTCGTGCCGGCCGATGCGCCCGCCGTGGCTCATGCCCGCACCCGCCATGATAATTTTGGGGTTCGGCGCTTTCCCTATCTCCATCGACTCCTCGCGCGATTTGGTCATGGTGAGGAATGGAAACTCAAACAGGCTCCCCTCCCGCTTCATCTCCTCCTCTGCTTCCGGCTTGAAGAATGTCGGCCCCCACTTTTCATATACTTCCGTCACGGTGATAGCGAGCGGCGAATCGAGGAACACGGGAATTTTCGGCAGATCACCAGCCTCGAAGAAATTGGAAAGCTCGTAGAGCATGAGCTGCGTACGTTCGATAGAGAACGCGGGGATGAGTATCGCTCCGCCGCGCGCTATCGCGCGCTTGAGGGTGTCTTTGAGCGTAGCGTCCCGGTCGGCGCGTGGCGGGTGCGCGCGATCGCCGTACACGCTCTCCATGAGAAGCACATCGGCGTCGGGGACCGCTTCCCAGTCGGGGAGGAGCGGCGAGGGAGAGTTCCCGATGTCGCCCGTGAGCGCGAGCGTGGTGCCGTCTGCAGCCTTCAGCCGCACGCTCGCAGAACCGAGTATGTGCCCGGTGTTGCGTAGGTATACAGATACCCCGGGCGCGATCTCGATTTCTTCGTGGTACGGCACGGGCTCGATGAGTTTCAAGAATGCGTCGACATCTTTGTCATCGAAGAGCGGCGGTATCTGCTTGCGCTCGGCGTCTTCGGCCATGATGTGTGCACTGTCGCGCAGGATGAGCTCCGTGAGGTCTCTGGTGGGCGCCGTCATGAACACGCGACCGCGGAACCCTTCCCGTATGAGTTTCGGGCAGCGGCCCACATGGTCGAGGTGCGCGTGCGTCACCACGAGCGCGTCGATCGAAGGCACGTCGTACGGGAACGGCGCGTACGTTTCCTTCTCCACGTAATCCCTTCCCTGCGAGATGCCGCAGTCGACGAGCACCTTCGCGGTATCGGTCTCCACGAGGAAGTTGGAGCCCGTCACCGACTCCGCTGCGCCGCAGAATGTCAGTTTGAATCCGTTAGCCATGAGAAATGATGGGCTTCCACACCGTGTGGCGCGCGATGAAGTACACCGCGATAGCGCCGATTACGTCGTTCAGCACATCGTGTGTGGTGTCCCACACGTAGTAGGTCGCGGTGACGCCGGTGATGCCCGTGACGTATTCGAAATACTCCCAGCCAAAGGCCGCGAGCGCGATGAAAAGGAGATAGTGCCACGGCTGCCAGCGGTTGCCGAGGAGCCCTATGGCGATGAACCCGATGGTGGCGCCGCCGAGGATATGCATGGGCGTATCGAACCACCGGAATTTCCAGTAGATGAAGTTCGTGATGGCCCAGATATGGAGCGAGGCCAGGATGGCTGCAGACACGAGGGCTGCAAGCAGCCAGCGGAGATTCATGCCTCTATTTTAGCATCGAGCAGAATGCAAAAACCCGGCGGATAAGCCGGGTGCTTGCGTGAGCCGCTCCAAGAAGTAGCAACTTCTTTAGCCAGGTGGGTGTCCGAACGGCGTGTATCGGTCCGAAGACTCCAACGCGCCTTAATCTAGAACTCCCGTGAAATAGGCAGTTGCGATTATGAAGAAGCGGCTCTGCCCTAAGTATACCAAAGCGCTATTCGAGGATATCCTCGAGCTCCTTGCTGTAGATGATGGAGTCCTGCATGAGGCCGTAGCTTGCGAGCTCTTCCGGCTTGAACCAGTGCTTGATCTCTGCCTCTGCCTCTGCGGGAGAGCCGGATGCGTGGATGAGGTTACGCACCGCGCGGCCATCGGTATCCGCCATCTGGTAGGAGTCGAGCACGTAGTCGCCGCGGATGGTGCCCGGGGCGCTCGAGAGCGGCTCCGTGGAGCCCACAAGCTTGCGGACGATCTTCACCGCGTGCGCGCCCTGCCACACCATGACCACGACAGGCCCCGCGACCATGTACTTCTTGAGGCCCTCGAGGATCTTCGCCGTGATCTCGAACGGATCCTCCGACGGCGGCGTCATGCCCTTCTCCTTGTACCCCGCGATGGTCTTCTCGCCCGTGACGCGGCGCCACTCGGGATCGAGGGTGTAGTGCGCTTCCACGTGGTCTGCGCCTGCGACCATCATCTTGATGGCGATGAGCTTGAGACCGACCTGTTCGTGGCGCTTGATAATCTCTCCGATAAGGTTGCGCTGGACTCCGTCCGGCTTCACCATCACGAGCGTGCGTTCTGCTTTAAGATGCTTTTCCATACTGGATAAAAATAAATCGCCCTTGGCGTTAATAGGGTGAGTATACGCGAAAGCGCGTATAAACAAAAGCCCCGCGTGCGCGGGGCTTTTGTTCTTTAAGAGACCGAGAATTAGTTGCCGTTCCCGACCGTCGTGCCGCCCGAGGCGTTGCTCGACGGGTTGCCGCCGTTACCGGCCGGGAGCGTGATGTTGATGCTGCCCGTGGAGTCGCCGCCCTGTGCGGGTGCCACGTAGGCTGCGTGGTGGTAGTGGTACCAGACGATGAGTCCGACGACCACTGCGATAAGGACGATGACCGCTACGGCCCATCCTGCAGTCGAGTCTTCAGCGCGCTCGACCGTGACGACACGCTCGGGCCCGGGGTTGTTTACAATCGTTGACATGAATATAGGGAATTAGGTAATCCGGGTAACGTCTTCACCTTACCCCGGCACCCATGAGCGATTTATGAAGTTTCGCTTGCTCGCAGCGTAAGCACCGTGGTGCAGGATTCCTCGACGAGGATGGTGTGTTCGAAGTGCGCGGAGCGCGAGCCGTCGCGGGTAGCATAGGTGTAACCGTCGGGGCGCAACACCACCGCGCTCTTCCCCATATTCGCGATGGGCTCGAGCGCGAGCACCATGCCCGGCACGATCTCTTCCCCGGTGCCCGGGTAACCCACGTTCGCTATCCACGGCTCTTCATGCACGTGCGCGCCCACGCCGTGGCCGCCGAGCACTTTCACTATGGAAAATCCGGTTCCTTCGTACGCTGTTTCAATCGCATGAGAAATGTCGCCAATCCTGTTCCCTACTTTCGCCGCCACGATACCCGCGGCAAGCGCTGCGCGCGTGGCGTCCATGAGTTCATACGAACGTTGGTCGGCCTTCCCGACTGCAAGCGTGAGCGCGGAGTCCACGATGAACCCTTCGTGCGAGAGCCCGAGGTCGAGCGTCACGATATCGCCTTCGTTCAGTATGCGCGGATTCTCGTTCGGAATGCCGTGCACGACCTCGTCGTTCACCGATACGCAGAGCGTCGCCGGGTACGGGCGCGCCGCGCCGTCGGGCGTGTAGCCCTTAAACGCAGTCGAATCGCCTCGCGCTTCGATATATTCGTTCGCGAGGTCCTCGAGCGTATTCGTGGACACACCTGGTGCCACCTTCGCAGCGAGCAGGTCGAGCACTTCTCCCAAATGTTTGCCGGCGATTACGGCTCGTGCGCGTTCTTCGGCAGTGTGGATCGTCATGCGATGCCGAGCTTCGAGCGGATGTCGGCCTGGATATCTTCGACCGAACCTTCCCCATTCACTTCGATGAGCACCCCTGCATTGCGGAATACCTCGATAGCGGGATCGGTATGGAGGCGGTATTCGTCGAGGCGCTTATCGATGGCGCTGTCGTCGGCGCGGCCGGATACTGCGGCGCGCTTAGAGAGCCGCGTGTGGATCTCCTCATCCGATACTTTGATATGCACCGCGCGGAACGGGCGCTCGAGCCAGGTGAGCACGTCTATCACGATCTTCGCTTCCGGTACCTTGCGGCCGAATCCGTCGAAGATGATGCCGTCTTCGGGCGCGAGCGCGAAGATAGACTTCTGGAAGAGGTACGCGGCGAACCAGTCGGGCGCGAGGAATCCCTGCTCCATCTCGTTCTTGTATTTGCGTCCGGCGGGCGTCTCTTCTTTCGCGAATGCGCGGAACATATCGCCGGACGAGCGCGCTGGCCATCCAGTCTTCTCGGAAAGCAGCGTGGTCTGCGTGCCCTTGCCGCTCCCCGGCTTCCCGATGAAAAGCAGTGTATTGATTTCCATAAAGCAGATACTAACAGCAATCGCTGCCGTACGCATCATATCGACATAGAAATGCTGCTTGACAAGTATCCCCCATATGAGGTATTATGTTTAGGTTCGACCACGGCATAGCGGGAGGATGATATGCCCAGTACCAATATGAGCATGGGACGGATAGTGCGGAAGTTGCGCAAAGCAAGTGTGTCAGCGGAGCAAAGAGCTCTGCAGCAAAGTGACCCGAGAGAGGCGATACTTCTGCTCGAACACTCTGCTCTGCTCTCGACGACCGCGATGGTCCACGGAGCAAAGCACAAGATGCGCAAGCGCAAACTGCACTGATTCGATCCCAACAAGAAAGCGAAAAGCCGGCGGTATCACCCGTCGGCTTCATCGTTATATATGCGCGTATCTTAGTACTCGCGGAGCGAGACCTGAGCATCCACCTTGCGGATGAGGTCGAGGATGACCTGCACCGCGATGAGGAGCGCGGTACCTCCGACGAGGATCGCGGTGACGCCCGTGAGGCCCTCGACGATGAACGGGATGACCGCGAGGAGACCGAGGAAGACGGCGCCCGGGAGCGTGATGCGGTTCACCACGGCACCGATGTAGCGCTCGGTCTCGGGACCAGGGCGCACGCCCGGTACGAACGCTCCCGACTTCTGGAGGTTCTCCGCCACGCGGTGCGGCTCGAACGTGATGGACGTGTAGAAGTACGTGAAGATCACCACGAGGATGAAGTAGACCGCACCGTACTCGAAGCTGTTCGTCGTGAACGCGGTGTAGTGGAGCGCCCAGGTAGCTGCCCAGTGGAACCCGAGTACGCCGAGGCCGTTCAGCACCATCTGCGGGAAGAGGAGGAGCGAGAGCGCGAACACGATTGGGATCACGCCGGTCTGGAGAAGGCGTATCGGGAGGTAGGTCGCTGCACCCTGCGCATTCGCTGCGCCGCGCACGGCACGCGCGTATGCGATAGGGATAGAGCGTTCTGCCTCGGACACCACGACGACCGCGTACACGATAGCGACTCCCATAGCGGCGAACGCGAGGTACGCCGGAATGCTTGCGGTCGTGAAGGTGAACGCGAGCTGCGAGATGCCGCTCGGCACGCGGGACGCGATACCCGCGAAGATGAGGAGCGAAACGCCGTTACCGATACCGAACTCCGTGATGAGCTCGCCGATCCACATGAGGAGCAAGGAGCCCGCCGCGACAAGCATGATGTCGCTTACGAATACGATAGGGTCGAGCTGGCCGTGCACGCCCTGGCTCTGGAGGAGCGAGAGGAACGCGACCGCCTGGATGATAGCGATGGGGATGGTGATGATGCGGCTCCACTCGATGAACTTCGCGCGGCCCGCCTCCCCTTCTTCCGTGTACATCCTTTTGACGTTCGGGAAGAGGATGGTCGCGAGCTGCATGATGATGGAACCGGTGATGTACGGCGCGACGCCGAGCATTACGAGCGAGAGTTTGGAAAAGCCGCCTCCCGAGAAGACGTTCAGAAGTCCGAAGAACTGGTTATTGGAAAAGAATGATTCGAGCGCATTACGGTCCACGCCCGGGATAGGGATCGCAGCGAGGAAGCGGAACACCGCGAAGGCGCCGAGGATGAAGAGGATGCGCAGGCGGATTACCGGGTCGGTGAGAGCGATCTGGAGCTTATGGAAGAAGGTGCTAAGCATATGCGACGACGGAGCCGCCTGCCTTCTCTACCGCTGCACGTGCCGATGCCGAGACCTGGCAGCCGGAGACCGCGAGCGCTGCGGAGAGTTCTCCTGCGCCGAGGATCTTCACATGGCTACCCTTCTTCACGATGCCCTTTTTTGCGAGGGAGGCTGGGCTCACCGTGTCGCCTGCCTTGAATGCAGCAGCGAGGACCGCGATATTCACCGGGGTGAAGGAATCGCGGACGCGCACGGTACGGGAACGGTTCTTGCCGTGTCCGCGGCGCTTCGGGAGCTTCTTGATCATGTCGCGCACCTCCGGGCGGACCTTATGACCCGCGCGCGCGGTCTGACCCTTGCCGCCGTGACCAGAAGTCTTGCCGCGCTTGCCGCCGCGACCGACACGAGCGGAAGTGACGCGCTTGGAGTGTGCTTTGAGTGAGTTAAGTTGCATACGAAAATTATGAGCGGGACTGGAGCTGGGAAAGCGCCTCGACCGTCGCGCGCGCGATGGTGAGCTTGTTCTTAGTGCGCGAGAGGATCTTGGTGATCACGTCGTTCACGCCCGCGAGCTCGAGCACTGTGCGCATCGCGGAACCGGCCACGAGACCGCGGCCCGGCGACGGGATGATGGACACCGTCGAGGAAGCGTACTTCGCGCCGACCTCGTGACGGATGGAGCCCGTTTCGGTGCGGCGGACAGTGATCATGTGCTTCTTCGCGTCGCGGGTAGCCTTCTCGATAGCGAGCGCCGTATCTGCAGCCTTGCCGAGACCGACGCCGACACGGCCCTTCTTGTCGCCGATGACGATAGCCACGCTGAAGTTGAAGCGGCGACCGCCGGCCATCACGCGGGCTACGCGGCGTACGGCGATAGTGACCGAGTCGAACTCGCTGCGCTCGCGCGGAGCGCGCGTGCGGGGACCGCGGCCTCCACCCGGGCCGCCACGACCACGCTGAGGACCACCGCGACGATCGCGATTGTCTGCGCGCGGAGCTGCTGCAGTGTCAGCAACCGGAGCCGCCTCAACAGGCGTCTCGGTGACCGGTGCGTTTTCGATAAGAGTGTCAGCCATAAAAATGATTAGAATTGAAGCCCGCCTGCACGTGCAGCGTCTGCGAATGCCTTCACCTGCGCTGCGTATGCGTAGCCGCCGCGGTCGAAGACGACCTTGGTCACGCCCTTCGCGCTTGCGCGCTTCGCGATCTCCTTCCCTACTGCTTCTGCCTGTGCGGTGAGCGTGCCCTTGAACTCGCGGCCGTGTGCGGATGCGAGCGTGGCACCCTTGGTGTCATCGATGAGCTGCGCCGAGACGAAGCGGTTGCTCTTGAAGATAGCGAGACGCGGACGCGCGTCGGTACCGGATACCGCGGCACGCACGCGCTTGTGGCGGCGCTGGCGGAGTGCATCACGAGTAGTAGGAAGTTTGCTCATAGTATTTTAGACGGCCTTCTTGCCCTGCTTGCGGCGGATAGTCTCGTCGCTGTAGCGGATGCCCTTGCCGAGGTACGGCTCCGGCGGCTTCACCGAGCGCACGTTCGCTGCGAACTGTCCGACGATCTCCTTGTCGGGGCCCTCGATGGTGATGACGTTCTTCTCCACGGTAGCCGTGATGCCCTCCGGGATGGCGAGCTTCACCTGGTGCGAGAACCCGACGGTGAACACGAGCTCCTTGCCCTTGAGTTCTACGCGGTAGCCCACGCCCTCGAGGATGAGGCCGCGCTTCCACGGGGTCTCGACGCCCTTCATCATGCTGCGCAGGTGCGCGGCGTAGGTGCCGGTGAGGGCCTTCGCGAGCTTGGAGTTGTTCTTCGGGGTGATCTCGATGCCTTCTGCGCCGAGCACCATGCCCACGAGCGGATGGACCGATTTGGTGAGCGTAGCCTTGCCGCCCTTTACGGTAAGGGTGTCGCCCGAAATCGTGACTTCGGTCTTTGCGGCGACAGGGATGGGTTTCTTAGCAAGGCGGCTCATAGTACGTAAAAGGATTACCAGATCTCAAAGAGGTTCTCGCCACCCGCGCGGACCTTGCGCGCTTCCTTGTCGGAAAGGATGCCCTTCGGGGTCGAGAGGATGCGTGCGCCCATGCCGTTTTTGACGCCGTGCGCTTCCGTGGAAGACGTGTAGAGGCGGCGGCCGGGCTTCGAGATGCGCTTCACGCCGTGGATCTTCGACTTGCCGCGCTCGTCGAACGCGAGCGTGACTTCGAGCGCCTTGCCGCCCTTGGCCTTGGTGCTCGTGTCGACCGCTGCCACATAGCCGAGCTCGCGGAGCTTGCGTGCCACCGACTCGAGGTACGCCGAGTACGGGAGCGTGACGTTTGCCTTGCCGACCATGCCGGCATTCTGAAGGCGGATTATGAAATCTCCGACGCGGTCGCTTACCATGATGCTTTCTTTATGCCCGGGATCTTGCCCTGGAGCGCGAGCTCGCGGAACTGGATGCGGGAGAGGCCGAACGGGCGCATATAGCCGCGGGGGCGGCCGGTGACGGCGCAGCGGTTCTTGAGGCGGACCGGGCTCGAGTTCTTCGGGAGCGTCTGGAGGCCTTCCCAGTCGCCGGCAGCCTTCATAGCCGCGCGCTTCGTAGCGTACTTAGCCACGAGCTTTTCGCGTTTCTTGTTGCGGGCGAGTTGGGAGGCTTTGGCCATACAAAAATAGCTCCGGAGAGCGTTCACACAATCTATCATCTGCCCTAGGGAGCGTCAAATAGGGCCTAAACAAAAGGCGCGGCAAGGGGGTTCCCTGCCGCGCCCATAGACCGTAGCGGTCTGTTAGTTGAGTGATCGCAACTTCTGTATCCGTCGGCTGAAGTAGTCTTCGCTTACGCGCGCGAAGCACGAGTGGTCCGAGCTCCCATAGGCTGCGATCATGAGCTTGATCTTCTGAGCGAGCTCGCCAAGGATGACGATCCGCTCTGAAGAATCTGGGACCGGCCCGCTGAGGGGGCAGAACTTGAACCGAAGGTCCAGGATCTCGCGAGCCCGAGCGATAAACGCTTCGTCACGTTCGACGGGGATGACACCCAAGCCGCCGCAACCGCCGCAAACCGGAATGCCGTCTCCATAGTCGCTATCGAAGTCCCGGAACAAGCCAGGACCCAGATTGAAGAGGCCGCTAGGATCCGGACCACAGCATCCCTCGCACGGCTTCATTGGAATGTTCATGACTCTCCCCTAACCTAATTGATTTCAGTAAATAAAATATCACTTTATAGGTAAAAGTCAAGAGCCCGCTTTCGCGGGCTCTTGCTTTGAAGACGTTGCTTAGTCGCGGAGCGGGATGCCGAGGTGCTTGAAGAAAGCGGTGGCGTCCTTCTTGTTCTTCGCGGTCGTGACCACGGTCACGGCGAGACCGAAGAGATCCTTCACCTCTTCGTCGGAGGTCTCCGGGAAGATCGTGTGCTCCTTGATGCCGATGGTGAGGTTGCCCATGTCGTCGACTGCGGAAGCCTTGAGGCCGCGGAAGTCGCGCGTACGCGGGAGCGCCACGTGGATGAGCTTGTCGAGGAAGTCGTACATGCGTGCGCCGCGGAGCGTGATCTGGTATCCCACGGTGTCGCCCTCGCGCACCTTGAACGACGCGATCGAGATGCGGGCCGGGCGCGCAGACGGCTTCTGGCCGGTGATCTTCATGAGGCGGTCGTTGATGAGCTCGAGCTGCTTCTTGTCGCGCTTCTTGCCGACGCCCGAAGACACCACCACCTTCACGAGGCGGGGCGATGCCATGCGGTTCTTGTATCCCGCGTCTCCTTTGAGGGCTTCGAAGGCGCCCTGCTGCCGTTCTTTGGTCATCATCATACTTAGTTGGTGACTTTCGCCACGTTAGATACGTTCACCGGGAGCGACTTCTCCACGATGCGGCCCGACTGGTTCCCGATGCGGCGCGTGTGGCGCTTGTGCACATTGATGCCCTCCACGATGACCTTGCGGTCCTTCGGGAATGCGCGGAGCACCTTGCCGGACTTGCCCTTGTCCTTCCCCGAGAGGAGCTTCACGGTGTCGCCCTTCTTGATCTTCATCTTCACCGCTACCACTTTCTTCGTGGTCGGGTACTTGCGGTTCCTAGTATTGAGTTTCGTGTACTTTTTCATAGAAATGTATTTACACGATTTCAGGAGCGATGGATGCGATGTTGCTCCAGCCCTTCTCGGTGAGCTCGCGCGGTACCGGACCGAACACGCGGTTACCCTTCGGACCCATCTCCTTACCCTGCTTCTCGATGAGCACGACTGCGTTGTCGTCGAAGGAGACGTACGAACCGTCCTTGCGGCGCATCGGCTTCACCTGGCGCACGATGACGGCCTTGTACACGTCCTTCTTCTTCACGAGCTTGCGCGGTTCTGCGGTCTGGACCGATACGACGACGACGTCGCCGATGCCCGCGTAGCGGCGCTTAGAACCGCCGAGCACCTTGAAGATGCGCGCTACTTTTGCGCCTGAGTTGTCTGCGACGGTGACGATGGTTTGTGACTGCAACATATAGGTTTACGCGAGCTTGAAGTGCTTCAGCTTCGAGATGGGGCGGCACGCCACGATGGTGACCTTGTCGCCGACCTTTACGGTGTTACCCGGGTCGTGCACGAGGTACTTCTTAGTGCGCGTCTGGTACTTCTTGTACTTCTCGTTCTTCACGTAGCGGTCCACCGCGACCGTGGCGGTGTCTTTCATCGCCGTCTTTACGACGACGCCTTTGAAGGTCTGGGGACGAGGGGTAGTAGTTTCCATAATAGTGTTTATGCGTTTGCCTGTGCGGAAAGTTCGGTGAGCGCGCGTGCGATGTCGCGCTTCACCTTGTGGAACTGGGACGGGTCCTTGGCGCGTGCGCCGCTCGCGGAAAAGCGGATCGTGCGGAGCTCCTCGCGCTTTTCTTTGATGAGCTTCTCGAGCTCTGCTGCGGACATGGTCTTGGTAGGGTTCTTTTTCATATCAGTATTAGCGAGCGACGACCGTGGTCTTCATCGGGAGCTTCATGCCGGCCTGGCGCAGGCTTGCGCGCGCAGCTGCCTCCGGTACGCCGTCGATCTCGAAAAGGACGCGGCCCGGCTGCACCTGGAACACGAATCCCTTCGGGTCTCCCTTACCGGAACCCATGCCCACTTCTGCTGCCTTCTGGGTGACCGGGCGGTCCGGGAACACGCGGATCCACATCTTGCCGCCCTTACCGGTCGCGCGCGCGATGACCTTGCGAGCGGACTCGATCTGGTTAGAGGTGAGGCGGGAGCCGGTCGTAGCCTTGAGCGCAAAGGAACCGAACGCCACGGTGATGCCGCGGGTGTCGGGGCGATTGAGCTTCTCCGGAGACTTGCGTCCGGTCTGCCACTTGCGGTGTTTTACTTTCTTAGGGAAAAGCATAGGAAATTATTGCGCGCGTTCGCGGCCCTGCGGACGAGCGGACGGCTGCGCTGCCGGGCGGCTCTGGTCCTTCTCGAACTGCTCGCCCTGGTAGATCCAGACCTTGATGCCGATGGTGCCGTACGGGAGGTACGCGCGCTCGTGCGCGAAGTCGATGTTCGCGCGGAAGGTCTGGAGCGGGATGCGGCCCTTCTTGAGCTGCTCGGTGCGGCTCATGTCTGCGCCGCCGAGGCGGCCCGAGATCACGATGCGTGCGCCGAGGACCTCGCGGACGGCCATCACCTTCTCGAGGGTCTGCTTGAGCACGCGGCGGAACGGCATGCGCTTCTCGAGGCCTTCAGCGACCATGTACGCCACCACTGCGGCATCGGTCTCCGGCTGGCGGATCTCCATGATGTCGATCTTGAGGGTGCGGCCGTGCTTCGGGTCTGCAGCGCGGATGACGTCGGTCACTTCCTTACGGAGCTTGGTGGCATTCTCACCGGAGCGGCCGATCACGAGACCCGGGCGCGCGGTGTGGATGATGACGCGCAGCTCGGTCGCGGAGCGCTCGATCTCCACCTGGCTCGCGTACATGCCGCGCAGGCGCTTCTTGAGGAATGCGCGAATAGCCTCGTCCACGCGGAGGTTGGTGCGGAAGCTCTTCTTGTCGCCAGCGAACCAGCGGCTCTTCCAATCGCGGATGATGCCGAGGCGGTGAGCGTAGGGATGTACGGTGTGAGTCATAGTAAAAGTTATGCGAGGGTGATCGCGACGCGAGACTTGCGGCGGCGGATAGGGGTCGCACGGCCCTGGGCGCGCGGCATGTAGCGTACCGTCATGCTGTCGGAATCGACGATGATGTTCTTGATCTTGAGCTTGGCCGCGTCCTCCGCGGTGAGGCCCTCCTTCGCCTTTGCGTTCGCGACTGCGGACTCGATGAGCTTCTTCACGGGGAGCGACGCGCGCTTCGGGAGGAAGCTGAGCGCCACGAGCGCCTGGGCGACCGACTTGCCCTTCACGAGCTCCGTCACGAGGCGGACCTTGCGCGGCGACTGGTTGTAGCTACGGAGTTCAGCTTTCATACTTATTTCTTAGCGCCTGCGGCCGGGGCCTTCGCTGCCTTCGCGGCTGCGACCTGGCTCTCGACCTGCTTCACCTCGAGCTCCTTCTGCATCTTGCCGCCGTGACGCTTGAACGACTTGGTCGGCGCGAATTCACCGAGGCGGTGCCCCACCATCTCTTCAGAGACGAGGACCTCCACGTGAACCTTGCCGTTGTGTACGCCGAAGGTGAAACCGACCATTTCCGGGGCTATTTGGCTGCCGCGTGCCCACGTCTTGACCACGCCCGAAGACGACGGCTTCTTGCCGTCTATCTTTTTGAGCAGTTTCTGGTCCACGTAGGGACCCTTCTTGAGTGATCGAGACATGTAAAAGCCCGCGCAGCGGGATACGAGTAAGATACAGGACCTAAGGAAAACCGTCAAATAAAGCTGTACGGCATTTGACAACTGAATATAATCTATGTCATAAATAGCCGTCGCCATGGGTTGGCGACGGGGTTCTGGCTTCCGCCCTGATGAGGAAGCTTGTTCTGGAGAACATGAAAATGAAGATTGAGATTCCCGAAGGTGCCGTCGTTAGAGGCTACATCGCCGAAACAAGCGTCGACGAAGAGGGCCTGAAAAGAGCCTTCTTCCCTGCTCCGCGCGGAGATCGTATGGGGCAAAAGACGCCTTTCACAATCAAGCTCGGCGGAGACGACGAGGGCACTGATTTCGGTCAGCCCTTGCGGATGGTGCAGCCCTATTATCGTCTCGGTGCCGAAGTCGAAGGCTTCGCCACGCTCGAAATCAATCTGTTGTTGATCCAAGAGCGCGGAGGCCGCTCGTACGCGTTCGGCGGTAATGCGAAGCTCGTTGCCGGCTACGGCAAGGTGTATGAGGTCGCCCAGGCGTTCTTCGATCACAATCATGGTATAGAGCGAGCGAATGGCTTCTTGGCACTGGGAGGCGAGCGGCCTCGCTGTTACGGCCAAGTGAAACTCGGCGGACCGCCTATCGAAATCATTCAATAAGATCTTCCAACGAGGGGTCGGGAGCGATATTGCATCGCTTCCGGCCCTTCTTCTATTTTTCATACACGCCAGTGCTACACTGCGTATATATGACTTTCTCTCGAGACGCTATTATCGGCCTTGTTGTCATTATCATCATCGTTCTCGGCTCATTCTGGTACGTATTCTTCCGGCCTGTGAGCGCACCCCCGCCGAGCGAGACCGCCACGACGACCCAGCCGACCGGGAACGCGACCGGGCCGCTCCACATCACTGAGAGCGCCGAGTTCTATACCATCGATACCCAGTACCCGAGCCAGACAGCGCTCGCCGGGCTCCCTGACAGCGCAGATGTGAACGCGGTCGCCCTCATGAAGCAGTGGGAGCTCGACACCATCGCCGACTACAAGACTAACTGGACCGACCTCGGCGCAGACTTTGAGCAGCACCTGCGAGACGAGCATCTTAAGGGCAGCCTCACCATCACGTACAAGACGTACCAGTCCGCGCACACGGTGTCATACGTCTACACTATGTTCTCCGACACGCTCGGCGCACACCCCAACACCACGTACAAGACGTTCACGTTCGACACGACCAACGGGCAGAACCTCTCGCTCGCCATGCTCTTTAATTCCGGCACCGACTACCTTACCTGGCTCAGCAATTACTCCCGCGCGCAGCTCCCTGCCATGATCGCCGCCCGCGAGAACGTCGCGGTCTCCGACGTCGACATGGATATGCTGAACGCCGGCACCACGGCCGACGCCACCAATTTCCAGGACTTCTACCTCGACGGCACGAACCTCGTCATCCTCTTCCCTCCCTACGCGGTGGGTCCTTACGTCCTCGGCTCAAGCGAACTCGACATCCCCGCTTCCCAGATCCCCGGCCTCAAGACCCAGTATCCGTAGCGCAGTCATAAGCAAAACCCCGCGACTCTCGTCGCGGGGTTTTGCTTTGTAAAATTATCCCTTCTTGCGCTTGCCGA
>Ga0105238_10000249_pt1 | contig 60214 bp, 128 predicted proteins | sample KBSC34metaG_FD_81526 | JGI IMG/M metagenome (GOLD analysis project Ga0105238, IMG submission 81526) | Corn rhizosphere microbial communities from Kellogg Biological Station, Michigan, USA - KBS C3-4 metaG | ecosystem: Host-associated > Plants > Roots > Rhizosphere > Soil | place: Michigan, USA...
GCTGGCGACAGTGGCACCGCGACGGCTGACGACAGTGGCACCGCGACGGCTGGCGACAGTGGCACCGCGACGGCTGGCTACAATGGCACCGCGACGGCTGGCGACAGTGGCACCGCGACGGCTGGCGACAGAGGCACCGCGACGGCTGGCTACAATGGCACCGCGACGGCTGGCGACAGTGGCACCGCGACGGCTGGCGACAGAGGCACGATCTGCATCAAGTGGCACGACTACACCAAAGAGCGCTATCGCACCGAAGTCGCTTATGTCGGTGAGGGCGGCATCAGGGCAAACACGCCGTACCGCTTGGACGACAACCACAAGTTTGTCGAGGTCGCGAAATGACTGACAACATCATCCGTTGGCCCATCGCGCGCCGTCTCGCCGAGAAACATTGGGGAAAGTCAGCCGGTAACTATGTCCGCGACCTACAGCGCGCAAAGCCATGCAGTGAGGCAATGGCGCTGAACGTCACCAAGCACAAGTTTGACAGGGCGAGCCAGGGAAGGCCGTTTTCACCGAGCGCAGCATGAACAAGTCCGCCCTACTTCTCGACCGCGCCATAGGTCGCCGACTGGTCCGCACTGGTGGCCATTCGCTGATTCAGCGGGCTACGAAGCGCATGGATTCCGTAACCGTTCCGACTGCGGACGAACGCCGAGCGGCTTGGGCTGCGCGGTATTACGCACTCGGGATGCATCGTTGTATGAACCGAATTCACGAAGGGGGTTAACCGTGATCCAAGCACGGAGCGAAAGACATGGCGGACGGGTTGTTTCTGCGCGAGGTAACCGTCACTTCATCAGCTTGCTCGCGCTCGCTACTCCCACTGCGGGAAGGGGTAACCACTACGTAGCGTGAAGTCTGCGTAACCAGGAAACCACCATGGCACCGGGCAGACGGTGCAATGAATTCAAACTTTGGAGTAGACCATGAATGCTGTCGCACTAGCATCAAACGGCAAAACTCACTACCGCAAGGCTTTCGACTCGCCGTATCTGAGCAGCGCCGACATAACCGAGCCGACCGTGCTAACGGTCGTGCGCGTCACGCTTGAAAAGGACAAGACGAAGAAAACGCAGGATTTCTTCAATACCGCGTATTTCGGCGAGAAGGAATTGCGCCCCGGCGAAACGCTCAAGCCGATGATCCTGAACGCCACGAATAGCAAGATGATGGCGGCGATCTGCGCGTCGAAGTTCATTGACGACTGGCGCAACGTGCCAATCACGGTCTACGTCGATTCGGGCGTGCGCTTCGGTAAGGAAACCGTGGATGGGCTGCGGATCAAGATGGCGCCGACTCGTCAGGCCATTACGCCAGCCAACACGAAGATGTGGGAGCGCGCCAAGGCGGCATTCAAGCGCGATGGCAACTTGGAAAGAGTTTTGGAGCGCGCCGACATGAGCCGCGAGCACCAGGAACAGCTTATGTCCGAGTGTGCAGAATGATTTTCCACAACGTGGAACAGAACACGGATGCTTGGCACGAACTTCGGCTTGGCAAGGTCACGGCGTCCAACTTCGGCAAGATCATGGCGAATGCAACCGGTCCGTTTGGTGAGCCTGCGAAACGGTATGCGCTGCAACTTGCCCTAGAGCGTGCGACGGGCCGCAAGGCGGCGCACAGCTTCAAGAATGACGATATGGAGCGTGGCAACGAACAGGAGCCGGTTGCGCGGATGTTGTACGAGGAAGTGTTTTTCGTCAGTGTGGACAACGGTGGCTTTTTCGATTGCGGCGACTACGGCGATTCGCCCGATGGCCTGATCGGCGACGATGGCGTTATCGAAATCAAGTCTGTCATTGCAACCACCCATGACGACACGATGCGGCGCGGCGGATTCGATCCGGCCTATCGCTGGCAGATCGTCGGACACCTTGATTGCGCGGAACGTCAGTACGTGGATTTCATCAGTTATTGCGAGGACTTCCCCGACGAACTGCAACTGCTGGTGTATCGCGTCACGCGCGACGAAATGGCCGGCCAGATCGAACAACTTCGGGAGCGGCGCGAATTGTTCATTCGCTCGCTGCTTGAACCAACTTACCAACGCATCATGAACGGGAGAAGCGCAGCATGAGTTATGACAACACCAACAGCGGTTTCATCGGCAAGAACAGCCGCAAGACCGAGGAAAAGCACCCCGACATTACGGGATCGGTCAACGTCGATGGCCGCGAGTATTGGATTAGCGGGTGGAAAAATGCAAAGGGCTACGGCCTGAAGATCAAGCCGAAGGACGCCGCGCAGCAGAGCCAGCAATCACGGTCTGCATCTGCGCCGCAAAACGATCCGTTTGACGACGACTTGCCGCCGTTCTAACCCAATCCCAAACCACGCCGGGCCAGTTCATCGGCTCGGCGAAAGGAGAATATATGACCGTTGAAAACGAGCACGAAAGGGAAATTGCGGTTCGTGAGGCCGAAAGCTATGACTATGAGCGCTCGTATTTCGGCGCTCGCCCCGCTCTCGCTAGCGAAGTCGGGCATCGCATTTTCCGAGCTGGGTTTGAGCGCGGATGGAATGCTGCTAGACCGGAATTTCCGTTCGGATTGACTGATACGCAGATCGAAGAATTGTTTGACAAACTCGGAGGCGTTAGCGAGTTCTGCAAAACATTCGGAATTCTTCAATTCGCGCGAGCGATTGAACGTGCGCACGGCATTGAGAAATCGCCATGACCCAATATGCCCTGCTCAAGGCGAGAGAGGTGCTGGACCTAGCGGATTCGTGGGTTACCTCATCTCCGCATGGTGAGAACTGCTATCTGTCAGATCACTATGACGGTGATCCAGGTAGTGGCTGCAATTGCGGCAAAGAAGGAGTGCTGCAGAATATTGACGATTCTCTCGCCGACCTCGAACGCGCCATCGCGGAGGATGGGTGGAGGCCGATTGAATTAGCGCCGTTCGACGGAACAGAAATTTGGGCGTTCAACGGCGAACAGGCGCGAATGAAATTTGTTCATGGCGATTGTTACGCCTTGTGGATTTGGGCTGACGAGGTATTGGCAGATGTCGATCCGGCTCCCGAACAACCAACCTATTTCCGCCATCTCCCGGCCCCACCCATCGCCACCGAGAACGCATCGCAGGAGGTGGGCTAATGCACTTTGACACTCGAAATCGTTGCGCAAAATGCAATCGGATAATTCGTGGAGAAATTCGTTTGCGCAACTGGCTGCACTATCAGCCGTATTGCTCATATCACTGCCAGGAAACTGCGCGTATGAATCGCGCCATGGCGGCATTACCGAATATCAGGCAGAACACATCGCCGACTGGTGTGGAGGAAACACCCATGACCGACCTTTCCCCCTTCCCGCCCGAGGTCCGCGAACTGCTGATCGACTGCCGCGATTGGATTCGTGGGTTCTATGGCGACAAGCCGATGGAACTTTTATCGCGTCTCGACGCCGCCCTCGCCGCCCAACACACCGCAGCGGATGAGGTGCAGGAGCCGGTAGCGTGGCTAGGCTTGAAAGGCGATCGCTACGGAACGACGTGGTTTGAAGTATGCGATCCCGAAGACCATGGAGCATTCAAGGTCTACACCCACCCACCGCACCCCCAAGTAAACGAAACGCCCGCATCGTTAACTAGCGACCAGGCTAAGGAAAGGATCGAGCCGCAGCAACAAGCGCGGGTGACGGACGAGCAGCTATTGATCGACTGCCGCGAAGTAATTTCTCGGATTTATCCAAAGGCCGTCTTGATCGAGCGTATCGATGAGGCCATGAAACAAGGCGAAGTCGTTGTCACCACTACATCAGACGGACGCTGCGTTGCAGTGACCCGCCAAGACGACGACCACCGAATCCTAAGTGTGATTTGGGAAGCGAAGCCAAAGGCGCAGATCGTTGAAGAAATGGCGCGGCGGTTCCTTGGCTGGCGAATTCCAGACTCATTCAGCCCAGATTGCTACGTCATGTTCGACCGAGAGCGTGCCAAGGCAAACAACTCGTGGCCTATCGGGACGAATATTTTCTCGCTCGATGAAGCGATGAATATGGTCAATTACTTGCTCGACGAAGCCGATCAGCTTGCGGGAGGTGGGAAGTGAAGATCACGCGAGAGATTGAACAAGCTTGGATCAATGCGTACATGAAGGCGGCGGATGCGCATTGTGCAACCGACGTAAGGTTTTCAATGCCGATGTTCGGCCCGGTCGCCAAAGCGTTGGAAGCCATCGCCCCGATGCTCGCCTCGCAGGGGGAAGACGAAGCGCGAAGTTTGCTTGCCTGGGCGAGTGAGGTTTGCCTTGAGGTTGTGAAGCAAGGCGATCATGCGGCTCATAACGCGGCGAACCTGAAGAACCGGATCGACTCGTTCCTGCAAAGACTTGCCGCGCAGCCCGTGGCGCAGCCGAACGACGCACACGCCGCGCTGATGAAGATATCGAAGGCAATGGGCAATCCATGCATTGAGATTCGCGACGATCAGACGATGGAGGATGCGCTTGCCGAGTACACGATTGCGATCCTGCGGCTGTATTACGACGCGCTACGTGTACAAGCCGAAAAGCCCGTGGCGACGGGCGTTCCTGAGGGGTGGATCGCAGTTCCCGATCTTTACGCGATGGTCACTGCAGATCATCCGCAAACGTGCCTGAATCCTGACAAGGTTTTCGAGGTCGCCGAGGTCAAGCGAGACAGTCTCGGATGGTGTGTGCGAGGCGAGAACACTTGCTGGTTTGGCCTAAAGATGATCGCCGCCGCGCCCACGCCGAAGGGTGACGCCAATGTGTGACTACCAAGGCTATGAATTCGGCGCCGGCACATATCCGGATTCAATCTGTATCGACGGGCGGCTGCACGATGCCGACGACAGTCCCGGTCCCGGCCTGGTCAATCTTCAAGAGGAAGATATTCCGTGCCCGATCTGTCGACCTAATGATGCGATCGAGTGGTGGTATGGCTGCTTTGAGGGTACTTGCGCAGTTGGCGACGAGCGCGATTGGGAGACGATCAACGCGGAAAATCGCGCGAACGCCGTCAGCCTCGTCAACGACATTCGAGCTAACCGCGGACTCTCTGCCGCGTCCACGCCCGAGGTGAAGCTGTGAGCGAGCCTCTGAACTACGACCCGAGCGACCCGGACAAGATGCAGCTCCCTGTTGGCACGACCTGCGGTGATTGCGCGCACATCTACCGCTGCAAGGCGATCTTCGGACATGTCGAAACCGACACGTACTGCGATTGGTCGCCTTCCCGGTTCCATCGCAGCGCCGCGCCCACGCCGAGCAAGGAGGGGTGATGTTCGATTTAGTTGAGCAATCAAGCGCCATTTTTTCCGAATGCGGCCTATACCGCTACGAACTTTTCCGCCGCGTCGCGCCGCAAGGTCTTTGCTTTGCGTTCTTCGGGGTCAATCCGTCGAAGGCTGGCGCGACAGTGGAGGATCAAACGACGATGAAATGGCGCGGATTCACTGTGCGCAATGGCGGCGGCTCGTATTACGCCGGCAACCCATTTGCGAGATGCGCCACAGACGTTAGCGAACTCTCTAAGCCGGACATTGACCCGGTTGGGCCGCTGAACTACGAACACTTGGGTAGCATAATCGGTCGCGCTGACATTCTGGTCCCATGCTGGGGTAGTCGCGAGAAGGTAGATAAGCGCCTGCGCTCACATTTCGATGTGCTGCTTGTCAGACTGTTCGCGTCCGGCAAGCCGGTCAAAACGTTCGGCTTCACGAAGTCAGGCGATCCAAAGCATCCGCTAATGCTCGGTTACAACACGCCGCTGATCGACTATCGAGAAATCCGGAGGGCTGCCTGATGCGCAACTACCTCCCCTACCTCTCGCTGCTCTGGTCGCTCGCCTGGTACATCCCGTACAGCCGAACGTCGAAACCGGTCTATGGCGTGCTGTGCCTGCTTGGGTGGGTTATGTTCTTTGGGTGGTGTGGGTGGGTGATTTGGTTGCAAGGGGAATGAAGTGAATCCGCGCGAACCACAAATAAAGGTATACGGACCCGCCGCAGATCATGACCAACGTTGCGCAGTTTTAGGCGGCGAGCCGGCGGTGCTTGATCTGAGTCGAGGCGTATTTGAACCTAGCTGGAAAGCGCAAGGTAAAGGTTGGCATCTTGTCCATGCGAAAACCCTTTTACAGAAGGTTGCGCTTCGTCTATTCGGAATCTATGGCTAAGACCCCCTTGGCGGATCGTCCGCTGGGGTGAACTTTTTGGAGTGAACTATGGATACGATGACTGCTTACGCGATTGGCCGCGCGAATCGCGGCAAGGAAGAAATGGTATTCGATTGGGAGAAGGCCGCGCGAGTCCTCAAGGAGCTAGGCGCGAAGGATGCGAGCGCCGGCCTTGAGGGTGATTGGGAATGGACTGGCGGCGAAATCCTTCGCGACGGTCGGCCAATTCCCGAAGACGACACCTATATCTTCCTTGCCTCGACATGGGCAAAGCCGCAGCTCTTGATCGCTGGCGAATCGATTCCGTGTTTCCGCATGGAGAGCGAAACGCCCGGATGGCATAGCAAGACCTACTGGCTGCCCGAAGCAATGGCAATCCTTGATGCAGCCAACCCAACCTAATCGGCTAGCGGAGTGAGGAAGAGAGAATGAAAACGGCAAAAAGTCTTATCGGCAAGTTGAAGGTGTTGCAGGCAAGAATGGCGAAGGATCGTGACGCCTTGCGCGAACTTCGCGACGAGGCCGAACAAATCTTGGAAGACTGCGACGAGGCAAACGACGATTTGGAGCGCGCCATTGATGCGCTTAGCCGGTTGCAATAAATAGCCAGCGACTGATTGCGGGATAAGACGAGGAACCCATGCACCCATCGAATGAGATCAGCCGCTTGCGGCGTCGCGTGAACAGGGCGCGCAATTTCCCTATTAACACCTGTCCGGCAAGTCGCCATCTGCATTCGATCGCCGATATATTGCTCGACAAAAAACGGAAGTCGCCGATAGAGGGATGCTGGGATGCGGAGCACATGGCAGGCACAATGCTATCGGTGCTCGAATCGTTGTGGAAGGCCAGAACCGAACTTGCGCGATTGAAGGCTGAGACGCAGTGAGCGCCGCTGAGAAGCTACTGAGGGTTGAGCCGTGACTGCGCAACTTATCTCGTTGGAAGATTGGGCCGCGTCCGTCTACGGCGGGAAGGCGCCATCGCTGTACACTCTGCGGCGCTGGGCGCGTGACGGCAATATTCAGCCCAAGCCGGAAAAGCACGGCAGGACGTACTTTGTCGTTCCTGGCGCATCGTACAAGGCAAACCCATATGGCAGGCGTTCGCGCCTACTGGACCGCGTGAATGTCACCGCACCCAAGAAGTGTGCGTAACCGAAAGCTTCCGCCTGGATTGCGTGTTCGCGACGGGTATTTTTCGTGGCGACACCCGGAGACGGGCAAGGAATTCGGCCTTGGTCGCGACCGCGATAAGGCAATCGCCGAAGCCAACGAGGCGAACATTCACATCGCTGGCGTTGCCGGTCATGTCAGGCTCGTTGACCGGCTCAGCGGACAGTCGGACCATTCGCTTGGCGCGTGGCTGGATAACTACGAACGTTTGCTGGCCTCACGCAAGCTCAAGGCCAACACGCAGCGATCCAACAAGAGCCGTCTGAAACTCATTCGCTCAAAGCTCGATCTGTCACTCGCAATCGAGCGCATCACCACAAAGATGCTAGCCGACTTTCTCAACGGACTGCGCGCCGAAGGAAAGGCGCGTACAGCGCAGGCGATGCGCTCGCTATTGCTCGATGTTTTCCGCGAGGCCGTGGCGGATGGATGGATCGAAACAAATCCCGTTCTCGTCACGCGCAACGAATTGGTCGAGGTGCAGAGAGCGCGCCTCACCCTTGATGTGTATCTGCGCGCCCGTGAAACGGCGACAGGTTGGATGGCGAATGCGATGGATCTGGCGATTGTCTCAGCCCAACGTCGGGAAGATGTCGCGGACGCCAAGTTTCCCGACTTCCACGATGACGCATGGTTCTGCGTTCAGGGGAAAACGGGTAACAGGCTTTGCCTGCCGCTTTCCCTGCGCCTCGCGGCGGTGGGGCTATCGCTGAGTGACGTGCTCAGTCGGTGCCGCTCTACGGGCGTCCTGAGCCGGTTCCTGATCCATCAGACTCGACCGCGCGGCAACTCGAAGGTCGGATCGCAGATTTGGGTTGATACCATCACGCGGCATTTCAGCGCCGCTGTCGAAGCGCTTGGCATTGATTGGGAAGGGAAGACGCCGCCAACGTTCCACGAAATCCGCAGTCTGTCGGAGCGCCTGTACGCCGAGCAGGGGAACGTGAACACACAGGAATTGCTCGGCCACAAAGACCCGAGAATGACGGCTGTTTACCACGACTCGCGCGGCGCAGAGTGGGTTAGGGTCGCAGTGCGGTAAGGAGGAAAAAGAATGCCACGTCAACGAATCTTACATAACGCAAGACTGCCCAAGGGTCTGCGGTGTCGCGATGGCTACTATTCCTTCCGAGATTGCTCTGGCAAAGAACACGGCCTAGGACGCGACGAAGCGGAGGCGGTCAAGTTCGCCGATGGCATCACTGCGACTTATCCGAACGGGTTTGAGAGGGTCGCAAAGCATTCGGCTCGGGCGATGACTAATTCAGCATTTTCTGAGATGGCCATGCGCGCATTTTCATTCATGGTCACAAGGGCGAAAAAAGACGGTCGCGAAGTGATGTCCAAGGATGAATTTCTTGAGCTATGGCGCGGATCGTATGGGATGTGCGAACTAACCAGAATCAGGTTTTCAGCGCAGCGCATGAAGGGCTGCACAAAGCGGCCTTGGATGCCAAGCGTTGACCGAAGGGATTGCTCGAAAGGCTACACGGCGGACAACTGCCGCTTAGTATGCGTTGCGGTGAATTTGGCCCTGAATGAATTTGGCGATGCCGTGCTTATGCAGATAGCCAGATCAATGCTTGCTGCCGGAAAACTCAGGGTTGCTTAATGGGATAATACAGGTGAGACGAACGGGATAAAAAATATTTTGATTTGTAAATCAATGGCATAGAAATACGACAGATGTTGCCCATGCAGACAAAGAGGATTGCGTATTTCTTTTTTATATTCAAAGCTTTACGCATCAAATTGCGCTGTATACAATGTTGCAAAATGAGTCATTCGCGTGTGTTATGAATCAATAGGTTGCACGAACGAATGGGAGACGCCAAGCGGAACGTCAAAGCCTCGCAAACCTACCCGTCCGGACCGGACAATTTGCAGCGTAGGAAATTTCCTACATGGCTGCGCGGCGAACGCCCATAGCTACGATTGCTGCGGTGTCCTACCCTACGCCTACCCGGAAGCAGTGCCGCAAGCGGCGGACGGCGATGGATCGCTTAGCTATGCCGGTTACTGCGCTCTTGCTGTAAAGGCGTAGGACACCCGAGACTGCGCACATGTCCCCGCTGTTCCACCAAAGCAAAGCTGATCGCCGCTGGCATTGGTGTCGGCAAAATTGAGGTAGTACGTCTGCCCGATCTTTACCTGGCAATATCCTGTCGATGTGCCGACAATCATGCTATTCAGTCCGCCGTAGCTTGATGCGCAGATGACACCCTGGGCGCCTGGGGTGAGGATTCCCGGAGAGGTGCTCAGGGAGATCGTACCGCCATCGCCGTAGCTGTTATTCGCGGTGAACTTAATCAGCCCCGAAGCGGCGGGAATGAACGCTAGAGACACGTAGTATCCAGAGTCGATGTAGAACGTCAGCGATTGTCCAGAATACGGATAGTTTGGGAAAGCCTTGTTGCCGAGCAGTGAGCCAAGATCAGTCAGGCCGACGATTCCCCCACCGATGCCGTTGGGCTGTAGCACCATCTGCCCAGCGCACTGCCGCTGAAACGTCTTGCCGCCAAGAGCGGTGCTGACCTAGCTTGCATCACAATAGTTGGTAGGTGTCACGCATTGATGTGTCACTGGATCAAGGGTTGCTGGCGGCGTGCAAATAGGGGGTGGTGGCGTGCTTCCGCAAGTGAAGTTCAGCGCTGGCGTCGGAGGGCCGTTGTAGCCATCCGGGCCGGTGACGGTACAGGTAGCGACCTAGCCATGCGCGATCGAGGCGAACGCGAACAGGATGGCGGCGAGAATGAACTTGTACATGGTGACTCCTTGGTTAACCGTATTGCTTGGGGGGATATTCGGTGAACGACATGGCCATCTGATAAAGATGGTTCTCTATGTGCTGGGGTTGCTCGACCTTGCTGGCGCAACCATAGATGGCCGAATTTGCCAGCATTTGTCCGTTCAGAACGCCTTTGTTGTAGGCGTATGGGATCGCGAGCAATGTTTGATGCGTGGCCGCAATGTGTGCGAAGCGGTTTAGCGATATATCCCCGTTATCGCTTGTCCACGCGGCTTGCTCGGTAGCAATGCCAAGGGTCAGATTGAGCGTATGGTTGTAGCGGTGATTGACTACATGCGGCTGGCGGTTGACTGTCGTTTGTGGATTCTGGATGTTGTCGAAACCGGGCGTCCATTTCTCTTGAATGCCATTGCCGGGGCGATAGCCCTAGAAGATGCGCGCCTCGCCAATCTCGAACAGTTCCGATGACGTGACGCTGAGCGCCGGATACATGGCGATTTCATAGCCGATTATTGGGGTCAGGCCAGCATCGAACGCCCAAATGATGGCCCTCGATCCGTCGTCAAGCTGGACGACAACCGAAGTCTGCGAATTGCCTCCAAGCAAATAGGGAAAGTTGGAATCCCCCGACCTCTTTCCTTTGATGGTTACCACCATGCCAACGGGCAGTGTTGTGCCCAAGAAGCAGCCGCAACGCGGAACAATTGGCGTTGACCATAGCGCCTAGAGCGTAACGACAGCGCTTGATGTGGCTGACCAGGTAAACCGAGTTACATCGGCGGGCGCTGAGTTGTCTAGAACGATGCTGCCGACAAATGCCGCTCCACCAGTGATGAAATAGCTCACACTGCCTGTTGCGGGCGCGCCATAGCCGAAAAGGGATGATCCAGACACAAGTTATCTCCAACAAACGAGTAGGCAGGTTTGCATTGCCGGATTGGGATCGGTTGCGAAGACGAATACCTTCGCCGCGTCCAATCCATAACGCCGCAATGTTCCAGACGAATTGAGCTTGTATGTCACCTTGCCCACATCGCCGACATCATATTGCGTACCCGGCGGCATCTTGACTGTGATCTAGAAAAACTTTCGCGTGTTCACGGCGAGGGCAACGGTACGCTCGGTTTCGGCCTGCATATCCGTTTTCAGATCGAATAGGGATTCACGCGGCAGATTGAGCTATGCCTGACTATACATTTCACTGAGCTGCACGCCGCTGGTATAGGTGAGCTGGAATTTCCGTTCAAGCAGCTTACGTTGGGCGATCGACACGTCCGTTGTCGTCATGTTCGTGAAATCGCTTTCGGAGGCAGGCGAAAGGTTCTTGCGGCCATAGGTGCCGGTGGTCAAGCCCTGCATGGCATCTGGATAAACGTATGGCTCGGTCAGGATATCGCTCTCGTCAATCTCCCAATTCACATCTGCATCCGCAACCGTATCCGGGTCGATCAGACGAACCACGCCCATGCGTCCATCGCGCTTGCGGTAGATGCCTGCGCCGAACGTGTCTAGCGCTGGTTGCAACGCCTGCTGCACCGTTACTGGCTAATTCGAGAACCAGTTTCCGATCTAGTAGCCCGTAGCGGCATCAATGGCGCGCGCCTGTATCGGGTCCCATTGGCTCTCGGAAATTCCGGCGCGAGTGAACACCGCGCGCATGTAGTCTTCGAGGCCGACGCCTTGCAATGGTGCCGCATTGATCGCATCCGGCAGTTCGTAAAGCACCACACTGCGAATCCACCACGAGCCGCCGTTGCCATCGACAAAGTTCAGGCAAAGGGGTAGATCGGCGCCGGAATTGTTGGTGAAGCTGATGGTTGCTGTTGCGGGACAGTCGGTTGCGTATGGCTGAAGGTTGAGACCGGTATTGAAGAACACCGCATTACAAACACCGCCAGCCGCCGCCAGCTAGGGCGCTCCAGGCTTGCCGCCGGAGTCGGTGAACTGGGAATAGTACATTCCCGACCAGTGATTTACGGAGCGGTATTGATATTGGTCGTGATGCCCGTCAAGGAAGAAATGGGCAAGCACCGATGTTGTGCTATCCAATGGCTGCTGAGTTGCGACGTATGGAGCATCCCAAAACTTGACCTGACAGGCATAGGTTTTGCCGTTCTGCACAACATTGGTCTTGGTGCGGAACCCTATGGCATAGTTTTGCGGACGCAGGGTTGTGGCGTAGAAATTTATTAATACCGAGCCGTTGGAGCCTGACAGCCCTCCGGTATCGTCCGTTCCGTCAACATGGCCGCCGCCGAACTCATCGAACCAACATGGGCGGTCGCCGTTGGTGTAGGAATCGTTACCGCTCCAGTAGGTCTACCAGTTCGCTTGCCATACCGCCGGAGTTGTCTAACTGCCGAAATCGCCATGACCGCTGAGCAGATCCGTTGGGCCAGGAGGAATGCCCTGCACCACACCACTTGCCTCAACCGTCAGCTTGCCAGTCGGCGCCGCAGTGAGTGTAATGCGCATGCCATCTGCGGATAGCGTGTAATCAGTGCCGAATACCAGCAACTTGCCCTATACCCGAACTGCGCCGATCGCTCCGATTGGTGCGTCGCTGATTCGGTAAACATGCCCAACCGGGTCTTCGCAGACCGGCTCAAAGTTGCGCGCAACACCAATCAAAACTGGAACGGGTGTATCTACTACGCTGGAATCCTAGTTCGGCAAGAAGTAAGTCGTATTGAACGGCTTCGAGAGATATTCTGCGATGGGGTCGGCCATATAGATGGTCTTTGCCTCATCGCCGCCAGTTTCAACGCGATCAAGAATGACGGTATCTTCAAGCTATGCGCCGTCATAGCTTCCGGCCTGATCCACGGTGCTAAGTTTCATTGCGGCATTGCGATGATCGAGCATGAAATCGTATGTGCCGTCTGGATCTTCAAGCCGAAGCGTACTGAGCGATGTTCCAGTTCGACTATCGCCCTTGTTGATCCAAAATTCAGCGCCTCGCGGAAAGACCATTGAGCTATCCGGCACGAGTGCGCAGGTCACCGCATCGAATCGCTGCGACGGCAGGCTATCGGATGGCTGCGACAGATACGGATCGGTGGCTAGGTAGATGGATGGAGGCTGCGAGGCTGCGTCCCACCAGCCCTGGACATTCGTATTGTTCTCGAATGTGCGTTGACCTGCATTGAAGAATGTCTGCAACGAGAATGCCGAGCCTCCGGCAACGGTGATTGCCGGATACCATGCCGCCGTATTCGTGGTGCTCGCGAGATAAGTGCCGATCGTCGTGCTGCCATTGAGAACGGTGATCAAAATCTGATTGTTGTCGAAGTTGACCCGGAAGTAGACGAGATCACCTTTCGCGCAGGCAGTGAACGTGGCGACAGCCGAGCCGTTGAAGTAGAGCTTGCCATCATCCAAACGGAACCCGTAGCCATTCGCATCCTCGCCAACATACTTGTTGGTCGGCGCACTTGCATTCACGATTCCGATGTATACGGCGCCTAACGAACCGTTTGTGAGCGATCCACTACCCCATGTCAGCGTCTCAAACTAGCTGATCGTGTCAGACAACGGCACCGTGCAGCGACACATGCGGTGCGAGTTCGCGCCTCCAGTATTGCAGGCAAGGATCGTCGCGCCATCGCTAATATCCATCGATGCGTCGGCGTAGGTGTTGTCGAAAATCGAATAGAGCTGTCGCATGGCGAACTCGATGGATGCGGTTAGGGCGCGGACGGTAGGCATGGGCGTTTTACGCGCTCTGAATGTTGGCGCTGACGAAAAGCTGATTCGCCACAGATGATGTGGCTTTCACCGAAATTGCAGAGGCCGTGGCGTTGATGAATATCGGTGCCACGAGATAGCTGCCGACAGCAGTCGCAACAACATTTACCGGCGTACTCGACTGAGCGCCCACGCTATCGGTCCATGTCACAATAAGCGTGACCGTTGTCGTTCCGGTCGTGACCCTGTAGTAGATATTGACCAGGTAGTTGCCCTGCGTTGCCGGTGTCAGCGTTGCAATCGTCGTCTGCGATGTTGTTGTTACCTGAACATTACTAGCGTTGGCGCGATTTGTAGCCTTCTTCCATGCCCCGTTATAGATGTAATAGTCGCTATTTGTTGTGTCAAAAATTATTGGCACACGTCCTGACTTAGACGTCGGCGTACCAGTCGGTACGCCAGCGCATGTAGGTATGTATAGAAAACCATCCGTTGCGTTGGTTGCAAGAGCAGCATTGCCGATGCTGACGTTAAGATTAGTATCTACGTTGATGGCAACTTTTGTCGTTACATTTCCGCCACAAACCAAATTTATTGGCCCCGCAGGAGAGGTGATGTTCATACCGCCAGTAGCGGCTGATCTCGCTCCGAGATTGACCTGAAGAGGATTGAAAATTCCAGATGTCGTCCATGAAGATCCGGTGGAATTCAAAAATCCCATCTGCGTTCCAGCGATGCTGACTTGCAATTCAGCCGTGGCCGCAGTGTTGTTTGCGCCATCGCATGTGATGCTCGTAGCGCCGTTCACGCCAGTATAGGAAAGCTTCACGTTTACCATGTTGCTAAAGACGGCCCCAGAATTACTCAGGGCCAAACGCTCATTGCTTGATGCCGGCGTTCCGGAGTCGGTAGTAAAGGTGATCTTTGCGTTCGATGGTGCTGCGTTTAAAAACAGACCTCCCTGCACAGAACTAAAGACTGTGCCACTGGCCGTGTAATACGGAATATTGTTGTAGTTCGTTCCCAACCCAGAAATAACAAAGCACTGACCAGCGGAGTTGTAGCCCTGAAATCCAGCGACAGTGTTGCCGGTTGCCGTCGAAAGATTCTCGACCTTGACGATGTAGCGATTGCCGGCAATCGTTCCAGATAGGTGCAAAGCATCACTTGGGGAGTTCGTCCCGATACCTAGACGAAAATTTGAATTGTCCCAAAAGAAGTTGGAATTGTTCTGCGTTGCGTAACCGGGCGAAGTCCCGGCAAAAATTACGCTGCCTGTCGTGTATGTTGGTATTGCCGAATACAGGCCATCTGGGTTGATGGTCACTGAATTGTTCGCGCTAGCGGAAATCTTGCTGACTGCGGTCAGCGGAGATCCGGTGGTGCCGGAGCCGCTGAAATCGATCGATGTCGAATCGCTGGAGGCGAAGGTTGGCGCCCAAAGTCCGTCAGAATTCGTGGTGATCGCATTGCCAGAGGTCGCCGATAGCTTGACTGAGCCAGTGAAGTGGCTGGCCGACGTGCCGGCTCCGCTAAAGTCAATTGACGAAGAATCGTCGTAAGTGAAAGCCGGAATGGCCGCCCATGCTGGCGCGCCGCCAACGACGGTAAGCACATTTCCAGCAGCGCCAATTGCTAGGCGCGTAGGTGCGCCCGACACACCGCCTATGACCGTGTCGCCCGCGGTTGTCATCGGATTGGCGAGCGCAGCGATCTTGGCCGCAGTTGTCTAAACCGTGGCCGAACTTTGCCATAGCGGAATCTATTCCGTCCCGGTTAGTGTGGCCGCATTTGGAAAATCAATGATGCGCTTGTTTGTCATGCGTACACCATTATGTTGCCACTTTCATCCATCCAGAAATTCCCGAACTCGTCGATAATTGCAATGTCTGGAGCAGAGGCGATGATGACGAACACAATCGTTATGCTCACTCGGATTCGATCGGAATTCCGTGCGCTCAACGTGATTGTGTAGACGCCGGTCGTTGAAAGGTTGTTGCTTGAGAACGTGATTGAGTTTGAGGTTGTCGTGTACGTGACCGTTGGCGGCAACGTTCCAGTGACCGTGAACGTGTATGGCGGCGGCGTCGGACTCACCGCAGTGAAAGTTGCCGAGTACGTCTGTGTCGTCAGGCCAGTCGGCGCGCTTCCATGTATCGACATGCCGTCGAACATTTCACTGATTACAACGCGAGGTATGATCATGCCGGCAGCGAATATCTTGGCGGTTGCGTGGTGCGCGGACCGCTCAATGCTGCCGCAGATTGCCGCGTGGTTTGGGTCGTCAGCGCACTGGCGATAACCCTCGCGGTGTTTTGTGTTGCTCCAGTGCCATTATTGATCGCGGCGATGATCCTATCCGCAATGGCGTTGAGTGCTGTGGAATTGTCCGCGGGTGATGCTTGTGTAGGCGCCGGCTTACTGCCAATAATTCCTTCAACTGTACTGAGCGCATTGATTGGCTTGCCCTGCAATGTGGCCAGAATATCGGCTAGATATTCGTTCGCCTTGATCGCTGCCTGAGCCTGCAATTCGGCCTGCTGGAATTGCTTGTTGAGATCACTGCCAGAAAGGCCAAGATCGGTCGCAAACTTATCCAATGGGATGCTGAACTGCTTTGTCAAGTCGTCAAGCGATTGACCAGTGATTGAACCGATCTAACCGAGATTTGACAGGAGTGAGGTGGCATCCGCCAGGCGTTGGAGCGCTGCCGCCTAAGCGTTCGCCTGATCGATCTGATCCTGAATCGCTTGCTCTTGCTTGGCGAAGAATGGAGCAAGCTGAGATGCGGTATACGGGTCCACGCCGGCAAGACGCGTTTTATCTATGGCTTGCAGATCGGTCAACTGCTTGGTTAGCCGGTCAATGTCTGTACCGTAGAGCTTCGTAGCAAGCTGCTGCGTCTGATCTTCAAACGCCTTAAGCGCATCGACGCCGGCCTATGCGGAGGCAGTAATGATCTTTGCAATGTCCTGCTGAGAAGCGCCAGCCATGCCGGCCGCCTTCGCCAAGTCGTTCGCCTTCTGAATATTGTCCGTCAACGTGCCGTGTAGGCCAATCAGCGAGTTCTCAAACGCCGTGATGCCGAGCGTCTTCGGATCGAACTAAGCGACGAAATCAGAATAGCTCTTCATCGCCGCAGCTTGTGCCGCCGCATCTGCCTGGGCCTGTTTCGTTGCCGCATCTGCCGCTTGGCTCATATATGCGGTCAGATTGGCGAGCGCGTTTGCACCGGCTAACCATTGCAGAACCTGTTCTGGCGTCAGCGTTGGGAGTGCCGCCTCAAAATCTGCACGGAATTTCGCCATGCTCTCGGCGGGATCTTCGCCGATGACTTGGAAAGTATCGGTAACAGCCTTTTGCATCGCCTTGAGCGCATTCGCCTGCCGCTCGGAATCGGAATAGTAGGCGTTGTAATAGCCATCCCAAGCGCTTTGCAGGTTCTATATGCCGCCCGCCATGGTGACTAGCTTGTCTGTGAATTCGAGGAAGTCGGCCCCCGTTTTGCCAGTCGTCAGCCCCAATGTGTCCAGAATGGTCTTGAACGTCTGCTGCTCGGTCTGCAATCTCGAATAGGTCTGCGAGAGAGATTCATTCTGCAATTGCAGTTTCTGAACCTCCTTCGTGATGTCCGCAAGGCTGCCATTGTCCCCGAGCAAGCCGATACCCTTGTTGATATCAACCTGAGCGGAAAGCAGCAGGCTGGTGCCGTCAAGCAACGCATCAGCCGAGGCGCGCCACTGGTCGGCGATCTTCGAAGCGTTCTATGCGGCGGGAAGCAATGCCAGCAAGTTCTCAGCGGTGACGCGCTCCGCGAACTGCTGCATCGTTTCTTTGTATTTCTAACCGAGCACGGTCGAATAGGCATCGAGTACCTTGCCGTCTTTGTCGAACTTCTAGTAGAACGAGCCGGTGATTAGCGTGCCGACCTATCCGCCGAGCGCATCAGCGCCAGCGGTGACAGACTTCAGGATGCCAGAGAAAAGCGCGTCCGCAGCAGCTTTCTAATCGTCTGTCGCGGCAAAGTCTTTCCAGCTATACGAGTTGCCACCAAAGAAGGCTTCCTTCTTTTTCGTCTCGTACTGATTTTGTACGGACGCGCTCTCTTGGCCTAGAACAATGTTCTAAGTCGTATTGCCCGTAGGCTTCGCGGCCGTGCCAAACAGGTTTCCGCCAGAGAGCATGTCAATGGCCATTGCGGCCAATGCAATCCAGCCCACCACGGGAACTGCCGCGAACGCGCCAGATACGCCAGCAGCAAATCCACCGCCCGCGGCAAGCGAGCCGAGGCCGCCGGCAAGGGCATAGGTGCCCGCGCCATACGCCGCCCCTCCTGCGAGGCCGGCGAGGCCGCCGCCAGCGCTCTAGTATCTGTTATAGCCAGCATAGAGGCCGCCCGCAATGCCAATTGCACTCCCAAGCCCGCTATTCGTCCAGGTCGTTGAGCCGTTGTCGGTGACAAAGTTTCCCATGAAGTTGCCGCCGACACCGCTACCGCCAGCACCATTCCAAAAGGTGCTGAATCCCGACCAGAGATTCTTACCTGCGTTGACCCATGACGACGCGGAGAAGATCGACGATATGCCGGTTGAACCACCGGCAACGCCACCGCCGCCCGCAATCGCGCTACCCAGCGTCGGCAGCAGATTGAATCCTGCAGATTGGCCGCCGCCAAAAATTGCATTCAGAATCGGATTGATGACCGCGAGCTTGGCGAAGTATTCAATGATCGCCTAGACGGTTTGCTTGGCCAGGTTAACAAGGCCATCGAATAGTGAGCCGCCATTGACCAGAATGCTAGCAAAGGTGTTCGCCAATCCATCGCCCGCAGTTTTCCAGACATTTTGCCAGTCTCTCGCCGCCTCTTCGCCGCGCTTTGTTTCTTGTTTCAGCAACTCAAGTGACTACACGCGCCCAAGCTCTGCATCAATTTCGTCTTGCTGCGCCTGAGTCAATGGCCCCATTACACCCTCAAGTGCTTTTGAGATTTCCGCCTACGCCTTAATCGTGGCATTCACAATATCTCGCTGGTCGGAATTCAGCCCCAGCGTTTGAGTTTCTTGCGCTATTTGCGTATCGAGATCGCCAAAGACATGAAGAAGATTCTCGTTTGCATCAGTCTATTCGCGCAACGAACGGGTTGCGAGTTGGGTCGCGTCGGATATGAATTGCTGGACCCTGGCCTGATCCATTCCATCCTTGATGAATTTAGCGGAAAGGGCATTAATCTTTTCGATTGCTGCACCGTATTCCGCCCATGCCTTCGTATGCTTATCTGCAGTTTTGGAAGACAACTGATCAAGAAACGAGGCAAGCTCAACTCCGTCCTTAGCAAGCTTCTCAGCCTGCTTTTCTGCGTCGGTCATGGCCTTCGCAAGGCCGTTGAAGTTTGGCGTTGCCTGTTTCGCCTTATCTCCCGCATCTTTCACCGCATCAGCGGCAACCTTATGCGCGCCACCGGCCTTGAAGGCGGCTATTGCATCATCAGCCATAGCGGAAGTTGTTTCGTGAATGGCCGAAACGGCCTTGTCAGACTGCGTATTTACGTCTGAAATCTCTTTCGCGTAATCACGGCTAGAACCAACGGTTTTGCTGATCGCCTGAGAAAGCCCCTCAAATTGAATGGCAAGGGCGAGATTGCCGCCGTATTGCGCGATCTTTGCCGCGTCATCGAGTAAGGAGGCGATCTTGAGCTTGATGTTGTCGATTGAGTCAGAGACTACCTTTTCGACATACAGCCACGAAACTTGAGCGCCCTGCTTAATGCGCTCCCACGCGCTTAGAATGCCATCGACAAGCGCAATGCCGCCAAGCTTTGCCTCCAAGAAGTTTTCTTCAAGGTATTTTCCGAACTCCCAGCCAGAGACGGCCGCAGTAACAACGGCCAAGCCGCTTTTCACGGAAAGGAGTGAGCCATTCATCAGCTAAAGCGATCCAGCCGTCACGGTCGCCGCGGCGCCCATAGAGGCTATCGTGCCAGTAATGAGAGTAAAGCCCTGAGCAATAACGCTAAATGCGATGCGCGAACCAATGATGACGGCGAACTTGTCAAAATTGTCCACCAGGACGCCTATCGCGCTTGCGAAACGCTGGATCGTTCCGTCCTCGCGCGCGGACTTAATGAATTCAAGTACCTTTTCCTCTGCCGCGATCATCACCGGCAACAATTCTTTGGCGATGTCTACGCCCAGGCCAACCGCCGCACCCTTGAGGCGCGTCAAATTGTCGTTGAACTCTTCTGACGGCTTCGCGATTGAGGCGAAATCAAGGCCAAGTTGCTTTGCTTCCTTGGAGAGCTTTGCGATTTCCTCGCTTCCTGTGTTCAGAAATGGGATTAGTTCGGCGCCAGATTTGCCGAATAGCGCCATTGCCAGCGCCGTCTTGTTCGCATCATCCGTGAACCCTTTGAATTTGTCCGATACCTCTGACACAAGCTGCGCTGTAGGCTTAAGTTTTCCGTTCGCATCATTGAGGCTAACGCCAATAGACGCAAACGCTGCTGCCTATTCCTTACTACCGCCCGCAGCGGCAGATATCGCCTTGTTGAATTTCTCAAGCCCAGACCCGAGTGATTCGATGCCAACGTCTGAAAGCTATGCGGCATAGACCAAGCCCTGGAGAGAATCGACGCCAACGCCGACCTTCTGCGCCATCTTGTTGAGCTTGTCGCCAGTCTCGATCGCTTGCTTTGTCACTTCGCCCAAGCCGGCAGCGAGTGCGCCAAGACCGAGCTAGCCAGCACTCAGGCCGGTTAGCGATTTCACCGCATCAAGAAGACCCTCTTTCGCTCCAGCCGCCGTCTCGTTGATCGAGTCGCGGATTTCCTTCATCGCCTTCTGCGCCTCTTTCGAGGCGCGCTAGAAGTCGGTAGTAAACGTCCCGGTAATCGCCTTCAGGTCAAATACAATCGTTGCCATTATCGCGCCTTGTTATGGTGCCCGAATTCGGTTAGCAGATCAGAGAGTGAGGATTCCGGCTGCGGAGCATCGCCCCAAGCATTGCGGAATAGGAGGAATTCATCGATGCGTTTCGCTGGATAGCCCTCGCGTTTATGCGAGTTGATATAGAGCGCCTACAGCGCGGCCATCTGGATTTCCATGCGGTCATCCGGCGACGGTTCCTTGCCGAGATATTGTGCCCACAAATCAATATGGGACGCAGGCCAGTCCATGACTTCATGAAGTGGCCTGCGAAACGTCAGGGCAAGTCGGCAAAGGAACCGAAGCTGCGGATTACCGCTTAGTCGTTTTTTTCTTCGTCATCGTCCTTATGGACTTCTGACGCCAGCTTGACCAGTGCACGCACCTTCGCATCGGATTCGCTTTGTAGTTCGCTAATAGTGCGATAGACCAGAATGCCTTCCGCAGTTACCAGCGTCATCTGAACCAAACGATGATTGCGTTCGAGATTATCACCAAGGTCAATTTCGATCGTGGCCTTTTCGTCGCCCGGATGCGTCTAGATGCGCTGTCCTTTGAGCAGGCTTAGCCGCTGGCCGGCGGTCAGTTCCTTGAAGTAAACCTGCTCTTCCTTGCCCTTGTACTTGAGAGTTTTCTGAATCAGTTCCATAAATCACCTTTGCTTTGCGGGACGGGTCGCGCGACTTGCGCCACGGCGAACAGCGTAGAGGCCGCGCGCCCGATGAACCGCTTTTGCCGTTGGGTTAAGCCGTTGGGTCGAGTTTCTTTATTGTCTTTTGGATGCCGTCATTTATGCCTTGCACAACCGCATCAGCAACGGCTTGTCCTATGCCTTCCGTAGCCTTGCTGAAAGGAGCCTTGGCGACCATATGCTCATCGCCATGCTCAAGAATACCGGCGACCATTGCGACAGAATCACCGTCTGGATACGTGCCAGCCTTAACGCGAACACGTACCATTTCATCCGCCCCATACTTCTTTGGATTACTGACGCGCTTGGCTCCGATGGATTTCTTATACAAACCGATATCCTTGTAACGCCCTGCGATATTCGGCTCATCAACCATGCGCTGGACTTCCGCCTGCCATGCTTTGCGAACAATCGTTGCGCCCTTCCTCAGACCGGACAGCACGACGCCGCCCCTGCTTGAGACAAGCTCTTGAGGGAGGCTCTTGAGCAAATCAAGCGCCCCCTCCAATCCGCGAACATCAACCGCGTCAGCCATTCTCAGGTCTTCGCGAGAAGGTCCGGGAAGTCGGATACCTGAATCTGCACGCTCGACTGCACGGTTTGATCAACCTGGAAGTTAAACGGACAGTTCTGGATGAATCCATCGAACGACAACCATGTGCGTGTCGTCGGGAAAACAAATTCACCCGCAGAATTCACGGTCGGCGGCGCGGTGCCGTCAGACCAGCCAAGCGCGAAATGAAGTGTATCGCCAGAGACATACAGATCATGGAACAGGACATGACTCGCCTGGCGCGGATCGAAATCGATCGTCAGCGTAGCCTAGCCAGGAGTCGGCAGGCCGGGGAGATACGAGCGCGACTGAGCATTGAGGCAAGTCGTTTCGACCTAGCCGCGCTGCGCGCCACCCGGATCAAGCGTTTTCACGCAGTAGAGTTCGACGACCGCATGGGTCGCGGGATTTACGAAATAGAGCTAGGTGCCACGGGTCAAGACCGCCATTTTGATACCTCATCTAGATGATTGAAAGATTCCGCATTATTGCGGAGTTAGCCGGAGAGCGCTCCCCGGATTCGTTAGCGCGGCTTCCACCATGACAGCATGAAACCGTACCGATAATTCAGCGTGTCCGTGCTGCGCGATTCTCCGAGCCAGTCCGTCATGTATGCTTTGCTCTCAAATGCGTCACGCAATGCCTACGCAACCGCGCGAGCGCTTGAGGCGGTATCTGCGTACACATCGACCTATACAACCCAATGATCGATATCTGGTAGCGTACCGAGATAATTTTCAGATGAGCCGGCGACGGTTTGCCAGACGGCATAGGGTTTTGCTACGCCCTGCGGAGCTTCGCCGAAAAGATATAGGCGTGTCGGATTCGTGCCGAGTAATGCGGTGACGGCGGACGCGGCGACGGCGGTACTGAAAACTGGCGGAAACATCAGCGCGCCGCCTCCAGCCAGATTTCATCGTGCTCTGCGCCCTTCCAGTTCGACAGGAATGGACCGCCCAGCGTAAAATGTGCAAGCTTCGGGAAGAATGGTTTTTCCTGAACCCCAATCAAGACGTTCCAATCCGGAGTCAGCATCCCAATCTCAGAATCGTGCAGCCAATAGAAACGGTGCAGATCGCGTCCTGGACGTTCATTCACATCTTGCAGGCTCAGCCGCTGATTCGCTGGATGATTTGCGTTTATTAGCATCACACTCGACCAGTTCTTCCTGTCGTAATGCAGCTACGATTGACCATCCATTTTCAGACCGCCGGTTTCCGGCTACGAATGCTTCACAACCATGACAGCCTTACTGTCGTCGGCTTGGGCGAATAACTCTGCCACGTCATCAAGGAACACAACGTCTGAATCCACGAACAGCGCCCAGCCAGTTTGCGCAAGGTGCGGAACAAGGAAACGGGAAATGGCGAAGTCTGTGGAGCATGGGGCATTGCTTAGCAGATCGTAGATTGCCCCGCGACGATCCTACATGCGTCGCAGTAGACCGCATGACGCCAACCTATCAGCATGCAGCGGCGTGACGCAGACAGGAACTGACGCGTGCTTACGAAGCGATGATTCAGCCACGCGATACGCTTCCGGCTCGCGAGCGTCAAAACCGATATAGACGCGCAGCGGATTCATTCCTTGATCGCCTCGATGCGCATATCGCGATGTTCACGCCCCGCCGGATGGTATTGCGTCGGCACTTCCTTGGCGCTCTTGAATCCATTGGCGAGCAATAGCGCAATCACTTCATCGGGAGCATAGCCCCACGGATGGCACATATAAGGATTGCCTGTGCGCGGATCGCCATAAATTCCCCACCGCGCGAGCTGATCCGGATCTTTTCCGCCACGTTTTCGACCGCTTAGATAGTTCTCGCAGCATTTCACCAGATTAGGCAATTCGAGGGTTAACTGACCGCCGGATTTCAGCAGACGGCACCATTCGCGCAAGACCTCTTCCGCATGCCATCTATGAAAATGCTCAAATAAATGGATCGCTTGCACAACATCTGCGCAGCCATCTTTCAGCGGAACCTACTTCGCATCACAGAGCATCTCCGGATCGCGCGGCGCATTCGGATCGCGCGCAATATCGCAGTTGAACCATCCGTCCATGACCCGCGAACCGCAGCCGATGTTGATTTTCATGCCGTTACCTTCAAAATGAATTTCCAGGCTTGTGCCGCCTCATCTGCCCTCCACTACCACCATGCGAGCCGATTCAAAAAATTCGCGCGGTTCTCGGGCGTGAATTCCTTTCCGGCTAGCCATTGCGCCGCCCCGTCTTCGCACTCGAAAGGCACGCCAGCAATTACGGCATCAACCGCGCAATTGCTATGTCGGCAAACAACGAGCGATGCGCCTTGCAATGCTTGCTCAATTGGAGCCGGATCACGCTTCTGTCGGATGATGATCTACCGACCGGGAAACCGCTCGCGTAATTCGATGGCCTTGCGAAGCTCCCATCCATCCACCCCGAGAAACTATCGCGATTTCTTACCCATACCGATGACAATTATATGACCGGAATGGTTCGCGTCATTCCGAAGCTGAATATTCAGCGTTCGCCAACGTGAATTATCATTCGGCGCCCAGTCAAGCCATGCCTACGGATGCCACCGATCAATGCTCAATCGCGCATAGCTTTTGCGGTCGCCGAAATATCCCAGATCCCATAAGACCGCTCGACCACCGCGCTTAACATGCCTTCGCACAGTCTACGCGTTTCCCGGCCTTCCATAGCCCCATAACATCAAGAAATCATGCTTGCCAGAATATCCAGACGAGTTCATGCATGGTATGGGACTAGCACTGCACATCGCACCAAGGATTGTCCGTGCGCTCGCCGAATCCTCGGGATGCGTCAGAATCTCAACGCCAGCCCGTAAAGCCATTCCTTATACCTCGCCGCAATGGATTTCAGTGTTAGGATGCTGCGCGCCTAGAAACCCTGAATGACTTCCCGCGCGCAGGATGATTCGAGTGCAGAGAATGCAATCGCCACATCATCCGCCGTTTCGATCCAATGCTCGGAACCGTTGGCGATTTCGCGGTACCCCATTTCTGGACTGCATAGCGCCGGAATACCTAGTGCCTGAATGTTGGCCAACTTCGTGCCCGGCTTCCAATTCTTTTGCGCATAGCCTTCGCCATCTCGGAGAGCAATTCCAATATCGGCGTTTTGCATATCGCCGTTGATCTGAAACACCCATCCGCGTTTGTCGCATTCTCGCTGCACAATCGCTCGCCAGCGTCCAAGGTAGTTTTCAGCGCCCTCGTAGCCAACAATTCGCACCTGTTCGCTCACGTCAGACGCTTGATACCTTTCCCAAGCGTGATGCGGCAAAGCGATTTGTGGACCGGAGAAGCCCGCATCTCGCATCATCCGCTCGGTCGGCCAGACAACGGCGTCAGGCTGAATTCTGCGCAGTTCTCCGTGGAGCCATGCCATACACTAATCGCGGTTCCACGAATTCGGCTGCGGATAGGCATCTACCACATCCCACACCAGCGGCCTATTGCTCGCCTTGACAGTATTAACAAGTCTATCGGGAATCCGCTTGACGCAGATGACGACTTGCGAGGCGCGACAATCATAGGTTTCAGCTTCTGGCAATACTTCTGCCCCGATTGCCTCACCAAGCTACTACCCTCTGATCTGCCAACTTCCTGACTTACCACCCTTTCCTGTTATCAGAACAACGGCCATATTTTTCGATTCGGGGACTAGATTGTGCCTTGCGGTTGGTTTCAATTGTTAGGTGACAACCGCTTTCGGGACGTGCACGCCCCCGATATTTGTGCGGCAACGGATGCGCGCTCACGCTGCCGAACGATTCTTTCTGCTGCGGCGTTGATCTCTCGCGTGTTGGCATCTCACCCCAAAGATCGGCGGCAAATCCACCATTCAGAACGACGGATGTTCCATCCGCGAAATGCAGCCTCGCTCCGACTGGGCCGCGCCATAGGTCAACACCAACAACACGCTTTCCTAGCCAATGAGATTCAGGCGTATTGAATGTATCTGCGATGTATTGCGCCCTATCAATGCATGTCATCTCCGAAACTCCCTACCCATGAATAGGGGTAGGTGCCGCACAAAGTAGAATCCTCGTCTGCGACACTCAGTCGCCACATCGTCCTAATCGAAATTCCAGCGGAACGGAGAGCCGAAAAGGCAACGACAGAGCCAGACGATTACTTTCACCGCTCGTCCTCGGCCTATTGGGGCAAGAGAACTTCGATTGCCTCGTCCAGATAGAATCCAAACCGGCAATCTAGACATTGAATTGGGGCATTGGCCGCTGCGAGCACGAGTTTCTAGCATAGGCATCGCGGACATGCGTATCTTAGCGCGCTCATATGTCTCCCATTTGGCGTATAAGCCATGAAAATGCCTCTCCGCCTTCAATCTCGCTCAGCCGCCACTAGGTCCAAGCTAGTCGTCGCAGCATTGCTAGCCGTCCAGCATCGGTATTATTCTGCTCGCCGGCCCATCCCGGCATATGGGATTCGACCTTGATGCCCATCATCAGCGCTTTGACCGCCGCGCCACTTCCCCAGGTCACAACCTTGGACGCATGCGCAAGATCGGTTTCCAGCGGTGTGCAATCCCTTGTCCCCGGATGCGCCCTGATTCGGTCGCAGCCCGGCGGAATCCATCCTCGCGGCATCGCAATACCTTCTGGGCCGATTCCACGCTGAGGTAGGCCGACTATTTCGCCCCCGTCAGGCCGCCATGCCGCCAAGGGCATCTGCAGCGCATCCCAACGCTCTCTGCCGCCGTCGTATACCGAATCCACTCGGTTGTGCAGCCCTCGCCATAGCGACAACCACGGGCCTCCTAGCGCGTCATTGCCCCATGTCGCATTTTCGGCGACCAGAACAGTCAATCCCTTTCGTTCAAACGCCTTCGCGCATTCGTGCGCCTAGCCGTATCGATTCCAGATAATCAGGACATCGCCAGCATCTGGCGTGAACGTCATTTCCTGCCTTACCGCGAACCCGCATCGTTTCAGCCCGGCCGTGAAGGCGGCAATCCGAGACTCAAGCGGCCTGATCGCAAGCCATGCCGTAGGCATTCAGTTCATCCAACAAATTGCCGCGCGGAAAACATTCAAGCGCCGAATCTGGCGAACAGTTCACGACCGGAAGGTGTGATCGGAGCGCAAACTGCCGTTGAAATATTTGGAACCTCTCCGGCGTCGTGTTCTTAAGTCCGGGAAGCATATGTGGCCCGAAATAATGCGATCCTTTCAAGTCGCATCCGAGTAGCAGGATGCGTGTTGCGCCGAGATATTTCGCGACCTCGATCCCTAATGTTCCGCTATTCCCTTCCGCATGCTTGAATTCCTTGATGCCGAATTCATGCAACCCCTATGGGTGCGCCGTGAACTTTGGCCCTCGAAACGTTACCTCGGGATGCGCACGCCACCATTGAGCATCGTGCGAAACCATCGCGTCAGCCCATGGCGCAAGCTCCCATGCGTCCGACACCGCGACAATCTTGCATCTTCCGCGACATGCCTCGACCTATTCACGCGTCAAACTCGGCCCGGTACACAAAACGGCGAACAGCATTACGCCCCGCCCTGATTCACGCCATCCGAGCAGGGCAACGTTTGGTATTCCAAGCCGCTGACCGGATCGGCCAGAATGCCCGTGATATTGTAAATCTTTCCCAGCACGCCGTTGACCATATGCACCGCACGCCATGCGGCGGTTATATCGCTCCGGCGACGGATTGTGATGCGTGTCGTCACCTCGGACTGCACGGCCTGCGATTGCAAAAACTCGCGCACGGATAGCGGTTCGATTGCCGCCCAAACAATCGCCTGCGTCTACCACGCAACCGTGATTTCTCCCGTGTCTGGGTCTTGCGTCTGTACTTGAGATTGCAGCGCGACGCGATGACGGAGTTTTCCTGCGTCAATTGTCATTGGATAGAACACTCAGTGCGGCGCACATAATTGAGGCTTCCGCGATTGAAGCATCATCGTTCGGGCCAACCAAAATCCATCGATCGGTTTTTTCATCGACCAGTATTGTGAATTGTTCGGTCTCACGAATTTTTGAAAGAAGACGCTCCTTCAGTTCTGGTTGGCCGGAATAATCCCATTGCTTGACTTCAAAGGACATGCGATTTCCAGTTAAGAGAGACTTGGCGTGCGGTAGCGATACAGCAACGATACGACAGCGCGATTCAGGTAAGCGTAACCATGTTGCGGGTCAACCGGATTTTCGGATTGCCCTTCGCGATTCTTGTAGAACTCGCCGATAAGCAAGAGTGTTGCAAATTTCATATCGTCCGGGATGCCGAGCGGATCGCCATTGCTATCTAGGATCGGATCACCGGCAGAATCCAGAAAGATGTCCGGGCCATTCTTGACGTAGCCGAGCACTGCCGCACTGGCTGCGGAAACAATCAGCGCGATAAACGTATCTTCATCAGTTGTGTCAACCCGAAGATGCGCCTTTGCCTGAGAGAGCGAAACGAGGTTTGTCATTTCGCCGCTTCCAACTTGACCGGTGCGGGCGGAACGTATGCCGAACCCGCCGGGCCGCGCTCACCATCACGCCCCTTGCGCACGCATAGATACCAATCGTCAGCATTCTCCGGGCACGGCTTGCTCGCATTATCGCGCTTGGCAATCCAGAACGAGCCACCATGCGTCATGCCATCACCAGCCTTGCATGCCGTACCTTCACGCCAATAGCCGCGCTGGCGAATGCCTACGGCGGGATAGCGGAATTCCTTCATCTCTCCGGCAGCATTCCACCGTTCGATGATTTCGCCAGTCTCGCCATCATAGGCAAGTTCGCGGCCCTCGACACTTAGACCGTCTTTGCCATTCGCGCCATCTCGACCAGCCTCGCCATCCTTGCCGACGACAGGGCCGAGCGTCTTGACCGTGCCATTGGTGAGTGTGACGACAAGCTGGCCATCGCGATCGATGATTGCGCCGCCAAGACCAACGCCATCGGCGCCAGTCTCGCCTCTTTCTCCCTTGGCACCCTGCGGACCCGGAACGCCGTCTGCACCATCCTTGCCATGCCTGATCGGATGCTCTTTGAAATATTCGGCAACTCCTGAAGCGACAATCAAATCGATAACAACTCGTATCTCGGGAGACTTTGAAAGCTCAATGGCAAGGGCGCGCATATCGACTGGAGGTGCGTCCTTCCCCGGCTCGCCTTTTTCGCCCTATGCGCCGATAGCGCCATCCGCACCGCGCTCGCCCTGCGGGCCCTGCGGGCCGATTTGACCGTGTTCGCCAGCAACCCCCGGATCGCCCTTTTCTCCCTTAAGAGAATCGGCAGACTTTTCGAAACAATCCTTGACCGTCGCCAAAATCGCTAGATCGATATGCGATTTGATCTCGCCCATGTCCGCGTCGCGTCCGCGATCACCTTGCGGACCAGTTTGGCCGGTTTCGCCTTTCTCGCCCTATGGACCGGGAAGCAATGCGCGGGATTCCACAGCGATAAGCCGTGCTTCCATTGGTGCCAAGCGCTCCTAAATCAGCGCCTTGACTGACCGCGCCAGTCCCCTGCCAAATTCAACGGGATCGAAATTCACGCGGCTAACTCCTGTTCAAATGCTTTTTGCACGTCATAAGCGAAAGCCTTGCCGGTCTCCTGGTCTTGGTTCGGATCGGCATTCGCCGGAGGTCCGCTAACAGATGGGTCGGGATTCGCAGTTGGGCGGTCAAGGATAAACGGATTGGGCAGGGAATCGCGCTTGGCGAGCGCTTCGAGGCTAAAGTTCTGCTGCTGCATATATACCGTATCACCGCCGGCAATCTTGTCGCGATCCATCTCCTCGCGCGCTTCATTGACAGTCAGGATGGAACCTTTCACCCCTTCGCCGAGCGTGCGCATTTGCGTCGCCGTATCCATGCGGAACAGACCGCGCAAGTCGAGGTCAACGCCTAGTTGTGTGCTGCGCCCGTTGATAGTGACCGCCTCGCCAATACCAAGACCCTCATCCTGACAAAGCTCGTATTCCTCTATCAAGGATTGCAGGCAGTCCGAATAATAGATCTGATTCAGCACTTCCCCATTTTGATAGGTCGGCATCTGGCCGATACCCACCTTGAACGCTGGAACATGGAAGGCGGCGCAGACCATTTCCGCGGTCATTTTCAACTATTCGATGAGTTGCGCATCGGCGCTCGTCATGACCATCGGTTCATACTTCAAGCCATCGCCGAGTACGGCGATCTTGCCGGAATTCACACCGGTAAATTTTTCTTCCCATGCCAGCTTCAGGCGGTCAGCGGTTTCCTGGCCGATTTGACCGGGCGCAGTCAGCACGCCAGATGGACGCGCACCATTCGCAAAAAAACTACGGCTGGAATTCTGGATCGCGATACCCTGCGCCGAAGGTACGCCGGCAGCGTATAGCGGCGAGATGCCGACCAGCGGATGAAACAGACAGTTCATCCGGTCATGGATGATCTCTGATGCCGGAACTAGGATTTCTTCCGTAACACCGGAAAGGTTATCCGTGTGAAGCTGATAGTAGACCTGGCCATCTGGCGCAACGAGTGGCAAAACGCGGCGAGCATCGAGAATGTATTGCTGAACCACGATGCCGCGAGCATCGCGCTCAAGCAGGGCATACGTATTTCCGAAAACCAACTTGCTCATCGCCCACCATTCCTTAAACTGGATATGGTTCTGATAGCGATTCGGTTTGCGAATGACTGGCGAAAATGCCGAACTCGTCGTTTCCTTCCAGATGTTCCCGCGTTTTTCGACAAGGCGAGGACGCAATTTACCGAAGTCATTTGAAATCAATGTGACGCATGCATATGCCGCGTAGTAGGACAATTGTCCATCTACCGTCTGCGATGCGTTTTGTTGCCATGCGCCGGGAAATGGTTCGCGCACAAGCGGGAGCCAGCCGCGACTATCGACCGACTATAGGCTACCCGGTACGGACTTCACCAGCCCGCTAAGCGCTTGAAAAATGTCAGGCATTCCGCACTCCCCTTACGATCAAATACGCCATGGCGAGGCAAAATAGGCCAGCACAAATCCAGCCATAAGGAACTCCGGCAGCGAGTGCGATGCCGTGCGTGATTTGTGCGCCGCCAGCCACGAAAAGGGCGAGCACCCAAGTAATCGGCGATAGGGCAATGCGGCGCACTTGCGCAGCAAACGCCAAAGCATAGCCGCAGATCACCTTCATCTTCACTCCGCAGTCAAATCGCGACGGCGATACTGTCGCTTTGGTAGGCCAGTTCGCGGCGAGATTTCGACGCCATCGGATTCTTCTCCAGATGCCTCGTCATCTGCGGATGGTTCCGTTGAGTCAGTCGTTAATTCCACCAATGCAGCGGTTACCGCCACCTTTTCCGGTGTGAGAGCGGTCGTGATGTACTCCGCATGATTCGACAGAACAAGAAACCGCGCCTCGTGCGCCGAAACCCGCATTTCGCTGCCAACCGCATTACCGCGAAACGCACGAGTAATTTTTATTGGAACTCTGCTCATCATCCCTCCAAAATGGTGCGGCCCCGTTAGGAGCCGCACCCAATTCAACTTACTCAGCTACCCCAGGTCACCGCGTCGAGATACGACACGGCAGCGCTGCGACGCTTCTGCCAGTTGATGAAACGCTCCGCACGCAGAGCCACGCTGTTCGTCTGGAACATCGAGACGAGCTGCGATTCGGTGCCGGTGGCGCTATTGACGCTCGGCGCATCGTCCATCTGCAGCGAAGCCTCACGGCTCGCATCCAGAGTGAAGCCGCCGTCATCTGCCAGCCAGATATCCGAAGCGTTCGCCAAGATGACGAGGCCGCCAGCGGAACCGCCCGTGTTCTTTGCGTATTCCGACACAATGACCGGAATACCGAGCAGCGTGCCACCGTTCATCGAAATGTCTGGGAACGCGCGCTGACCCAGGGCATTGACCATGAGCGACAGGGCAAGGGCCGTAGTCGAAGACATGATGTAGACCGCAGTAGTCGGGGCGATGTTCGCCGCAATGAACGGCGCCCAGAGAGCGCGAAGGTCAGCGCGGACATGCGCTTCATCCGAACCGCTGGAGCTGATCGCAGCAACACCATTGGTGATCGACGCCGGAGAGACGTTCGCAACCGCAGCCTTGCCCGGATCGATGAAGTCGATATCCAGACGTTCGCGCAGCGCATCCACCAAGCCATTGCGCACAAGCGCCTCGGCAGACGGATTGCTGAAGCGGATCAGTTCATCCGTGATGACCGAGATCGCGGCCACCTTGGCCCAGGTCAGATTTGTCGCGTTGTAATCAAACTTGGTGAGCGGCTTCGGCGCACCCTGACCAACCCAATAACCCGCACCGCCTGAAGTCTGACCAGCAATTCGGACATTGAACGGGATATTGCGCAGCGACGGAATCGCACCCTGGCCGAACTTGCCTACAATGGTTTGCGGACGCAGATATTCCACGAAATCAGCCGTGAAAATCTGATAGTTGACCAGAGGCGAAGCCCAAGTCGCATCCGAGGTAGTGCCGGCATTGACGTTGGACTTGATGAGCGATTCAAAGCTCTAGCCCGTCTCGGCCTGGAACTTCAGTGCGTTGACAACGCGATCGGTCTGCGGGATCTGGCTCTTCGCGATATTGAACGCGCGGCCCACGTCACCCTTCGCGGCGGCCAGACACATCGCATAGCGGGCAAATTCGACGCCCGGCTCAAGCTTCTGCGTATTCTTGACCGTCACACCCTCGCGGGTCTTGCTCGCATCTTCCGACTTGGCGCCGGCAACGACAACGGCCTTCTCGGCATTAATCTTTTCAAGACGCGTCAGGCGAGCGATATCGCCATCAATGCGCTTGATTTCATTTTCGAGAGTATCGAAAGCTTCGGCCTCGGCCTCATCCATCGAACGATTTTCATCCAATGACTTCTAAGCGAAGGCGTTCATTTCATTGGTTTTGCTGTCACGGGTGGCCTTGAGATCGGCAACCTGTTCAGCGAAAGTCTTACCTGCCATATTGAATTTCCTTTGGTTGAATTGCGGCCCTATGGCCCCCGCAACAAAGGGGAGCGATGTCCGCATGAATGAATTTGACTTCTACTTTGCCGTATTTCGTTCGCCGGATTATTCGCTTTCGGTACTTGTCTACCTTCGGCGGGTTATCCGTCATGCAAACCTTGCCATTTCGCGTATCCGCAAAGAGAACATGGTCAATCTGTTTGCCGTTCAGAAAAACTTTTCGCAGCCCTCGAAGATCATCTGGACTATGAATATGTCCGCGATCGTTCCGAAGTCTCATTTTGCTTTGAGCGAAACCGCGCCCTTCGGAATTCGTACCGCTGCCACCAATGGGATTGCATGCTTGATGCGTTTCTGGACTCGTGCCGGAGCGCTATCGAATTCCTTGATCTTGTCCACGACCTCGCGAGGCAGCGCCTTGCCCATCGACTTGACGGACGTTATGACCGCTTCCTAGTTGCACGGAACTGAGACAGGGCTAAGCTCGTAGACCTCGATCTCTTGATATTCGACGCCGCCATTATCGTTGAACGCATATTTCAACGGACGGAATCCGATGCTCACGGCGCGCACGATACCCAACTCGATTTCGCCCCACGCCGTATCCAGCCGGTCTTTAAGTTCACAATCAGGCAATCCATCAGACTGCGGGATCGTCGCGGTGAACGGGAGTCCATTTTTTGTCGCCTTGCCGAAGACGGCCTAGCCGATCGGCTCATCGTGCTCGTGCTGATGCAGCAGCACTACCGGATTTTGAAACGTTGCGCCGAGCGGGTCGATCGTATCGCCAACCCGGTCAACGGCTGGCGTAGTCGCCAAGCCCGTAAACGTGCGCTTCGCGGCATCGATCGATTTGACCTAAAAAACCGAATAGGCGCGTTTGTTGTCTGACATCGTTTATTCCTTCACAGAATCATCATTTGGTATTCGGGAGGCTTGGCCGGCGCTTGTGTGTTCGCCGCGCCGATAGCCATTGCGAGCGCAACAAGTCCGTCAATTCGGCCTGTTGCTTTAGATTTGTCCAGCTTGCGATTGCCGGCAGGATCGCGAGTTGCTACGGCATTCTCCGCGCACATATCGAGCACCGGATTGCCGCCATGCCTGATCTTGCCGTCCAGCAGCAGCGATTCAAGCTGATCCAGCGCGGGCGTCATATCCTTAAATCCCTGACCGAACGGCACAAGCGGCAATTCGGCGCTGAGCCGTGACAGCTCGTTTTTCAGTACATCCATGCGCCAGCGGTCAAACGGTATCGCACGCACATCGAATGAATCGCATAATTCAATTAGCTGCTAGGCAACATAGGCATAGTCAACCGATGCACCAGGAGTCAGCGTGATCTTTCCCTCTCGCGCCCAAACATCATAAGGCTCTCGATCACGCTGGCTGCGTTCCTCGACGCCGACCTTGGGGGCGAAGAAATAGGGCAACACATGGAATAATCCAGCACCATCGCGCCCCACCACGACCACTGCCGTCAAGTCATTGCGCGCAGATAGGTCAACGCCGATATAGCATTCCTGTACAACGCTGAAATCCGGCTCAGCGCTATTCGCTTCCCAAACCGAGCGCGTCACAAACGGATCGCTCATATTCACCCTTTGGTTTAGGATGAGATTTCGATACGCCGACTCTCTCGAAGGCATGCGCCTCGCGCTTTCCGCCAGCCGCCTGCATTCGTCTGCGTTCAGAAAATCGCCGAACGCCGGGTTTGCCGCCCTGATCGCCTTATCGCTGAACGGATCAAGGTCTTGTGGAGCAGTATAGAGCGCCACCTTAATCATCGGGTCCGCGCCTTTCAGTGCATCATCGATCATTACTGAGAGCAGATCGCCATCCTTTGCGGCTTGAGTCGAGATGATGATTGATAGCGGATGTTCATGCGCGCCCTGCGCAGTATCAATCGCCTCGAAGAAATCATCGCGAGGGCCGCGGACCTAGCCTAATTCGTCGTGGATCGCCAGAGCTGGCGAGCGGCCCACATTCGTTGCCGCATCAGCACTCAGCGCCTTATACGTCGTTCCAAGTTCAGGACAGACGATTTCCTTGGCTGTATCTTTAATCACAACCGCTTGCGAAATATCGGGCGATAGGCGGGCGCATTTGCTCGCATATCGGAAGACCATCGACGCCTGGTCGCGCGAGCGGGCGCCAGATACCACTTCCGAATTCCCTACTGCTTCCGGTCCGCAAGTATGCAAGAGCACGATGAAGGCAATCAGGGCGGTCTTACCATTCTTGCGGCCAAACGAAAGAATGAATGTCCGCGTCGGAGAATCGTAGAGCCGAATCAATTCGCGCTACTGCCAATCCCTCAGCTTGACCGGCTTGCCAACATCCTTTCCCTCGGGAATACGGCAAAACGTTTCGATCCACGCAATGTTTCGCTGCGCGCGTGTTAGCTACCGTTTCCGAACTGCCACAACTTACCACCCTGCGCCGAGCGCTTGTTTGCCGTGGCCGCTGCCTGCGGCGTGTACCGGCTCTGATTCGTCAGCCGCAGCTTCGTGGCCAGGCTCGCGACGCGCTTTGATTCCTTATCGCGCATATCGAGAAGGTTTTTTAGCATCATGCCTTCCTCTACCGCTTTACCAGTGCATGCCAAATCAATCTTGACTGCAAGTGCATCGCACATAGCAACAGCCCGCACGTATTCCATCAGTAATGGCGCGCTATCTGCGGCAAACCAATCCACCGGCTTAGTCGCGACCGTCGCGCGCCATAGCTCGATCTATTTAGTTGTCAGAGATTCGGGCGGCTCAAGCCTTGAAGGCAGTGCCGAAACCGTGGCAACGCTTAGAGATTCTGTGCTTTTACGAGACATTGCGTTGCTTATTTACCACAGAAATTGTTACGAAATAGCTGAAAAGAAGTGACGGACACGGTGTCAACTTGGATCAGAAAAAGCTTTGAAGGTCCCCGCCTGGGGTCATGCGCACAGCGCCAGCGCCAATTGGCCCTTAATCGTCGCGCCTTTATCGCCATTGCACTTGCGGCATGAGCACTGCACGTTGCTCCATATGTGGGCGCCGCCCAAAGATATCGGCACAACATGGTCCAGCTCGGGTGCATTAGGTTCATACGTGCCGCGCAGCCTGCGTGGAGTATGGGTGCCGCATAGCTTGCACTTCCACTTATCCCGATCGAAGACTGCAATCGGATCAATCTTATCGGCAGCAACTCCGCGCTCTATTGCCCTGCGCCTTGCCTTGGCTGTGCGTCTATTGCGGCGACCTGCATCTGATTTGAAGTAGAGTAATCGACTCTTTCTTTTATTCTTCTTCGTGCAGTCTAAGCAAACTCGCCGGCATCCGCCAAGCGTTCGGGATACGATGATCATTTCCTCACATGACTGGCATTTTCGCCTGCGCTTTGCCGGTCTTTCCACATATCCAGCGATTCTTCTTAATGCCAGCACTTCCTTGCGAATCATTCGCAGCCTGCGAGCATCGGCTAGGCGTGCGGCCTTTTCCTCTTTTGGTAGAGGGAGATGTATGCCAACAGCTACGCCATTAGCTACCTTGCATAACGCCGCGCATGATTTGCTGCAATACCGCTGCTCGGGATAGAAGCTGCTGAATGGTAACTTACACCACTCGCACAATCCCAGTATCCGTTGTCTGACTGGCCTTGGGCGGGGCTGTAACTTCTTTGCTCGACAATCAGCGCATCGTTTAGCGCGCTTGCCGCTTGATACAAATACTTTCGTTTGCGCACCGCAATCTATACACTCGCCCTCAGCCATTGGCCTGCCTCAATCAGGTTATTGGTTAGGCCCGATATAGTGTTGACGCACGGTATCGGGCCGCTTTATCTCGCGCGCGATTATCGCATAGCCAAGATAAAGTTTCCATCACCTGTCCCAATGCGGACTCATCCCTGCATCGCGTCGTTCAAGTCTCGCCGGCTTGGCTCCTGCCTCTATCTGCGTCTTGCGCTCGTGGCACTCGTCACAGATCGATTGCAGGTTGTATTCGGTATCCGTTCCGCCGCGCGCCCTAGGCGTGATGTGATCGACCTACTTTGCCTCAGTCACCCTCTCTTGGCGCTTGCATGGCTGGCATAGGTAATTGTCGCGCTGGAGGATTCGTTCCCTTAGCTTGCGCCATCTACTACCGCCTCGGCCTTGCCCCCATTTGCTCATGCAATCAAACGCTCTGCCGTCTCTCTAACGGTGACGTGCCATACATATTCGGCACTACGCGAGTCAAGGCTGGTCACATCTGTCGCGTGGGCATATACGGTATATCCGCAACCTCCGGCCTCAGTAAGAGCCTGAGATAGCGCTCTTGCTGCCAGCACTATCTTCTTATCGCAATCTTCTTTGCTCATCCGCTCAAATATCCCGATGCGTGCTCGTCTGGCTCATCTTGCTCCGGAGGATTCAGAAGCACTTCCGTCAGCTTCAAGATGCTATCCGCCGATCTGTTCATTGCCTCGGCCATCTTGAGAATTGCCTCCGTCGTTTCTGACAATGTGGAGAACATCTTTAGTATCGCTTCCTGATTCTCTGGCGTCGTCATTTATCAGCCTCCAAACCTATTTGACCTTATCCAGCATCCACTATCTGCGCCTGGCGCATGACTGGCATGACATTGCATTTCCTGATTTTGGCGGGCGCGCTCCGATTTGAACGGAGATCGAGCGATGTTAGAGATCGCGGCATTGCCGTTATGCTACGCGCCGATCGTTCTGCGGAAACGGTAGGAGTCGAACCTACGCATCCTTGCGGATGTACCGCTTAGCAAGCGGCTGCCTTCGGCCTCTCGGCCACGTTTCCATGTTTGGTACGCCGTGAGAGACTTGAACTCCCATGCACTAAGGCGCCGACTTCTAAGGACGGTGCGTCTACCAATTTCGCCAACGGCGCATTTCAAATGGTCAGGGGTGAAGGATTTGAACCTTCGACAACTCGATTCCAAATCGAGAACTCTGGCCAGACTGAGCTAACCCCTGAGTTAATTCGTCTTCATCGGCGGCACTTGGTCGAGATAGACCTGCGCAGCCGTTCTAAGCATTTTCGCGATGGTTTGCGGATCGAATTGCGGCCCGATGATTCGGCAGTTGCCGTCTTCGGTCGTTCGGATCAGGAAAGCCGCTACGCCTTCGTTGGCGTACTGGCCGCACAAGTCGGCCTAGCGTTCGTCGATGACTTGTAGCGGGGTCATTTCCGCATTCCATGCATGACGACCTTGGCGTAGTAGTCAGCGTATTGCTCACAACGCTCCCCAGCCGTTAGCACGCGCAGGAATTGCGGATTGCAGGCGGCATACGCCCGCGTGAACCAGCGAGCCACTTTGCGAATCTGATCCTCGTCACTTGGTCGCACTGCGCATGCTCCGGTAATCGTCATCCGCCCTTTCCAAGCTTGCCGGCGTCATCCATTCCGGCTGGTCGATAAACAGCTTGAGCACGCCTCGTTGCAGATCGTAGATAGATGAAACGCGATGGCCGAGGGATTCGATAGCCAACTCTGCCGCCTCTTGAATATCCATCTATATTTGACGGCCCATTTGATCGCAGCATGGGTAATTATGAAGAAAGTGACCGCCAGCGATATGGCATACACATTCGCATCTAGCGCTAGTCATCATCGCCTCATCCATTGGCTCTTAACCACTCGCTGCCACGGCTGGCCTCGCGTATAGCTGATTTGAACATCGTCCCAACTGTCGCGAGGGACCGCCTTGCGCTGCCTATGCTGCACGATGCCCTCTTCCCCGAAGTCTTCCGCAATGCGCTCCAAGCGCATGCGCTCGGACTTCTTACCCTTCGGTACACGCATCCAGCAACCGCTAGACGGTTCACTTCGTTTCGTGCGGCTCATTTACCAGCCCGTCGTATCGCTCATCACTCACCACGTCCCATCTTTCTCGCAGAGATCGGTAGTGCCTTTGTCAGATGCCGTCATAGTCATCCTTCATTGCCTTGAGCGAACGGAATGCGTCTAGCGGCGTGAAGTGCATAGCCTTTGCTGCACAACCAGAGGGGGCCGAATTTTCTGATATGCGGCTTATTTCCTGAGCAGTGAAGAACGAAACTGCCGCCGTATACGATGTCTGGACTCATTTCCATCATTTATACGTCTTGCCGCATACCGCTTTGCCGGCCTCGTTATGCGCCAAGATCAAATCCTGGCTTTCCTTGCCGAGTAGGTCGTATTCGGCGTTCAGCAGCTTTACGGGCTTGTCGAGCTGGCAATAGTCGTGGACTGTGCGAACCGGCAGGAGATTGCAGCCCGCGAGTGTTGCTCCCAGCACAACGAATGTTGCCGCCTTGACGATGATTCTCACGCGGAATACTTCCGCTCAATGGCAGCGCGCATCTTCGCCGCGCCAGCAGGATTGCGGCTATGAACCGCCGGCTTGTATGGCGGCCAGATGTCGTTTTCCTCCATCCAGCAAACCAGGGTGTAGCCAGTGCCGAAATGATCGCAGTGCGGCATCGCTGTGAAATTCGTTTCTTCCAGCCATTGTTCCGGTGTTCTGCCGTTCAGACAGTCGCTGCAAGCGCCAAGATCGTGATCTAGGCTGGCGTGTTCAACGCCGCCACGAATTAGCATGGCCTTTGCCTCGTCAACCGTCTTCACCCAATGCCAGCCATCTGGCGCGGGGCGAATGTCATCAAGCCACAATTTCACTTGTCCCGGCTCCAATCAGCCTTCAGCTTCTCAGCCGCCGCGCCTTCGGGCAGATTTCGAACCTGCTCAACGATCGTCGTCCGCTTAACCAGCGCGTCATTCACTGCGCGCGTTTGGGTTGCCTCGATGCTGGCTGTTGCCGTGTTCGATCCCTTGCGGAATGCAACGATGATCGCGAGCAGAATGCCAAGCAGAACGGCACCGATGCCGATTGCCCAGCCGCGAAGCTTTGTCCAGATGGCGAGAAGCGTTTCCATCATTCGCCCCATTTCGCTTTGATCTTCCTTTTCATTTCCATTGACGCCGGTTTGCTTGCGACCCGATACCCTAGGTTCTGCATTAACTCTTGATAAAATTCATTTCGCCAACAAGCGTCGTTTTCATGCCAAGAGCCAAGAAGCTCGTCACTATCGTCAAATATTGCTTCGTAATGCGGAATCTGCACAAGAAACAAGGTCTTCATACCCAGCCATCCTCCGGCGCGGGAAGGTTTTGATGCTCGAAATCCTCGTAGTGCTCAATAATCAGATTCGACATTTCGCGCATGGCCGCCTCGGCCATCTGGATTGCTTCAAGGAAAGGATTGTTGTCGATCATGTACTTTTCCAGCTATTGCGCACACACTTGGCGTATGCGGCCATAGCTTGCTGATTGTGGATGTAGAGCCTGGCGGCATAGGCGCGCATCTCTACGTACCGCGCCTCCTGCTCAATGACAGTGCCAGTCGCGACGGCGAGCAGGATGCCGAGCAGGAGAGCGAACCATTTCATTGCAGGCCTTGAATGCACATTGCATGTTCGTCGTATCGGCGCTTCACGATGCCGAGACAATTATTTTCAGCGATGCGGCAGTCTTTGCCATCTGCGTACACCCAGCGGAGAATTTCATCGCAGGCGCCCTTGTGGTCGCCGCTATTGAGCTTTCGCACCAGCGTTGACCCGCAGAATGCCCCCGATCCAATGTTGAACTCCAGGTCCAGGAAAGCGGCGCGCTCGTAGACGCTAACTCGTTCCTTCACGCAGCGGTCAAACGTCTAGCTGGCTGCGATCAGGTTTTTGCGCAAGCGGTCATCGCACTGTTCGCGCGTGGCCGTATCGCCTTGCTTGACGTTATGCGTATCGCCTTCGCAGATGGTCCAGGTTCCGCCAACGTCCTGATATGCAACGTACCGCGTACCCTCTTGCTGCGTCGCCATGACGCCCGCAATAAGCATCGAAATGGCACCAAACATGGTTGCAACACGAGTGTTCAACGACACGCGCTTAGCCCCCGTCACCAGCTTTCTTCGCCTTGGCCCATTTGTACACGCGCCAAAAGGTCTAGACCGCCAAGCCGATGACGTAGATCGCCGTGCATACCTAGATGATGTCTGGCAGCGTCACGTTGAAAAAATACGACGCTGAAACTACCGCGCCCGGAACCGCTTTCACGGTGTCAATCGCCATTGGATGGTCGGCTATGGATTGCATGGTCCCCTGTCACTCCTGCTTAGCGGCCAGCTTGGGGCGTAGCGCCGCAACTGCCTTTTCGTTTGTCATGCCCTTGACCATTTCGAGCTTGTGCATCTTCATGTCGTCAGGGCTTCCGAGATAAACATCGCCGCCAACCATCGCGACGCAAAATACGTTGTGTCCGCCGATCTTCACCGTGTCGGGGTACAGGTACAGTTCGCCTTCAGCGAGCCATGTGCCCTGCTCCCATTCGGTCTCTTCATCGGGCGTGAATTCGGTCATGCGGCTCTCGCTTTTCGCCAGCGCTTACCTTGAACGATATTTCTTATCGCCGTTTCTCCGACACCAAATTTCCGGGCCAAGCCGTAAGCAGATTCTCCACTGGCATGCCTAAGAATAATTTCATGCACTTGTCCAAGCGTTAGCTTCGCGCGTCCGTTTCCGCCGCCAATCGATTGATTTAATCCGATGCTATAGGCGTGGCGTATATTCTCCCGCCTTGTTATTGCTTCCAAATTGGAAAGGCAGTTATTGGCCTTGTTGCCGTCGATATGGTTGATTTCTTTGCCGTCGGGCACTGGTCCATTAGCCACTTCCCATACAAGACGATGGACTCGTGCCCCCTGAATACGATTGCCCTCTTTCCAACCAACGGCGATATACCCACTCGTTCCTGCAGAGCCAATCTGCCTGCCACTACGCCCGATAACCTTCCCCGTTGCGGGATTGACCCGCAGCCCGCTTCGGATATGTGTTATGAACTCATCCATTAGGCGGCTCGCGCCAAACTGAAACGTTCTTTTGCTCGGCGGTAGCGTCGCTGCAAATACCGTGCGAGCGATGTTCCGGTGTACTTCTGGCAAAGGTACGAAAGTGTCAGCGGCATTTCGCAGAAGTCGCCGTGTTTGACTTCGTTCAGGACAACGATGCCACGCCAGTGCGTGTTCGCATTTCCACGATATTCTTCATCGTGCAAATATGCTGCGCCAGCAACAATTCCGCGAATCACCCGACCAGTCGCGTATTGCTTCGTGCCGATGTCATAGGTCTGAACATGGCCCATAACGAAAGGCGAGCCGATCTGCGTTAACTTGTAGCTGGCATTCCCGCCGATTGGTCGGCTTGTCATGCTGTTCGCGAAATAGTGGGCAAACTTGATGCCCTCGATTTCAATAATTCCAGGCGTTGAGCCGTTGTAATCGACTGGCTCCCAACCGAGCGCACGATCATTGAAGTGATCGAACGAAAATGCCCCTTTGAGTCTCGCGTCAGCCTCTACGGCGCGCGTTATGCGGTAACAGTGATTACCCCGCAGGATAACCTTGCGCTTCGGCTGGAACCCGCCCATGGCAGTCCGTAGGCGGTCAAGTGCCGCATTCCCGGCCTCAATGTCATCCGTGTAACGGCGCCCCTCCTTGGATAACTGGCCATCCCACGTCGAGAGACTTGCCATGTCCCAATGATCGCCCAAATGGACAACGATATCTGGCTCGTAGTCCTTGATCGCGGCACCGATCCAATCGAAATGGTCGGTCGGGTCACCGGGTCGGACTTGCGTATCGGGGATGACAAAAATGCGTTTACCGAGCCGCATCAGTCATCCGTCGCAATCGTCGCAGGCTGCGGCGGTAGCAATTCAGCGACCGCAGCATCGGCAGAATCTTTCGCGATCCTCGGGTCCGTGACGTGCTCAACTTCGCCGTGTTCACGGCTAAGTCCACCGAGCCATTTCTTTGCGCGGTCGTCGCCCTCGGGAAATGTGCGCGCATAGGTTGAAAGCATGACAAGGTTGCAGTGGATATGCCCAAGATGCGGCAGGCCGGATTCTGTATCTATATCCTCGCCCCGCTGCCATGCAGCCAAATGGCGCAGCAGCGAGCCAAGCGGGATGGACCATGCCATTCCCTTAGCCCAATTCCAGTCGGCATACTTCCGCCGTCCGTAATCGAACACCTTGGCGCAATCCTCTAGCGCCGATAGCGGAATCAGATCGAATGATGGCTTGCCTGTATTGAACCTGGCGCCAGATCCTCGCTCCTGACTCGCCACATCACCGACGCTCATGCGCGCAACGCCCACGAAGCTTTAAGTCCAGCAGAAATGTGTGCGCAATGTTCGGCGCTATATGTGCCGCGCTTAACGCCTAACTTAGCTGCCGCTAATTTTGCGCGATGCTCGGCGGTCAATGGGCGCCCCTTATTTTTAGCGGAAATCTTAGCTCGTGTCTCAGCCGATGGTGACGGACGCTTTCGGCTTTTGGCAGAGGCGGACATTTTAGCAATTGCTCGTACTGAATGATTCCTGCCGAACATTGGAGGAATAGATACAATTCGCATCACGTTGAAATATGGCGCCAATTTATCTATCAATGCCTGCTCGGCATTCAGCAGTTCGCTATGATCGCAATGCTGCAAAACCGCAAAATCAAAAGCTGCCTCACCGTATTTCGACCACGCAGCTTGAAGCGGCGGACAGTGATGCGAACCTTTATTCAGGCGGCATCTATGTACTGCCCATCTGCGGTTGAGATTGACCGCCGAGCCGATATAGGCGCGCCCCGATTCACGATGGGTTATTGCGTATATTCCAGAAGCAATCATTAACGATTGTTTCCCCAGCGCAGTCCATTGAACCAGCGGCGAAGCACGTACTGCCGCGCCAGCGAAACCGCAGTGAACCAAAGGCCGATCTCAAACGCCGCCACTCCGGTCACATGGAACCCGAACAGCGGCAAAATCAGCATATTAGCGACCCAATTCACGCTGAAACCTACAGCGATATTTGCCCAAGCCTCGACGAAAGAACCAAGCTTAGTCTGCATTAGGGCGCCTTCCGGTCAAGGTCAACGCCCCGCGCATGCTGGATGCCATAGAACGACAGGGCCGCGATCACGAATGCGATTGCGAGCAGCGGGCCGATCCAGACTGGCATTGTCACCATTGCCCAAGACCAATCGACGGCGCCGCACAGCTTGAGGATAGCGAAGAAGATGCTTACGAGGCATGTGGGCGCAACTCCGATCACAAAGCCTTTCAGTTGGTTACTCAATTCGCCGTCTCCGCGAGGTTGAATTGAAGCTGGTCATACCGCAGGCCGGAATGCGATACCGGATATGGTGCGACCTCACCGACAATTACCCCGATGCGATCGGGGGTTCGTTTGCGGGCCAGCGCTGATCTCTGGCTTGCTAACTGGTGGCAGCGTTTCAGCTTCACCGAGCATGGGGTTCTGCCCTCGGTATGCCAGCTTCGCGTTATTCCCGTAGCCCGTCAGCGCGAGCATTCCGCAAATTGATTGCCTTGCCTTGCTATGCCTTGCTGCGCCCGGCCGGGCCGTTCCCAGCCACGCCTCGCCCCACCGTGAAAATCAAAAATTCCCGGTTGTCCGCGCCCTACCGGGGGAGGGTTTGCGCACTCTTGCGTTGCGCGATTCGAATAATTGCGGCCGGGGATCAATCCGGCCGGCCTTGCGTACTTTGCAGCCGCTAAGCCGCTATCTCCGCAAGGTCTTCTAGGCGAACCGCATATCCAGATGCGGCACGCAAGCTGCTCACCGTTAGCTGGCAAGCCTGGATTCCATGTCGGATATGTTCAACTTTCGCCGTTTTCCATACCTGTTTCAGCGATATGTTGCGAATACCCGACTTTCGTATATATATCGGCGGGACGGCCCGCGCGAGCCTTTACAGTGCGGGTTTAGGTTTCGTCTAGCTCCGCGCCAGTCTCCCGACCTCGCCGGGTTGCTACCCGGACTGTGTTGCCACTGCCGCCGAATATGTAGCCACATCGTCACGGCCTGATTCGCCTCGCGGTCAGTTGACGGTATTTCGCCGTGCTGCGCTACTCGCGTTCCGTAACTTTTGATCCTGCCCAGTCATTAGCTGAGTGAGGCTGTGGCGTTGTTCGATGCCGGCCGGTTTTGGCCCAGAATCCGCCCCAATTACGCCGAGGCTCCGTACGCTGTACCGGCAAAAATTGTTAGAACTCGTAGGCGAGCAATCTGCCAATGCCCCATGCATTGACGAGGTTCGCAACCAAGAGAATCGCCCACAACACAAGGGCTCCGGTGGTCGTTGCCGAGAGGATCGCGTAAACGGCGACGCCGCACAGACTGACAACCGCCAGCGCCATAAGGATCAGAATCACTTTCATCGCCGTCTCCTGCGATTTCCCGAAACTTAGTCGCCGTGAACTACAAGCGCCTCGAATTGTTCCCGTTCAAGCCGAATACCACGCGGCACCTCGCCGAAGTTCAGTTCCTGCGCCTCGTTGTACCCGCCCATCCAATCGGGATCGTGGCAAATTCCGTCAGGCAAGACGTCGCCGCGCATCCCGATCTACTTTCCACTTTTACGTTTGTCCATAATTTCAGGTTATCGCGTATCGTGGTGCGTTTTGCGTCTCTATGCACCACTTTTCGCGATTGTGCGAATAACGGTGTTTTTGTCGCATCTCACAATGCGCGCGATACCGCGGTGACTAAGCTTCGTGCGAGCGAACAGATCAGCGATATGCATCTCTCGCTTCTCGCGCTCAATCGCCCTAGCCGCCTTCTCGGCAAACTCCGTCGCCAAGTTCTCCGCAACCGAACGGCTCGCCCCCTGCGAAATGAAAAACTCGATCAGGCCGTCTTGCAGGAAGATCATCCCAGCATCCTCAGACCGTTTTTGACGATCGTGGATGCGATGGCAAACAGGGTTTCGTCACCCTCACTCAGCACGGCTAGCAACTGCCGCTTTTCATGCAGGTATGTGCGAGCAAAGTCAGGATCGCCAGCAAGGATTGACCGTGAGTTGTCGATCAGGTCGGCAAGCTTGATGGTCTTGGCGCGAGCCGATGCATGGGCCGTATGCTCTCGGTCAATTGCCTTGCGCACCGCCCTGTTTCCATCGCCCGATTTGCTGACATCGGTGAGCATTTCGACAAGTTCGGCAACGTCGTCACCAAAATTCCCACGAATCACATCGATCGATACGCCGCAGTCCTCCACAACGTCATGCAACCATGCGGCACAGATCATTGCATCGTCATGCGCAACGCTCCGCACAAGTTCAGCGATAGCGGCAGGATGTGCGATATAGCGCTCGCCGGTATACTTTCGTACCTGGGCCATATGTGCCAATTCGGCAAACTGCTTTGCACGATCCTCATTCACGAGATGTCTGTCTCTTTGCATTCCCATCTCCCCTTGTCGTTTTTGAACCATCCCTATACGAGAATCCGTATCCCCGCCTTCCTCACCGCCGCTACATTCTCGTGCTCGGAAATCTTCTTGATGCGCGATGACATGTTTGAGCGGCTGGTCGTCTACACGCCGACCACTTCACCATCACCAAGGCAGAGAATGTCGAACATGCCAAAAAGGTCGAACCGTTTGCGCACAAACGAATTCCAATGCTCCACAACCTCGCAGGTATAGCCGCGCTTGCGCATCTCGCGAAGGGTTAGTTGGGTTGCTGGGGTTTTGGTCATGGCGAATTAGCCCTGCTGCTCTACCGTGCGGCTACCGCTGTGATTTGTACTTCCTGCAGGGCTATATCCATTGTGCGAATAGCTCTCGACGTACTTCATGCGGCTATTTGCGAAAACATCGGCGACAACGCAGCGAAGTTCCTTAACGCGCTCGTCGGCGTGCTTTTCTCGCAACTGGATCAGCGCCTCGCGAAGTTTTAAGTCTTGCTCGCTTTTGGCTACCGCTGTTTCGCGTGCCATTACGGTTTGCTCGAACGCCTTTAGCTCATTCGCTTCGCTCATCGCCTTGTCGCGCTGAATAACCGCGTCCCGAAGCATTACAACGGTCCTCGCGTCTTCATCGGCTTGTATCAAGCGCTGCTTGAGTTGGTCGCCCACCATGCCCGGCAGGTGCTTCGCGATCTGTTCTTTCAGGTCTTGGGTAATACTCATTGGAGTTTCCTTGTCTGTGGTGTTAATGCTCATGCCGCCCTCCCAAAATTCGCCACAACCGCAGCGCGGAATTTCGCCGGACAATGCTCCGGCTTGAAGTGCTCGATGCCGTGGCGCTCGTAGTGCTCGATGTACTCCTGCGCCGTTTCCTCCGGCATGCGCTCTGTTCTTGATCGCCGTTGTCGCTGCGATGCCGCCATTCCGCGCATCTTTCGACGCTCATCGATCTTTGCCAGCACCTCAGCGCGGTATGTGTATTTCCGCTTGCGTTGCTCAATTCGCATTGCTATTTCCCTCCTGTTCTGCGCCGCGAGGCTTTACGAACCGTTGCGGCATGTCATCGTCGAAATCGCCACGCGCGAGAATTGCGCAACGCTCACATTCTCTGGCGCACCATTTGTTGTGAGCCTCGGCCAGGCTCGTCGGCTTTCCGTGCTCGCCCTCATAGGTTCCTGGGTCAGCGGGCGCCGTTTCGCCCTTGGGACCATGCCAGTTCATGCCCCACGCGTGCGCGCAGTCGGAATCGCATGCAAGCCAGATTTTCTGGCCGCAAAAAATCTGCTTCGTTGCAAGTAGCATTACTCTCTCTCCAAATAAACGCCACGCTTGCGAAACTCGTCGCTCACCGAGTCCGCATAGCGGCCTAGCTGCTTTCTTGTCATCAGCGATGTGACTGGCACAAAGTCCATTGCCTGCAATCGCTGCTCGTAGCTCATGGCCGCGAAGGACGGGCCGAGCGCGTTGCGAAAGTCGGCGTCTTCGGCGAGCAGGATCGGAACGCCGTGCGTGAGCTTGCAGTAGCGCTTCCATCCGCGCGCATCGTCCTCGCGTAGCTCGCGGGCCAACTGTTCGTAAAATGCGTGCGTCAGGGAATTTTGCGGGATGCTGCGCGACTTCCCTTCCCTCACGTCGATGACAAGGTACTTGTGCTGGTTCCACGACTCGCGAATATCTCCTAGCGATCGCTGTAGCGATTCCTGACTGTTGGCGATTAGTCGCATTGCTTCGCCTCGATATAGAAGTCGGGGAAACCTTCCGCGCACAATGCCGACGAACTACAAATATGTATGCTGTTTTCGGATTTATCGCGGGCAATCTGCAGGTATCGTTCGCATGACTCACGCCGCTTACAGATGGGCGCCCTGTTGTGTGATGCGAAGCCTTCTACTTTGAAGATTCCGAAACAGCTGGTAACGTCATTCGGGAGATTCATGCCGCACCCCGCAGAATCTTCTCCGGCCTGCGCGTGTTGCCCTTCCGCTTTCTCTGCGCACGGTCAGGAATTTGGACGGGATCAAGTCCAGCCATCCACCTGACTAGGTTGAGCAACGATTGATCCGTGCCGAAGTGCGCGAAGAATGCCTTTGACCCTTCGGCCAAGGATGGGCCTAGCTCGCGTCGGCATGCCTCAGCGGTCGCAAGCGTGTCGGTGAATGGCTGCGATCTATGATGAAATCCGCAAAGAGGGAGCACATATTCCTGCCCCATCTGCATCCCGTTGCGCGTGATATGGTGAATCTCTGCCGGCGTGTGAAGCGGCGCATTGACCTCGCCTACTCGACGCATCAGGCATGCGATGCAGCCAACCGCTCGGATGCGGTCCTGTTCCTCTTGCTGGCGATCCGTTGGATTGCCTATGGCGCGGCGGAAGGTCATGCGGCAGCCTCCAGCTCAAATGCTGGTTGTTGATCGAAATCACAGATAACAACTTCGCAAGTTGGTCCGGTTCCGCGCCAGTCGTCACGATAGATGCTTGTGTCTATGCCGCACCCAGGCTCAAGGGCAATTCCCGTCTGCTCGCGAAATTTTCTTGATTCGCCCTGCTCGTCCTCGCGGAAATACGGCTGTCCAGACAAGCGGAATGGAGCAGACTGTTGCGGAACGATGAATACACCATGTTTAGCGAGCTTTGACGCATGCTCGATAAGCTTGTATTCAAAGCTCTTGCCGGTATAGCGGCCAGTGAAATCAGGCGCCAAGATGTTGCCGAACGGAGGGTTGCTTATCACGCACCCATACTGGCCTTCGCGAACGGAGAACGCGCTTGCACATATCCATTCGGCCTCAGGCAGAATCTTCTTCCCGACCTCTACGTAATCCGGATTGATTTCGACGCAGACAACGCGCGGCCTCTCTCGGTCCCACTCACTGCGGTGATAGGCCATGAAGGAAAGGCAACCAATGCCGGCGCACAGATCGATAATCGGCGAACCAACGACCTCGATTGCAAAATCGCGCGCCAAGCCAATCGGTGTGAAGAAAGCGCCAGCAGCAGAATTGATGTGGTTTGCCGATTCCTGCCAATTTTCCAGCACGAACCATTTGTCATCGAACGTCAGCTCAGGCTTCGCAAGTACCTCAAGCGCCGCCTTATGTTGCTTGATTTGAGCTTTTGTCAGCTTCAAGCCGCAATCCTCCATTCAATCCGCGATCGTCCGACAACATCGCAGTTTCGTGCGAGTGAGCGGACCTCAAGAATTCCAGCCTCGCGCAGTTCGCTCAATCGGTTCTGCACGTTCTTGAGTCCATCGCCTGTCGCTTTTGCGATCTGCTCGGCCTGAACGTTACCCTTGGATATCTCGGCCACGATGCGCGCATAGCGGCATTGCGGGCGTTCTTTCTGCTGGAAATTGCGCAGTAGATCGGCGAAGGTTTTCATGCGGCGTTTCTCCATCCGGCCTTGTTCTGCCTGTCAAACATCACCATCGATCCAGCGACCGCAACGTTGTAGGACTGCGTGCGAATGGACGGCAGCGAAATAACGTGATGGCAACGAGCTAGGAGCGCTGGCGGAATGCCGTGATCCTCAGCACCGAGCAGATAGACGGCGCGCTCCGGATGGACGAAGTTCTGCAACGGCTTGCCACCCATTTCGATGGCGACCAGCGGACAGGAATAGGGCAGCCCGGCGATCAGCGCGTCGAAGTCCGCGTACTCACGCAGCGGAACGTGTTTGTATGCCTTGACTGTATCGCTCGCCTGTTGTGGGTAACGCCGGCCGACCGTGAAAATTCCGGCAGCGCCAAGCTGGAACGCCGAGCGCCAAAGCGTTCCGACGTTGGTTGGTGTCTTGCCCCGATAGATGCCGATCTCGAAAAAGCCGCGCATCATTCAATTTCTCCCTTGTCCGCCTTTGCGTTAGCTTCCCTATCAGCCTCGAATATATCTGCGGCCACGATGCCGGCCACCATGTAGGTGCGCAGGCGATCCTCAACAATCTTGACCATTTCTGACCAGCCGAAGCACCGTTCCTGAAGTACGATGCCGTTCGAAACTCGGAGCGGGAACAATTCCGGCGCATCGTCAAAGACACTCGTTCCCCATCTGTACCTAAGCTCAACTGCTTCACGCAGTTCATCGATTTCCTTCACGGTGTAAGCGCGATCCATCACGCCGCCTCCCTCGCCAATTCATTTATCGCCTCGCGCAACTGCGCCGGAGCGATATTCCACAACCGCTGCTTTTCCTGTTTCGTCGCTTTCATCAAAATATCCCTCCATCGTGGCGCGATGTATTTGCACCATGCTGCGTAGTTGGTTTGGTGTAGGTGGAATTCTTCATGGAGTTTCATGCGGCCCAAGGATCGGATTGCGCATCGAATTTGTTCGACCTTGCTGACTCTTGCGATGAACCGTGCGGCCTCTCGCCATCATCCAGGCGCATGCGGTCGAAGCTGTTTCTCAGGTAGATCGTCTCGCCGACTTTGATGTTGCGGCCCTTCGCCGGAATCAGTTGGACGCACCCAGGTTCCTTGTTCTGGTCGTAGTAGTCCTCGCGATGCAGGAACATGATTACGTCACCCTTCTGTTCGATCTCGCCAGCCTCGCGCAGGTCGGCCAGCGTTGGGCGCTTGTCGGTTCGGTTCGCAACGCCTCGGTTTAATTGCGCGGCCACGACAACAGGGCAATGAAATTCCTTCGCCAGCGTCTTCAATCCCTGAACGGCAATGCCTATTTCATGGCGAACGCCATCTGGACGCCTGCCGTGATCCATGTCGTGCAAGTGATCGACCACAATCAGCTCTAGCGGTTTTTGCATATGCGCGCGGCGGGCGCGGGCCTGCAACTGGTTGATGTTGATGGCTGGCGTGTCATCTATCAGGACTGGCGCCTTCATCAATCGGTTAACTATTTCTCCGTTGCGCGACCAGTAGATTTCCGCATCCGGCCATTCCTTGTCATTGCTCGGTTGCTCCACCCACGCGAACGGGATATCCCCATGCGACGCGGTCGCGCGTGCGGCGTATTCCTGCGCGGTCATTTCCGCAGAGAAAATCGCGGTGTTGGTTCCACGTAGAGCAGAGAAAAACGCGAGGTTTTCGATGAAGACCGACTTGCCCATGCTCGGGCGAGCGCCGACGATGTACAGGACACCAGGGCGCAGCCCGTGAGTGATCTTGTTCAACTCGTGCCACGGCGTAGGTAGACCGAGCAACTTCGGGCCGGCCTCGTAGCGTTCGATCTGTTGCGCAACAAGCGCCTTGAACGCGCCTTTCGCTGGCATCAATCCGCCCTTCGGCGTCGCTGCAAGTCCGCTCAGTGCATGCGAGGCATTGGCGACGATATCGGCGGACGCTCTGCCGTTCGGCGAGAACGAGTCAGAAACAAGGGTTGTGCCGGCGTCGATCAGCTTACGCAGCACGGCCTTTTCGCGAACAATCTCGGCATACGCGACGATGTTCGCTGCACTCGGTGTCGAGTTCGCCAGTTCGAGAATGTAGATCGACCCGTTGACGAGTTCGCTTAGGCCGTTCAGATCGAACCATTCGCAAAGCGTCACGGCATCGCATGGCCGCGAAACCTTGGATAGCTCCGTGATCGCTCGGAAGATGACGCGATGGTCCTTGCGGTAGAAATCGTCCTCGGCGAGCCAGTCGGAAATCTTCGCAAGGGATGCGGGGTCAAGCATTAGACCGCCAAGCACGGCCTGCTCCGCATCGATCGAATGCGGTAGAGCGCGCGTTTCCTGTTCGTCATAGCGGCTCATTGCGCACCACGCATTGCCGCAATGGCCTTGTCCATCACCGCAGCGATGCGATCCTCGGTAAGCAGTACGTCTAGGTTCTGCTTCCATGCGGGGTTGTTCGGGTTTGGCACGTCACCGCGCATCCACGGGTCCGATGCGCACTCGCCGAAGAAGGCGCCCCAAAAGACCGCTGGCACATACCGCCAGCGCTGTCCGGCGCAAATCTTTTTCGCCAACTTCTCCGCTTTCAAAAGTCGTTTGCGGCGACCATCGCTAGGCACTTCGACGCTTTGGCAGTTCGGCAGTTTGGCGTGGTATGCCTTGACGATCTCATCCAGTGATCCGCCAAACAATGCCGACGAGTCACCCGCGTCAGCGGGGGATATAGGGGGCTCTTCTTTTATATCTTCTCTTCTCTTCTCTTCTCTAGTCCCCTTTTCGTCCGCATTTTGTCCGTTTTCGTTCTGGACATTTTGCGGACATTTTCTATCGTCCCTTTTGCGCTTTTGATCCTCTGCGCGACGCTTGCCAGACTTGCCGTTATGTTCGTCAAACTCAGGCAGCGCAAGGGTTTCAGCCCCATCGAACAATAGCCATTCGGCGCGGATCATCGCCTCGGAAAACCCAGGCCATCCGATGATGTGGTCGAGCGTGTCGGGCGTGTAGCCGTTCAGGGTTCCATCAACAGAATGCGTATCGAACACACTCCACACCGCATGCAGTCCACCGATGACCCGAAATTTGTCCGCTTTAGTTGCGGACAAAATGCGGACAATTTTCGGATGCGTTTGCAGGTCAATACGCATCTTGATCCAGTCACCGGCGATGGCACTTCTCCCCGAACAACTCTTTCTGCCTACCCTCAACCGGCTGCGCTAGAACGTCCGCAGCGGCCCTCAGTTCGCCTTCCGATGCCTGCCGCTCCGTGAAGCACAACCGCCTCGGCGAGGCGTGCTCTCTGCGCTTCCCAAGCGGCCTGGCTGCGTTCGTAGAAGACGTGGTGTTTCATGCGGCCAACTCAAATAGCCGTTCAGCGGCTATCTCCACTAGAAAATAGGTAATGCTCCTTGAGCCCTTGCGTTGATTGCACTGACGACACGCGACAGCCTTGTTATTTGCCATCCCATTTCCTCCGCGCGACTTGGGAACCACATGGTCAAGCGTGCTTTCGCTAAGCGTCAGGCATCGTCCGCAATAGGCGCATCTATTTTTCTGCGATGCGAGCATTCGAGCACGCATCCGTTTTTTTCTGCCCGCAGCGCTCATGCGGCCCTCCGGCTGCGGTAGAACATCGCAAGACGCATGGCGCTTTGGATCGCCGCAAGCATGGCGATAACAAGTGCGATAACATCAATCATGCCTATCCGGTTATTACCCATGACCACAACAGCTAGTGTGCTGCCACGTTCCGGAGTAAAGGCCGTCATAGGTCGGCGCTGCGTTGCCACTCGCTATCCCGAGAAGCGAACGAAAGGCATTAAACGGATAGAACCGGCGATTGAATCGAAACGTGAACTCGTTAAGGTAAGTCTGCAAATGCTTGGGGCTGACGCCGTGGTGCACGCCATTGAGCCACGCTTTCAGGTTGCTGAAAATCAGGTGCACGATAGGCAGGTATTCTTCCGCCACATCGGCACTATTGGCCTCAGCCGCTGGCAAATGGTCAAAGCCGCGCTTGGTCAAACTGTTGTAGGAACCCCAGCCGTCCGTGATGACCATAGCACCCGGCACAACGGCGCTGGATACAAACCCCGCCAGCGTCTTTGCGGTGCGATCTGGAACGACGGCGAGACGCAGGCGACCGGCGTAGCGGCCAGCCTTGCGCTTATTCAGCTTCGATCCCGGCTTGCGCTGGCGAACCTCTACCGCAGCCGCGACAAGGATTTGATTGTGCACGCCTTTGCCTTCACCACGCGTGCGGCCGCCGACCCATGTTTCGTCAACCTCGACGTGCTCACCAGCCGCGCCGCCAATGCGATCCGCGTCAGGCCGAACCATACCGGCTCGGAGCTTATGAAGCATCTGGAATGCGGTTTCGTAGCGAGTCAAGCCAAGCTGGCGTTGCAACTGCACAGCGGACACGCCGGGCGTATGGCTGGCGAGCAAGTAGGCACCCCAAAACCATGTGCTCAGCGGGACGCGCGTGCGCTGCATGACGGTGCCAGCGGTCAGAGCCGTGTCTTTACGGCAGCGACGGCAGCGCAGCACGCCGGGACGGGCGGCGAAGCGGAACGGTTCGCCCTTCTCGTGGCACTCAGGGCAAGTGAAGCCGTAGCGCCAGCGGGCACGCTCAAGGTATTCAGCGCACGCCGCATCGTCGGGAAACATGCGCTGAAAATCGGGCAACGAACGGGGGAAGGCGATGTCGTTCATCTATCTACCCCTAGCCATTTGTGTGCAAAAACTTTCCCACGCATCCGCACTAAACGCCGCGCCGTTAATTGTGAGGTCGCCACCGCACTCGCGGGCGATAGCCTGCACCTTTGCTACCGGATCATCTCTCAAAAAGAGAATGGCTCCGTACTTCTCAGCAAACCACCGACCGGCGGCTACGGCATCATGACGATGTGCAAATTCATAAATTGCCTCTGCCCCGTTTTCGGCATGGATCACTCCATGATCGCTGCGGCGCAAATACGTCAGCCATCCGTCGCGCAAAATCTTAGGTTCTACAGTCACCTGCGCTACCGTTTGCCAGCTCGCGATTGGGTGCTCAAGGAAGTTAGGCGTGTTCATGGAATATCACCAGCGGGTTGGTTAACTCGGCGTCCTCGACTATGCGGGCGCTCACAAAATCCTTGAGGTATTTGCGATGTTGCGCACGCTTTCCGAGCCGAACATACATAGCGTCCCGATCCATCATGAAACGCTTGTCGCGGTACAGACGCAGGTGACGGTAGCCACCGCGCTCGTCGGTCGAAAAAGTCACCATGACCTTCGCCGGTATAAAGGACGAGCCGTCAATACCGTGAAGGTAGCGAAGCGCGCATATCTCGATAGCCCGATCAAACCTTGTCATTTTCTTTGCTCCGGAAGTGCTGTGATATGAATACTACTCCTAGTGGCTATGGGTGTCAAGCGGATAGGCATGACATCAACCACATCGCCGTATGGGAATGGCAATGGGGGAAGAAAGACAGTGAGCAAGCTCAGCCAGAAATACAACGATATGCTCTTGGAATTGAGAAACCGGCGAAAACTTCTATTGTTCATCGCCGCCTTCGGGATTCCTCGGATTATCTGGATCGCACTCATCGTTCTCGTTTTCACTTTTGCGTCAGGTGGAACTCACGGATTTCTGGCTGGGTTGATCTATTGGTGCCGCATGGTCGTTGTTGCTGGAATGGCATTTGAGGCGTTATGGCACGGATACTCGCTATGGCGAGACGGGAAGGCCTCGGCGTTCTGATTCATGCCGCCATCCTCGCGCGCAGCTCTGCGTTCTCCGATTCAATTCGAAGCAGCTTCTCTTCTGTCGACTCCTGGCGCCGGACAAGATCAAGGCCGCATGCGAACGCCACCCATTGCTGCCAACCAAGATTTCCGACGTAATGCGCGAATCTCGTCGCGAGGTCTGCCGGCATATGAGCGCCACCGCCCACGATGCGAGAAAGCTGCGCCGGCTCCATGCCGATTGCATCAGCAGTCTGTCGCATGGTCTTTTTGCCGTATCTCATAGCCAACAAAACCGCGTCACCGCTGCTTTGGCAGAGCGAGATCAGGTGCGCCGGAATTCGCTCGGGAGACTTGACCGCACCAATCAATGACAACTCATGTTGCATGGTGTTGACTCGTGTTGACGGTTGGATTTCGGGCAAACTTTTGAGCATGGACAAACAGCAAAATTTCGTCGTGCTTTGGAGTCACAGCCAGCAATGCACGCACATTGAAACGGTGCCGGAAATGCTTGCGCACAACCGCAGCGCTTTCGGGCTTGGAAAAGGCGGCGACTACATACCCATCGCCTTCACCCAAACCGAGCGCGAGGCGGATATCGTTGCGACATGCCTGCAGAACATTCGGGATTGCGGGTGGCGTGCGCATGGGTAGCGCCATGACAAAGACGCGCGCAGTGATAGCATTTGAGCGAAATTTGCTCATTCGCTTACCTGCCGGAGGACGCGATGAAAAAACTGGAGCAACGCTTAGCAGAGGCCGAAGGCCGTCTGGAGCTTTTGCTGTTATGGAACGCAGCACTGATCGAAGTCATTGCCACTTCACCTCAGTCTCGGAAGCATCTGCAAGCAAGGCTTGCCGCGCTGCTTCAAAATCTGAAACTGGCGGATATGAAGGATCGAAATACTGGAAGCTTCCGGGAAGAAGCTCGGAACGCAATGCTGGCCGATATAGTCGGGCTGCAAGCCACGCTTGAACGCGTTGCAAAACAGTAGATGGCGATGCTGGCATATAACCTCCCGGCTAGCTTTGGGAGGCTCAATTATACACTATAAGTTTAGTTAGTTGTCAACTACTTGTTGCCAACGACTAAGCGATTGATTTAGTTCACTATCAGCGGATGGCAGACAATTACGATCTCTCGACCGTGGGCGGCAGAGTCGAATACATCATTCGAGAATGCCGCTATCCGACGCCCGCGGCGTTCTCACGCGCGGTCGGAACCAGCCCCCAGAATGTCAACAAGTGGGTCAATACGAACTCGATCGGAACGTTCGGGCCGAAGCTACGGGCTGTAACGGCGGTGAACCTGAACTGGCTGCTTACGGGGGATGGAGAGCCATTCCCCGAAGGTCCGATGCTATACGCCCATGAAGACGGCGGAACAGACAAACGAGCCGCGGATAAGGCTATCCACCAGCTCGAAAATGACGTTGACTCAATGCGCTATCTTCTAAATGCCCTGGTCGCAGTCATGATCGCCTCGCGACCAGACGAAGCTGACCACGTGGCTCGGACAATTCGGGACAAGGTTCCGAAGAAATTTGTAGAGAATGGCTACCTGAAATTAACTCTAGATGCGTTTGATAAGGCGTCGAAGAAAGCAAAGACTCGCCATTCCTAGCTCTCCGGCGAAGCTCTTGAACATCCTCGACCATCTTTCCCATCAGCTCATCGATTAGCTTTTGCATGACTACTCTACCCCCGTAGGTGGAATAGCAGTTGAACATCCGGGAATCTCAAAAGTTCAGACGTGGGAAGCATCATGGCGATTGCAGATTGTCGAGAGTGTGGAACGAAGGTTAGCACTGAGGCGAAGACCTGCCCTAGTTGTGGAGCGACTGCGCCAGCGAAGAAAGCGCCTTCGGCAATAGCAAGATTGGTGGCCGCATGCATCGTTTTGGGAGGCATATTCTTGATTTTGGGTATGGGCCATACTCCAAGCTCAAAACCTGCAGCTCAGCCAGCAAAGGCGGAATCCAAGGAAAAGGATGATCCGTTACAGGCAACCAAAATGATGATCGCCGCATCAGCGGTATCAATTAAGCGATCGTCACGCGATCCCGACGCCTTCATCCTCGAAAGCGCGCTCCTTATGGATGACAAATCTGGTTGCCTTACTTATCGAGCGAAAAACGGATTCGGCGGCTATTCCAGGGGATACGCCGTCATGCGCCCGGACGGCAATACGCTAGTCGATGAGATGCTGGCATTCCAAGCAACTTGGAATAAATATTGCCAAGGCAAGAAAGGCACTGAGCTTAAAATGGATTGAAAAGAAATCCCCGCTAGCATTAGCAGTGCTGACGGGGTTGCATTTTTCAACGGCCGGAATGCGCCATTTCTGGCTACGGCGGTGCCGACGGCTTCACCCAATAGGAACGTACATGAGACGCATGCGAAAGCTCGTCCGGGCGTTGAGGGTGGCCATTACGGTTATGCGAAACCTCATCTAGCTCGGCAACGGCATTCTTAAGCTAATCGAGCTATATAAGCATATCTCGGGCGAATGACGTTCGCCCCTCTACCTATTGAGGACGGGCGGCGCAATGCCGCCCTGTTGACCCACTTCTTCCCTGCCCTCACAAGCCGTTTTTCAGTCGGCGTGCTCATTGTAGCATATTGTTGAAAATATTTCTCATCTTTTAGTTGACAACTGCCTAAACTAGGAGTTTAATCCCCACATCGACCACCGATGGAGGGGAAGATGAATCAGAAATCTTTGCGGCGCGCGCGGCAACGTTGGGACTACATCAAGTCCCTGCCCGCGAATACCGAGCGCTACTTCCACATTAGTGCTTTTGCGAAGATGGTTCATGCGGATGTGGGCATGCCGCTTGTTCCTTGGGTTGAGAAACCCGGCGTCACGCTCGTTCTGAGCCGCCCTGCGCGCCGCAATGAAACCAACACGCCGAGGCTCGCATGATCCGCCTCGACCTTCCCCGCCTGATTGTCTATGGCGCAGTGGCGTTCGCAATCGCACTGGTCGCTGACGTAGCCGCGCACGAAGTCTCCGCATGGCTGCATGGCGTCGCTTCGCTGATGACGCGGGGTGCGCCATGAACGCCGTCAACATCCGTGCCGTCAACGCCCTGATTGCGCAGCAGCGCCCCGAGGATCGGACGGCTGATCTGATTCAGGCCCGCGCGGATGAGCTTTATGTGGGTTTTCTTAGGGCGTGCGAAAAGCATGGGCTTTGCAACGCCATGTGGGACGCCCTGCCCGAACTAACCTACCAGCAGGCCGAGTACGAGGCCAACAAGCGGAGTCGGTCATGAGCGCGAAAAAGCTCAAGGACTTTTACCTGCGCGCCGTCGATCTTGAGAATCTGGGAATCGTCGTCGCATTCCTCCACGGCGCCGGTCCAGACGAAACGATTGAGGCGCGAAACAATGCCGCCCTTCTCGGCGAATCACTGACCGTCAGGAACGAACTCGGCCTAACCCCGCGCCAGCTTGCCGAGCAGCGGGCAGAGTTGCTTGAGGCGTTGAAGGCCATCCATGTACAGGCTGCCGACGCTCAGTTGCGCGCCACGTATCAGCGCATCGCGCTTGAGGAAATATCTCAACGTGCGCAATCAGCCATCGCCAAGTGCGGGGTGAAGCCATGAGCGCGGATCACATCGCAAGAATTCGCGAGGCTTGGAATTTTGCTCTCTTGGACCGCGTTGATGGCGTTATTCGTCACGCCGGCATTGCCGCAGTCAACGATGCGCTTGAAGCAGCCGAGCAATCAGACGTGACGGCATGGCAACCGATAGAGACGGCGCCGAAAGACGGAACCAAGTTCCTTATCGTGCGCGCCGAAGAGGGCGAGGAAATCGAAATTTGCCACTGGTGCGAAATTGAGCGCAGCCATTTTGAAGAAATCGACGGCGGTCTGTTTCGCAAGGTGCAAGACGAGCCGATGCGCTTCTGGAACGGAAACGGTCATCGCGCAACGCATTGGATGCCGCTTCCTGCGCCTCCCGAAATAACTGAGGCCACATCATGAACACCCGCACCCTAACCCGCATCGACTCAAAGTCCGCAGCGTACATGGCTGATCCGAATTGGGTTGGCGAACAGGCGGTGAGCATTTTGGATGCGCAGCATTCGATGCACCTGTCAAATCGCGCAACGGCTTTCATCCTGAATCGGCTACTGATCGAGGACGACTACATCGCCTTCGGCAAACGCCTGAAATCGTATGTGCAGCAGCGAGCCGACGAGAAGGCGCGGGAAGACATTGACGACGAAGACAGCGGCATCAAAGCGAGGGCGGCATGAACTTCTTCACCCGTCACGTCCCCTCGCCCATCTCGGCCCTCGTAATCGCCCTCGAAATCATCTCGATCATTGTTTGGAGGATAGCATGAGCAAGAAAAATTCAGTCGCAGCAAAACCGGAAACTGTGTTGGTGCTGCGCACTTGCTACGCAAACCTTCGCAGCTATAACGATTTCCAATGGCCGGATCAGATTGGTGCCGAAGTTGTCGCGCCAGATTGGAGTCCGGAAGAACGGTGCGGCAATGGCCTGCACGGCTGGCTCTATGGCCAAGGCGATCATTCATGCAGCAATAGCATTGGGATATCGGACGCAAAATGGCTTGTTCTCGAAGTCGTGCTATCTGAGATCGTCATGCTCTGCGGCAAGTGCAAGTTTCCGCGCTGCGTTATCCGCCATATCGGCGACAAGGTTTCTGCAACCGCATACCTGATTGAGCATGAACAGCGCGCAGCTAATGTTGCCGTAATCGGCGCGTCCATTCGTGTTGGCAACGAGCAGACTGCGGCAGTAGGCGCCCTCGGCACCGCGACGGCTGGCTACAGAGGCACCGCGACGGCTGGCTACAATGGCACCGCGACGGCTGGCGACAGTGGCACCGCGACGGCTGGCGGCAGTGGCACCGCGACGGCTGGCGACAGTGGCACCGCGACGGCTGGCTATAGTGGCACCGCGACGGCTGGCGACGGTGGCGCCGCGACGGCTGGCGACGGTGGCGCCGCGAA
>Ga0105238_10000257_pt1 | contig 59495 bp, 41 predicted proteins | sample KBSC34metaG_FD_81526 | JGI IMG/M metagenome (GOLD analysis project Ga0105238, IMG submission 81526) | Corn rhizosphere microbial communities from Kellogg Biological Station, Michigan, USA - KBS C3-4 metaG | ecosystem: Host-associated > Plants > Roots > Rhizosphere > Soil | place: Michigan, USA...
GGTGAACTGCGGCCGATGCTCGAAAGCGTGTCGCGTCGCCTGAACTGTCCACGCGTCGTCGTGACTCGCGGTAAGAAAGGCTGCGCGACATTTTCCAGGGACGAAGGGCATCTGGACGTACCAGCCTTCGCCTCTCAAGTGGTCGATCGCATCGGTGCCGGGGATGCCTTCTTATCGATCACATCGCTCTGTGCAGCCCAGGGGGCTCCGATGGAAGTTCTGGGATTCGTCGGCAACGTCGTCGGTGCACAGGCGGTGGCAATGGTCGGCAACAAATCGTCGATCGAACGGATTCCGCTGTCGCGGCACATCGAGCACCTGTTGAAATGATCTCGTTCAGAATCGGACCAGATCTGGTGACTGATAATGCCGTCCACTACGATTGCTCTGGCAGTCATGTTGCGTTGTCTGATTGGTGCCATCGGTTTGTGTCGATCTGTCCAACGCCGGTCATGGGTGGGTCGTACTCAGGTCTGCAACACGAAAACACACCGAATAACCACTTCAGATGATCGAGAGAGTGTTACGAATGGACGCGAATCAGACCATACTTGTGACCGGTGGAGCAGGATATGCCGGAGCGGTCCTGGTCCCTCGACTACTGGCCGCAGGTTATCGCGTCCGTGTGCTCGATCTGTACCTGTATGGCAAAGAAGTGTTCGACGAAGTCCGTCCTTCAAAGAACCTCGAAGAGATTGAAGGCGACCTGCGTGATGAAAGCGTCGTCGCACGCGCCGTCGCGGGATGCGACTCGGTCATTCACCTGGCGTGTATCAGTAACGATCCCAGTTTCGAATTGAATCCGGTCCTCGGGCGATCAATCAACCTCGACGCCTTCCCACCGCTGGTGAAAATGAGCCGTGATGCGGGGGTCAAGCGGTTCGTCTTCGCGTCGTCATCCAGCGTCTACGGCATCAGCGAATTGCCTGATGTGACCGAAGATCATCCGCTGCGACCGTTGACTGACTACAGCCGGTTTAAGGCTGACTGCGAAGCGATCCTGCAGGAACAGCAAGCCCCCGGTTTCACGACCTTGATCCTGCGCCCCGCGACACTTTGCGGCTATTCACCACGCCAGCGACTCGATTTGACCGTCAACATCCTGACGAATCATGCCATCAACAATCGCCGGATCACCGTCTTCGGCGGATCGCAACTTCGACCCAACTTCCATGTGGAGGATATGGCCGAACTGTACCTGCAGGTCCTGCAGGAACCGTCCGAACGGATCTCGGGGCAGATCCTGAACGCGGGCTACGAAAATCACAGCGTGTCAGCACTGGCGGAAATCGTCAAACGCGTCGTCGAGCAGGAGACCGGACGCGGGGACATTGAAATCGTCACCACGCCGTCGGACGATTTGCGGTCTTACCATATCTCGTCGGAAAAGATTCGTCGCGTGCTCGGCTACAAACCGAAACGTACGATCGAAGACGCGGTCCGCGGACTGGTGGCGGCGTTTAAGAATGGCAAACTGCCCGAGTCAATGAGCAAATCGACGTACTTCAACATCAAGCGGATGCAAGAGGTCAACCTCAAGTGACGGCCAGTCTCGACGAGTTGCAGTTGATCGCCAGGCGCATTCGAGGTCGAGTGCTCGAACTGTCGCACCGAGCTGGCACGCCGCACCTGGGTTCGTCGCTGTCGTGTGTCGAAATGATCGTCGCGGCATACTGGGGCGGCCTCGATCTAAAAGCCTCGTCCGCCGCCGAGATCGCGCAAGACCGTTTCATCCTCAGCAAAGGCCATGCGGCAACAACGCTGTATGCAGCCCTGGCGATGAAAGGCTTCTTCCCCGAAACGTGGCTCGATACCTACGCCGAACCGGGCGCGATGCTGGGCGAACATCCCAGTCCCGGTACGCCGGGGATTGATGTCGCGACCGGATCGCTCGGTCACGGCTTGCCCGTTGGAGTGGGGTTAGCATTGGCCGCGCGAATCCAGCAACGCAACAATCGAGTCGTGGTCCTGATGAGTGACGGCGAATGCAACGAGGGTTCCGTCTGGGAAGCGGCGCTATTCGCGCCGTCTCAACGGCTGAATCGACTGCTGGTCATGATCGATTACAACAAGTGGCAGGCAACGGGCCGCAGCGACGAAGTGACTGCGCTCAGCCCCCTGCGTGAAAAGTGGGAAGCGTTCGGATGGCGCGCGGTCGATGTCGACGGTCATGATCTTCCGACGCTCGTGCAGTGGATCCAAAGCGAACCTGACGCTGATGGTCGGCCGACCGTGTTGGTCGCACAGACGGTCAAAGGGAAAGGTGTGTCGTTCATGGAGGACGACAATAACTGGCATTACCGCATCCCGACGGCCGACGAATTGGCCCGCGCGTTCGTGGAGCTGCAACTGACATGAGAAACGCGTTCGCCGACGAATTGACGAAACTGGCCGACAGCGATCCGCGAATCGTTTTGCTGAGTGGCGATATCGGCAACCGCCTGTTCAACGAGTTTCGTGAGCGACATCCCGATCGATTTTATAACGTGGGTGTCGCGGAAGCCGACATGATCGGCATTGCTGCCGGCATGGCGTTGGCCGGCCTGCGACCCATTTGCTACACAATCGCCTCATTTGCCATCTATCGCGCGTTCGAACAAATCCGAGTCGATCTGTGTTATCCCAATCTGCCCGTGTTGATTGTCGGAGTCGGAGCCGGTCTGGGCTATGCCGCCAACGGACCAACGCACCATTCGTGCGAAGATATCGCCGTGTTGCGAGCACTGCCCAACATGACAGTCCTGTGTCCCGCCGACGCGTGGGAACTGCGGTCATTGCTCGGCGCCTCACTGCATCTGAATGGACCCAGCTATATGCGGATCGGCAAGAAGGGTGAGCCGGTTGTGCACACCGAGCGACCATCGCTGACCATCGGTCAGGCGTTTCAACTTAGGTCAGGAACAGATGTCGCGCTGCTTAGCACGGGAACGCTGCTGCCGGAAGTTCTGACTGCGGCCGAACGATTGAACGCCGCCGGAATATCAGCTTCGGTCTACAGCATGCACACCGTGAAACCGCTCGACGAAGCGTTGCTGGGACAGTTGGCTCAGTCGGCACGATTGATCGTCACGATCGAAGAGCATTCACGGATCGGCGGCCTGGGCAGCGCCGTCGCCGAATGGACTTCCGATCATCACATGACGAACACAGGACTGTTGCGCTTCGGCACGCCCGACAAAATCCTGCATCACACGGGCGAACAGCAGCATGCACGCGTCGCGGCGGGTTTGACAGTCGATCGGTATGTCGCCGACATTCAAACCGCGTGGCGTGAAGTAACTGCCCAAAAGTAACTCTCAATTCGACGGACTTCTTCCCACGACGACAACCACTTTGATTTGAGGCCGCTATGAAATCCGCCGCAGCGATCCTGGTCGAACTCGGCCATCCGCTGGAAATCGTCGAACTGGAAATTCCACCGCTGAAAGCCGGGCAAGCCCTCGTCGAAGTGGCCTACAGCGGCGTCTGTCACACTCAAGTGATGGAAGCACGCGGCTATCGTGGCCCTGATAAATTCTTACCTCATTGCCTGGGACACGAAGGCAGTGGCGTTGTCCGCGAAGTCGGACCCGGCGTCACTCGAGTCCAGGCCGGCGATCGTGTCGTCCTGTCGTGGATCAAGGCCTCGGGCGGCGATGTTCCGGGAACGCAGTACAACTGGAACGGAAAAACGGTCAATGCCGGGGGGATCACGACGTTCAATCGTCTGTCCGTGATCAGCGAGAATCGATTGACGCGACTCGACCCCGCATTGCACTTTGACCTCGCAGCACTCTTGGGTTGTGCGATTCCCACGGGGGCCGGCATGGTCTTCAACACGGCTCAGGTTCATCCCGCACAAAGCGTCGCGGTGTTCGGCGTGGGCGGAATCGGACTGTGTGCCTTGGCCGCTGCGGCCGCCACATGCGCATCGCCCCTGATTGCAATCGACAAAGTGCCCGAGAAGCTGGCGCTGGCCAAGGAGCTGGGGGCCTCGCACACAATCCAGGTCACCGACCAAAGCCCGGTTCCCGCGGTGATGCAAATTTGCCCGGCTGGAGTCGATATCGCGATTGAAGCGACGGGCCGGACCGCCGTTATGCAGCAGGCGATGGACGTCATTCGCAGCCAAGGGGGAACGGCCGTCGTTGCCGGGAACGCTCGACAAGGAGAAAGCTGGCAATTCGATCCCAAACAATTGAATCAGGGAAAACGCCTGTTGGGCACCTGGGGCGGCGACAATGTTCCCGATCGTGATTTCCCACGGTATCAACGGCTGCTGACATCGAACAAGCTGCCATTGCAAAGCCTGTTGTCGCGTCGATATTCGCTGGATAACATCAACCAGGCACTGAACGATCTGGAAGCCGGATTGGCAGCGCGACCCCTGATCGACATGTCGATCACTTAGTGCCTGACTTTGGCGTTGTGATTTTGGATTTGTGATTTCCGATTTGTGTGCCACTGGCGTGCGTCCTCGCTCGCCAGTGGCTTTGACGAGATCCCGCATCCAGATGAAGACACTGGCGAGCGAGGACGCACGCCAGTGGCACCCCAAGTAACTTTAGAGCCCCTTCAATCCACTTCAACCGCCAACGAGCTTTGTTCATGCGGATCGGGATCGATTTCGACAACACGCTCGTCTGCTACGACCAGTTGTTCTGGACGCTGGCACATGAGCGTGGCTTGATCGATGATTCAATTCCTCATCGAAAAGATGCAATCCGCGATGATCTGCGTCGACGCGGTCTGGAACCCACATGGACGGCGATGCAAGGTGAAGCCTATGGACCGCGCATCGTCGACGCGAAACCGTTTCCCGGCGCGATTCAGGCTCTGCAAGAATTCCGTCAACGCGGTTGGGCTGTCGAAGTGATCAGCCACAAGACGCACGTGCCCTATGCTGGCCCCGAATACGACCTGCACGCGGCCGCACAAAATTGGCTGAAACATCAGGGATTAGTCAATGACGACGCCAACACGTCGCTAGTTGATGCTGTCCATCTGGAATTGACGAAACAAGAAAAACTGAACCGGATCGCCCACGCGGAGTGCGACTGGTTTATCGACGACCTACCCGAATTGCTGACGGACTCAGCGTTCCCCATCAACGTCAGTCGCGCCCTGTTTGACCCGCATCGACAGTATTCATGCCGCCCTGAATTCCACGTGCTGCACGAATGGAGTCAGGCCGCGATGCTGTTCGAATCGAAGGAGCGATCATGACGCGGCCTCTCAATTCGAGCGCGATCGAACTCGCCGCATCGCTACTTCCGCAGTGCGGCGACGCGGCCGAAGTCGAGCCGCTGCGTCGCGGGCGCAATAACCGCACCTACCGCATCAAGGGGCCTTCCGGTCAATGGTTGCTGAAACAGTATTTCCAGGCGCCAGGAGGACGTGACCGATGTGGATCCGAGTGGAGTTGGTCGACCTTCTGCTGGCAGGAAGGCATCAATGTTATTCCGAAACCTCTGGCATACGATCCGGGTCGCCAAATCTGTCTATTCGAGCACGTCGAGGGTCGACACCTGAATGTCGGCGAAGTCGACCGGTCTCACGTCGCGCAGGCGGCGTCTTTCGTGGCGGCCGTCAATCACGTTCGTGACGCTGAGTCCGCGCGCAATCTACCGATTGCCGCCGAAGCTTGCTTCTCGATCGAGCAGCATCTGAATTGCGTGCAAGGCCGGATTGATCGACTTTGCAGTGTGCCGGCGCTGAATGATCTCGATCACGAGTTGTTGGCGTGGCTCGACCGCGAACTGACACCCGTGTGGACAAAGATCGTTGAACAGATCCATAGCGATGTCGCTGAAGCCACGCGAGCGACCGAACTCACTGCACGTCAGCGCTGCCTGTCACCGTCAGACTGTGGTTTTCACAACGCGCTGTTGCGACCGTCGGGCGAGCTGGTCTTTTTTGATTTTGAGTACGCAGGCTGGGATGATCCCGCCAAGCTGGTCTGCGACTTCTTTTGGCAGCAAGAGATTCCCGCGCCTAGGGAGACTCAATCGCTTCTATTGGAAGTCCTCGCCACACCAGACGAGCGTTCGGAACTGGAACAACGCGTCAGACTGCTAACACTCGTATACGGCGTGAAGTGGTGTTGCCTGGCCTTAAACGAATTCATCGCAGCGGACCGAACTCGGCGCGAGTTTTCTCAGTCGGAAACCGGCAGAGACGATCGTCGAGCGGACCAATTGGCGCGGGCCAAGCGCATTCTGGCACAGGTCCAGCAGATAGTGTGAGTGGCCCGAATGCGCCGCATCAGTAATGGGGCGGACGTTCATCCAGCGGACTGCGATTCTCGGGGGTTTCGGTGGCGGCGATGATCCGCTGTTCCAGTTTCTGGATGTGATCGCGTGAGCCTCGCAGTTCTGCCTGCATGGCCAGTAGCACCGAATGCATCTGTTGCAGGTCATGCTCCAGATGCGCGACGGTCATTTCCAGCGAGATCAGTCGTTCGTTGACGTCGGTCGACACACAAGTATTCCGATAAAAACCAGACCATTGAAAGAGTTGGGCCGATCAGAAGGCCGCGGCCCACCGCCAGCCCAGCGTGTCGCAGCGATCAGTCGAGATAGACAAACTCGTTCAGGTTCAGCGTCATCAGGCAGAACTGATTCAACGCGTTCGAAGCCGACAGGCCGTGCTTTTTCTGCATTGCTTCGATCAGTTTCAAACCTCGTTCCACTAAGGCCGGTTCGGGTTCTCGATTTAACGTCAATCGGAATGCGAGCGCGACCTGCTTCGCGGGATCGGAGCCCGCTTCCTTTGTCAGTCGTTCGGCAAACCGAGCGGACTGGCTATTCAAAAACGCGCCGTTCAGCATCCCCAATGCCTGAGTCGGCTGAGTTGTGGTGAAACGAGCGGCGCAACTGGTATCGGTATCGGCAAAGTCGAAATCGGACAGAATCGGTAAGACCAGCGATCGTTTGACATGCACATACACGCTGCGCCGAGCCTGATCTTCTGGCGACGAAGTGCCCCATCCCGAACCCGGGTTCGACTGACCGGCTTTCACTTCGTCACTGATCTCGGGATAAACACCGGGACCATACATCTTCGAATCGAGCAACCCGTCGACGGCCAGAATCGAATCGCGAATCTCTTCAGCACTCAACCGCCGCATGTCGTGTCGATAGAACAGATTGTTCAGCGGGTCGATCAGCGTCGGATCTGGGATTTTGGAATCTGCCCCCGCAACCTGCGGGGCCGTCCGCGACGACATCCGATAACTATTCGACATCACCATGATCTTCAGCATCCGCTTCATCGACCACGGAGCCTGAGAGAACGATTCAGTTGTCGCGAACGAGGCCTGAGTCGCTGGCTGAGCGGCACTCGCAGGTTGATTGCCGCGAGAAAACTCGAGTGCCAGCCAATCGAGCAATTCTGGATGAGTCGGTCGATCGCCCAGCAAACCAAAATTATTCGGCGAGCGAACGATGCCGCGGCCAAACAGATGCTGCCACATCCGATTGACCATCACTCGCGATGTCAGACGGTTATCTGACGAGGCAATCCAGTTAGCCAGCGCCAATCGTCGGCCCGACGACTTGGCATTGGCAGCGGGTACCGGAATCTTGGCCGTGCCGCCTCCCATCGATGACAGAAACGCAGGCACAACTTTGTCGCCGGGCGATTGCGGGTTGCCTCGTTTCAACAGCATGGTGTCCGGGGGATTGGGACCCACTTCCGTCACGCACAACGCATACGACGCCGTGACGCGATGTTGCTTCAGTTCATCGAGGGTTCTCACCAACGCGGTGTACTCATCGTGCCGCTCCTGTCCCAACAACTTGGGACCTTGCGCCGCCATCAATGTCACGAAGTCCTTGCGCTTGGCGCGACGATCGGCCAGCACAACACCCTCTTCTGTCGTGGCCGACAAGTATCGCTGTTCAAAACCAGGACCTGACCACTTGACGACGAGGCCCTTCGCTCCGGCTGGGCCCTGGAAATAGTCGAGGCGAATTGGAACTCGACCTTGCTTCAGTTGAATCTTGCCCAGGTGCGGTTCACCCAGTCCGTGAATGCCGTCGTACAGAACTACCTGAGTTCCATTGACCGTCAATCGAGATCCGTCGTCTGAATCGAGCACGAACGTGTACTCACCGTCCCCAGGTACTTTCAACGTGCCGTTGAAGACGAATCCAAATGCGAATTCGCGCGAGGCAGGGGCAATGTCAAAGAATCCCTTTTCCAGTTTGTCGACAGTTTCGGCCTTCAAACTGTCGAAGTCGGGCAACTTGTCCCAGGTATCGCGATAGAACCGATATTCCAGATCGTCCATGTCTGGCTGATCCAGATGCCGATCCTGTTTGCTGAGCAACTGTCGAAATTCGTTTTCAATCGCCGACACGGCGGCCTGAGCCTTGTTCAGCTTTTCGCGATGTTCCTTCGAGGCGGTTTCGTACGATTGCTTCGCCACATCATCTTCGAAGAATGCTCGTTCGACATTCGGGTTTGGATTGCCGTTCGGCGTCACGCCCTGAAAGAACGACAGCATGCTGTAGTAGTCTTGCTGCGGGATCGGGTCGATCTTGTGATCGTGACAACGTGCGCAGTTCACTGTGAGACCCAGAAATCCCTGACTGGTCGTCGTGATGATGTCATCCAATCCGTCATAGATGGCCAGCAGACGGTCGGCCGGTTCGTCGTCCCACTGCCCCAACCGATAGTACCCGGTCGCGATCAGTCCGTCGGAACCACCATCCGATAATTCGTCACCAGCCAGTTGCTCGCGGATGAAGCGGTCGTATGGCTTGTCGGCATTGAACGACCGGATGACGTAGTCGCGGAACCGCCAGGCGTTGGGCTTGGGTCCGTCGCGTTCAAAACTGTTGGTGTCGGCGTAGCGAACGACATCCAACCAGTGGCGAGCCCACTGCTCGCCGAAGTGCTCCGACTGCAGCAGTCGATTCACAACCTTTTCGTACGCCTCAGGCGAATGATCGGCCACAAACGCTTCGACGTCGGCGGGCGTTGGCGGCAATCCTGTCAGGTCGAAGGTGACTCGGCGCAGCAAAGCCGCTTTCTCGAGCGGCACAGCCGGCGTCAGTCCGGCTTGTTCCAACTTGCTGAGCACGAACGCGTCGATGGGATTGGTCACCCACTTCTGATTGTTGACCGCAGGGACAGCCGACAGCTTGGGTGCCTCGAACGCCCAGTGCTCTTTCCATTCCGCTCCCTGCTGAATCCAGGTCTTGAGCAGTTCGATCTGAGCGGGCGTCAGCGGTGCGCCTTCCGGGGGCATCCGTTCGCTGTCATCAGTCGACATGATGCGGCGCAGCAACTCGCTGTGGTCGGCATCCTTCGGAGCAACCGCGTGCAAGCCCGATTCAAGCTTCGACAGAGCCGACTCTTTCTGATTCAAACGCAAGCCGCCTTCGGCTTTGTCAGGCCCGTGGCAGGCGAAGCAGCGTTTGGCCAGAATCGGTTGAATCTGACGGCCGAAGTCGATCGATTCGGTCGTCTGTGCCTGCAAGTCTGCGGTCGAAGTAAGAAGTGCGAACGCTGTCAGCCATGAGAGAACTCGACAGCCATGCACGAAGTGGTGGCTCGCTCGCAAATTAAAACTAGGCTGTCGCTCGCGTGCATCGACAGAGGTGCCGCAAGTTGAAGATTGCCAAAATCGCATCAAGCTCGTCTTTCCATAAGTCCGTCGAGTACAACTGGTGATCTGATATCATAACCTCGCGCACACAGATCGCCATGAGCCGATCCGACCAACAGCTATCCGAAACCGACATCCGGCCCGCCGACGCCGAAACACAGATGGTCCGTGCCGATTCTACGGATTCTCGAGCGTGGCTGCTGAAAGCACCCGTTTGTCCCGAGTTGCAGCGTCATCAAATCCGACATTTGGCCGTCGCGCAAATGCCATCGCCGTTCGAAATTGTACGCACCAAGTTGGGTGGCAGTTACTTTCTCGCCTGTTTCGGGGGCGAAGGACGTGTCTTGCTGGATGGTCGCTGGACAAAGTGCCAGCCGGGACATGCTGTGTTACTGCCGCCCGGAACTTTGCAGGCGTTCCAGACATCACCGAATAAATCGTGGAAGTTCTGCTGGGTCCGCTATCAGGAACGGCACGACCAGCAACCGCTCGCCACCATGCAGACACCCGTGATCGCGAGATTTGATCCCGAGCCACTACGACTGGCGATCCTCGGGCTGTATCACGAATGCAGCGCGATGCCCGCCATTCGCGGAGATCAGCGGCAAACGCGCGATGCCGATCCCGGCCTGATCCATCGCTGGGTCGATCTGATTCACCACTATGTGTTGCGATTCGCGAAGCCGGCCTGCCTGGATGCCAGGATCTGGTCACTGTGGGATTTGGTTGGATCGCGCCTGGATCAGCCGTGGACCATTACCGAGATGGCGCGAACGGTCCACCTCAGCGAAAAACAGTTGCAACGACTGTGCTTAAAGGAACTGGGACGCAGCCCGCGGCAGCAGTTGATCTGGCTGCGAATGCGTCACGCGGCCGAGTTATTGCTCGAACGCGGCTCAAAGATCGAGACGATCGCGGCGCGGGTGGGGTATCAGAATCCGTTCGTGTTCTCGTCGACATTCAAGCGCGTCATGGGCTGGTCGCCATCAGAATATCCGGGACGTCGTTAAAGAAGAGAAACCGGAACAGTTCAGAGGTCTGGCCCACTCGAGCCAGTCCGGTTTCTCTCCAACCGTTAGATCTGTCGCAATCCTGTGATTTCGTCGCTTGCAGAGCCAGCGAACAGTAGTATCCCGGCTCGATTTCCATCACTATTTGACAAATGTCACGCGAACCACTTTTTAAAATCAGCGAAGCCGGGCTCTATTGCCCTCGCGGCGCGTTCTACATTGATCCGTGGGCACCGGTCGCCACGGCCGTCATCACCCACGCGCATGGCGACCACGCCGTCAAAGGATCAAAGCGCTATTTCACGGCCGAGCCTGGACGATGGGTGCTGTGGTCTCGGATGGGGCAACATGCCCGGATCGAGTCGCTGCGATACGGTGAATCAGTCGATCTGAACGGCGTCAAAGTGTCGCTGCATCCCGCCGGTCATATCCTTGGATCGGCACAGGTTCGCGCCGAGTACAAAGGCGAAGTCTGGGTCATTTCGGGTGACTACAAAGTGGCTCCCGATACCACTTGTGCGACGTTCGAGCCGATTCGTTGCCATACCTTTGTCACCGAATCGACGTTTGCCCAATCAATTTTTCACTGGGAACCACAAAGCACGACGATCGCTCAGATTCACGAATGGTGGCAAGCCAACCAGGCGCAAAACCGAGCGAGCTTCTTGTTCGCCTATGCCCTGGGGAAGGCTCAACGCCTGCTGGCGGGACTCGATCCGTCGCTCGGTCCGATCTTTTCTCATCGCGACATCGAAGCGGTCAACGTGTTGTATCGAAAGAGTGGCATCGCGCTGCCCGAAAGCCGCGTGCCGAACGAAGGCATGACCCCGGACGAATGGCAGCAGTCACTAATTCTGCAGCCACCGTCGGCGCGTTGGAATCAGGGATTCGCACATCTGGGCCCGTTCTCCACCGCGTTTGCATCGGGCTGGATGCTGCTGCCGAACGCCAATCACGAACGTCGAGTTCACAATGGCTTCGCCTTGTCCGATCACGCCGATCATCGTGAATTGTTGAACTCAGTGGCCGCAACGGGAGCAGAACGAGTGCTTGTCACTCACGGCTACATTGACGAGTTCGTTTCGGAATTGAAAAGCCTGGGATACGACGCAGCACCACTGCGAACACCGCGCTGCCGCCGCCCGCCAAAAGTACCGGTTTCCGCGTTGTGACCCGGCCGCGGGTCGGCGGGATGCGCGATTGAGTTGGGTTCAAAATAGGCAGGTCGCTCGCGCGTTGTGACCCGGCCGCGGGTCGGCGGGATGCGCGATTGAGTTGGGTTTAAAATAGGCAGGTCGCTCGCGCGTTGTGACCCGGCCGCGGGTCAGCGGGATGCGCGATTGAGTTGGGTTCAAAACAAGTGTGTCGCTCGCGCGTTGGATCCGAGTGACCGGGCCACAAGACCTGCCGTTCTATTCCGCTTGATTCTTGACGCCCTTCGCGCGAACAAGTTGCCCATTCGTAACCCGTCATGCGACGCGAACACCGCCGACCCGCGGCCGGGTCACAACGCGCGAACAACTTGCCTATTCGTAACCCGTCACGCGACGCGAACCCCGCCGACCCGCGGCCGGGTCTGGTCGATTGCTTTTCTGAAGCTAAACATCAAAAATCATTGACCCCACAATTGGCGTCGTTTCAGTCTCGATGTACGGACGGTTTGCCTGTCCGTCAGACGTCGAGATTGTCCGGACGGCTTGCTGATGTGGGGATCCAAAACATCGCTGTTATCGACAACTCATTTTCTGGGTTGTCATTGCGGCGACAGACATTGAGTTGCGACGAATCTGCATTCAGGAGTGAACCGAGAATTATGGCCAACGTGAAGCAATTGGCGTCCGCCGCATTAACCGAAGGCAAAGGAGTTTTCCGCCTGGCTCCCACCTGGGTGCCGCGTTCATTCCTGCAGCCCGGACGTCGTTTGAAGCTGCATCCGGCCGACTACTACGCCTTGGGCACTCATCGAGGCGGCATCGACGAACGCTGGTTCGCCTCGACGACCGCGGCCGCCAACGAAGGCGCTCCACCGGACGAAGGTCTGTCGTACTGCGTCCATGCGGGCCAGAAATTTACTCTACGTGACGCGATTGCCGAACTGGGTTCAGAAACTGTTGGCGATCACATTTGGAACAAGTACAAACGCTGGCCGGTCTATTCGAAATTCTTCGATAACATGGGCCCTATTCCACATCACATGCACCAGAGTGCCGCTCAGGCCAAGCTGGTTGGTCAGGAAGGCAAGCCCGAATCGTATTACTTCCCACCGCAACTGAATCCCACGGGGAATAACTTCCCTTACACGTTTATGGGATTGGAACCGGGAACCACCAAGCAAGACGTCATCGACAGTCTCGCTCGCTGGAACGATGGCGACAACGGGATCCTCGACTTGTCGAAGGCGTACCGCTTGAAACCCGGTACCGGCTGGTTGATTCCACCGTGTATCCTGCATGCACCCGGCAGCCTGCTGACCTATGAACCTCAGTGGGGCAGCGATGTGTTCGGCATGTACCAGTCGATGGTCGAAGGCCGCGCGGTGCCTCGTTCGCTGTTGACAAAAGATTTCCCGAAAGACAAGCACGACGACTTGCAATACCTGGTCGACGCACTCGATTGGGAAAAGAATGTCGATCCGAACTTCAAGGACAATAACTACCTCGAACCGATTCCGGTCGCCGACACCGAAAAGGAAGGATACGTCGATCGCTGGATCGTCTACGGCAAGGTCGATGGCGAGCAACTGTTCACCGCCAAGGAATTAACCGTCAATCCCGGCGCCAAGGTCACCGTGAAAGACGGCGGCGCTTATGGCTGGATCACGGTTCAGGGTGAGGGCAAGATCAACACTCTGCGTCTGCAGACGCCGGCGATGATTCGGTTCGGTCAGATGACCGACGACGAAGTATTCGTCACGGCCAAGGCCGCGGCGGAAGGTGTCGTGATCGAAAACACCGGTTCCGAACCGCTGGTTTCGCTGCGTTACTTTGGTCCGAACGCACAACCCGGTGCACCGAACGTCGGTGACCACAAGAAGGGCAAGAAGTAAATTCCACGACAAACACGGGTGCCGGAAATGTCCGGTGCCCGTGTTTGCGTTAAATCTGACTCAGATTCTGCTGCGACTCACATCCAACGAATTCACCGCGTCTGGCGAATCACTAAAACCCCAATCGACGATTCCGCAACCTCGACCGCTAAGGATCATTGATGAGCAACACATTTCCGCGACTTCACAACGCCATGTGGCCCGGTCTGGTGGGGAAGGGTTCACCCGGTGCCGAGCCGTTCATTTCGCTCGACCGGATGCTGGAATTGACGACACAGGCGTCGGTCAACGGCCACAAGTTTGACGGTGTCGACCTGTTCCTGTTTGATCCGCACATCAACATCGATCTAAGCGACGACGATGTGAAACGCGTCGCCGACAAGATTGCGTCGAAAGGTCTGGCGGTCGGTTCGCTGGTTGCGCCCGTGTGGCCGGGAACCGTCGGAGACAGCGCGATGGGTAGTCCAGAACAACGAGCCAAGTTCGTCTTGGCCGTGAAGAAGGCCTGCCGGATTGCGGGTATTTTCAACAAGCACGGCGTTCGCAAGTACGGCGTGATTCGCATCGACGCAGCCGACGGACCGTCTCATTGGACGGAAAATCCTGCTGCCAACACCAAGAAGATTGCTTCGACATTCCGCGAAGCAGGCGTCGTTGCCGCCGCGCATGGCGAGCGACTTGCCGCCGAAGGCGAGATCTGTTGGGCCGGCATGCATTCGTGGAAAAACATGGTCGACCTGCTCGAACAGACCGACATGCCAGGTACCGTCGGTTTCCAGGCAGACCAGGCTCACACGTATCTGTACTTAATGGGCTACAACGCACCTGAACACGCATTGTTGAAAGACGGCTATTCGCAGGCCGAATTCGACGCGGCCTATACCAAGATGACGGATGCGCTGCGTCCGTGGACGATCGATTTCCACGTCGCTCAGAATGACGGAACGGTTCATGGCAGTGGTACGCACGACAAGACCGGCCGTCACTGCCTGGCCGATGATCCTAAGGGCAAACTGGACATCGTGGCGACCGCAGCGTACTGGCTGAAGGGTGCAGCCGATCGTGGCATCCGGCACATCTGCTGGGACGGTTGCATGTTCCCGAACGCGACGCTGGAAGATCCAAAGACCTGGAACACGATCCTTGGAACCATGATCAAGGTTCGTGAAGCCAGCGGCTGGAGTGCCTGATCGGACGAGCTATGAGAATTCGGCCCTACCAAAGTGCCGACGAAGCGACTGTGATTTCGCTTTGGGACCGGTGTGGGCTGCTCAGGCCGTGGAACGATCCGCGTAAGGACATACAAAGAAAACTGGCCGTTCGGCCCGACCAGTTTTTAGTGGGAGAAATCGATGGCGTGATCGTCGCCACCGCGATGATCGGCTACGACGGCCATCGCGGCTGGATCTACTATCTCGCGGTGTCACCTGACATCCAGCGGCAGGGACTGGGACGCGCCATTGTGGAAGAAGCGGAACGACTGCTGCGCGAGGCGGGCTGCCCCAAGATCAATCTGCAGGTCCGTTCGACCAATCACGACGTGATTGGTTTTTACCGTAGTATCGGGTTCGTGGAAGATCCCGTGCTGAGCATGGGCAAACGCCTGGTCCACGACGACCATTCGACGTCGTGAGCAAAAGACTCTGAAGTTGGGTAGCTCGGGTTGCTCTGCAACGTCACAGAGCAACCTAGTGGGCCACTCATGTGGCGTCTCGTCTTCTTCGGAGTGCCTCGAATCTCTTTTACCCTGAATGGGCTGAATTCAACGCCGTTGGCGTAGGAAGACGACCGTTCACCAATTCGAGGGCTATCCCCGCGTCATGAGCCGACGTCGCGGCATCGCGCGACGGGAACAAAACAAGCGACTTTTTTGGTCGATCTAGATCCATCAACAGAGCATGGTGGCAACCAAGTCTGTTTACCCTGACAATCGTTCTCGATTCCATTCTGCGCGACCAAACCATCGCGCCTGCCCCATCAAGACAGCGGCGCGCATCCGGACCTTGTTTTCGACACCAATCAATTCCGTGCGCCATGACGTCGGTGACGCAGCAGCCATTCGTAGAACTCGGGTGAATCATATGTCGACGTCCAAGTGTCGTGTCCGCCTCCGTGATAGATTGTGAACTTCACGTCTGCCCCCGCGTTGCGCAGGGCGTCAACCATCTGCTCGGTTTCCATGAACGGAACGGCTCCATCGGCGTCGCCGTGAATGGTCCAGACAGCCAGGTTCTTCATCTTGACAGCATCACGCGGATCGGTCCAACCACAGATTGGTGCGACCGCGGCGAACCGTTCGGGCTGCAGCGCGGCGAGGTGCCAGCTTCCACCGCCTCCCATGCTCAAACCGGTGACATAGATTCGGTCTTTATCGATCTGGTACTTGTCAACGATCGAATCCAGCAACGCCGCCAGGGCGTGCGGATCATAGAACTGATTGTCAGACGACAACTGCGGCGAAACCAGAATGAACGGGAAGTCTGTTCGCTCTTCGCAAATCCGCGGCGGGCCGTGCTTCTTGACCAGGGGCAGATAACTGCCTCGTTCGCCGCTGCCATGCAGAAACAGCATCAACGGAAACTTCTGGTCACTCGCTCCGTGTTTCTCGGGCAGATACAACAGGTAGCCCATACTGTGCCGAGGATTCTTCGCGTATTCGAACCGCTGTTCGACCTGTTTCCCGGCAGCCGGATCGGCTGATGACACAACAGCAGTGGCGGAACAACAGCTCAAAACGAAACTCATCGTACAAATGAACAGGCGGCGCATCGATTGTCTCCACTGACCCCGGTTAGTCCGATTGATTCAGGTTGGCAGGCGGATCAGTCCGATCCGTCGAACAGACAACCTACTTCGTCGATCCTGTGAAGACAAATGCAGACGTTGGAACTGGGCCAGGGGAATGGCCCACGATTTCAGAATACAAGCAAGAACACAGCTCCGTCGAAGACGACGAAGCCGTGGCACCCGAGTATTGAAAGTCGACGACTCATTGACATGATCAAGGCGCGGCCATTGCCATGGCGGGCTGTGGCGGAGAGGCAGGCTTGAACAGCCCGCTCCACACGATTCGGATCGCGCCTGACGGCCAGATCAAACCGGCGGCGGCAAACAATGCGACGAGGACGCGTTCCGAGACCGTGACGTGATAGGAACTGGGACGCGACACTTGATCGACGACAAAGAGGCTTGGATCGAGTAGAGATCCCAGTTTGACAAACCCGGGGGGTGGCTGCTGAGACGCCCAGTGATGTCCATTTCCCTGAATTCGAATCACGTTGTCCGCAGGTGAAGGATAGGACGCAAACCGATTGACGTTGCCTTCAATGACGTCCAACCGTTTGACCGCTTTCACCAGATCGGCAGCCTGCTCCGGAAACGGCTGACCGAACATCGATGTGAAACAATTCTGAACATCCGATTCTGTCAATTCCGTTAACGTGACTGGATTGACAACAGTACCGCCCAAGTGGGCAGTCAGTAGCGGTTGTGAGTTCGCATGATCCGATGCCACGACGACCGTTTGGCGATGCAGCTTTTGTGAAGTACGCTCGCGTCCCCAATTCGAGCCACTGCCCTCGGCCGTCAGCAAGAATCTGGTGTTTGGTTCACCTTTGAGTTGTACGATCGAATTGTCCATCACGTGATAGTCTGAAGGTCCGTAAGGAATCAGGTACAGAAACTGGATCGCGACCGTCGCCGCCGCACAGACGGCCGACCACAGCGCCAGCCAGACGGCGATCGACAGCAATCGCCCCGTGAACCGCATTGGGGCTTGAGTGATCTTTCCCAGTGCAGTTTCATTCCACGGATTGTGATCGAATGCGGCTTTTGTTTCAGGTGACTCCAGCCAGAACAGTGTCGCAATGCTGGTCGGAATTCGGACGATTGCACCCAACGACATGGGGATCAGACTGACGAACGAAGCCATCCGCACGAATGAGGGATTCTGTCGGACGTAAACGCATTGTGCGACGGCGAACGACACGATTGCTAAGCCGCCATTCAGCACCAACAGCAGGAAGGCCAGGATAATTACCGGAGCGCCGCGGTTCATTTCGAGGATGATCATAAATGTCGCCAACACATCGATACCGCCCGCGAAGACCCAGGCAATCGCAATCAGCAGTCGATTGGTTGTGTTCGATCGAAACAGACCACCGACGGTATCGATCACGGGTCGCAACAGGTCCTTGACCACGGTTATCAACCGAACAAGTGGTGTCGGTCCAGCTGGATGGTGTTCGTCATTGGACGGTGGCTGGTCGGGCGGCGAGTCGGACGCGATCGATGAGGCCGCCGAGACAGGCCCTTGCTTTCGTTTGCTCGTGTCATAAGCAGTCGAGATGCGCCAGACAATGATCGCAACGATGGCGGCAACCAGCAGGTGTGCGCCGACGAGCATCATTGCTACGGCGACCAGCAGCGCTTTACTTTCTGGTGCCAGCATCTGGTGCTCGCCCGGATGAACCACTGGTACCACCTTTGGTCCGCCATAGATCAATCGATAGGCGTGCGACCAGACAAACCGGATCACTGCGACAGAAAACATGCCGCAAGAACCAACCACCAGGCCTGTCGCGAAGCTGAGTAGCAATCGCTCTTCAAAACTATGCGACCCACCAAACGACAATGAGACAATCATGCCGCACAGCATGAAGAACAGCAGCCAGCGAAACGAGATCGGCTGGAACAAGATCGAGCGTCCGTAATCCGGTTTGCCCACAACCGAGGTTGCTTCGCCGGTTGAGGACACTTCGTCTCCAACAACGGCGCTCGTACTGGTCGACGATCGAGACGACGTGGCGGGGGGTTTGGGAACCACGTGCGGCTGCTGCACGTGAGCCAACCATTTTTCCAGGATCTCGGCCACAGTCCGCGCACTGGAGTAGCGGTCTTCCGGTTTCTTCTCGAGCAATCGGCTGATGATCGCGCACAGCCAGTCGGGGATGTCCGGATTCAGTTCCTGAATCGGCCGCGGTGGATCGTGGCAAACTCGTTTCAGCACTCCCATCGTCGTGCTCGCCCGGAACGGTGAATGCCCGACGCACATCGCGTACATCACGCTGCCCAGACTGAACAAGTCGGCGCGGAAGTCGACCGCGTCACCGTTCGCCTGTTCGGGAGCCATGTATTGCGGAGTTCCCGCAATCGCACCACTTTGAGTCAAACTCGCGTCGTCGACGGCGCGGGCCAGTCCGAAGTCAGTCAACTTGACTCGTTGAATGCCATTCTCGAGCAGGATATTCGATGGCTTGACGTCGCGGTGAACCAGACCTTGAGCGTGCGCGGCGGCCAATCCGGCGGCCGTCTGCATGCCGATTCGCAAAATCTCTTTCAGATCCAGTGATCCTTCCGCGTCGATCTTCTGCTGCAGGGATCTGCCCGAGACGAACTGCATGATGATTCTGGGCGGTTCGGCAAATTCGTCGATGCCGTGAATCGTGATCACATGATCATGGCTTACGGCGGCGATCGCCTTCCCTTCGCGAATAAACCGCTTCTTCGCCTGCGGGTTGTGAGCGAGAAACGGAGCCAGCACTTTCACCGCGACAACACGGTGTAAGGACGGATCGAAGGCTTTCAAGACGACACCCATCCCCCCTTGTCCAACCACTTCAGTGACTTCGTAGTTACCCAGTCGCCCCATCGAGCCTGGATGGTCTGTTGGAGCCAGAAAATCGATGGTGTTCGAAGGTCCTGTCGCACACGCCCCTGATTCGATGAACTGATCATCTTTCATCCGTTTGATCGCATCAGAAAGAATGGTTTCGTCGGCCCGTGGTGAGTCGGCTTTCAAATGTCCCACAGCCGCGTCCCACGATTCACTGCCAGCGACCAATGCTTCCAACCGCTGCTGGCAGGCGGCACAGTCGTCGACGTGCGATTGGACCTGAGCCTGTAAGTCGTCGGCCAAAGTGCCGTCGATCAGTTCTCGCAATTGCTCTTCTGGTGGGCAGTTGTTCGTTTCATCTAACATGATAGATCCTTATGCTGCGGGCGGGTCATTCTGTCCCGACCAGCAATCTGATCTGGTCCTTGAGTCGAGTCATGACGCGTCCTTTGGCCAGGTAGACCGCAGCGACCGTCAGGTCCAATTGTTCGGCCACATCGCGGCCGGGTTTCCCTTCCACCGCGGTCAGCCAGAACGCTTGCCAGGTCGAAGGAGTGAAATCTTGCCGGACGACGCTGGCGGCATAGTGGAATAACTGTCGTTCATAGTCGGCGTCCCATTCGCGGCTGTCGTCGGCACCGGGCTGTGGTAACTCGTTCAAGATCTGATGAGCTCCCGTATCACCTCCGGCGTGTTCCCGATTTCCTTCTTTCCGCCAGTGATCGATCAACTTGTTCTGCACGACCGTGAACAACCAACTGCGAAACGAGCCTCGCTTGGTGTCGTATTCAAAACTCTTGGCGGCGGACGAAACCTGGCGCAACACGTCTTGCGTCAAATCGGCGGCGTCCGCATCCTGCAAGCCTCGTTTTCGCAGAAAGCCGTAAACAATCGGTGCATACAGATCGACAAATCGAATCCACGCCTCTTGGTCGTGGGCATCTCGAATGCGAACGAGCAAGGTGAGTTGGGTCGGCGGAATACTGCTCATGAAATCCTCTGGCGTTGGATACGGCGGATCTGCCAAAAGCTATCGCGAAAACAGCAGAATTTCTGCCGAGGCCATATCACATCGCCATATTCCTACCTGAATCGTCCTCAATCCCTTTGTGCAGCGAGAATTGGAGCGACATCCAGGCCCTCAGACGATGAATCATTCATGCTGGCAGAACCGCGCAACTGGCATAAGATTCCCATCGCTCGAACGCGGAACTCTGAGACTTCTTAAGGACGGTTGATGGCCATCGAATCGTTGGGTCGGGCGCTGGTTCACCGCAATTACCGCCTGTTCCTGTTAGGACAGGGAATCTCTCTGATCGGCACCTGGATGCAGCAGGTTGCGATGTCGTGGCTGATTTATCGCTTGTCCGCGTCGCCGTTTTTGCTGGGCTTGATGAGTTTTTCCAGCCAGATTCCCAGTTTGATTCTGTCACCGCTGGCCGGTGTGGCCGCCGATCGCTGGAATCGGCATCGAGCTCTGATGGTGACTCAGTCGCTCGCCATGCTGCAGGCGTTCCTGGTGCTGTTCGTGGCGAACTCGACGGGAGACATCATCTGGATCCTGATGGGACTGGGGTTCTTTCTGGGCGTCGTCAACGCGTTCGACATGCCGCTACGTCAATCGTTTCTGGTTGAAATGGTGCCAGACCGAACTCTCCTGGGAAACGCGATCGCCTTGAATTCGTCGATCGTGAATGGTGCGAGACTCGTCGGCCCCTCACTGGCCGGTCTGATGATCGGCGCCTGGGGCGAGTCGGCCTGCTTCCTGCTGAACGCGCTCAGTTATGTCGCGGTGTTATTCGCCTTGATGGCGATGCGTGATCTACCCGCGCGTGTCGTTGTCTCCGAAGGACGAGTGATCGATCGCTTGATGGAAGGGCTGCGATATGCCTTTGGGTTCGCACCGCTGCGTCAGTTGCTGTTGTTGCTTGCCCTGATCAGTTGCCTGTCGACTTCGATGAGTGTCCTGATGCCCGTGTTCGCGAAGAAGGTTCTGCAAGGCGACGCTCGGACACAGGGCTTGCTGCTCGGCGCGATGGGTTTGGGTGCATTGGCTTCGGCGTTATACCTGGCCTCGCGAAAATCGGTGTTGGGACTGGGACGAGTGATCATCGTATCCGTCACCTGCTACGGCTTGGGACAAATCGCGTTCTCGTACTCGACAGTGTTGTGGATTTCGCTTCCCATTCTGGTCGTGACCGGTGGGTGCATGATGCTGCACATGGCTGCCAGCAATACGCTGATCCAAACTATCGTCGAAGAAGACAAACGCGGCCGCGTGATGAGCCTCTACACGATGGCGTTTTTGGGTGTCGGCCCGATCGGCAGTTTGCTCGGCGGGACCCTTGCTGAACGGATTGGTGCACCGGCCACGGTGATGATTTCCGGAACGATTTGTCTCGCCGCAGCAGCAACGTTCGCCACGCAACTGCCTCGGCTCAGAACCCTGGTGCGTCCCATCTATGAGCAGGCAGGGATCTTGCCAAAGCCGGTCGCACTGGCGACGCCGGTCGCCGAGCACGAATAAGGGTCAGTCACAGGATCTTTGCGAATACATCGGCGTCAGCCAAAAATCGTCGTGCGCTATGCCCACGAGTTGACAATATTGTTCGGTGTGTCAATCTTCGTCCTCAAACCAAAGGATTCCCACTTGATTTGAGTCTATGCAGATGACGCCAGTATCGAAAGTAGACCGCGTGATCCCACCCCACGAACTTAGTTTTAGCAGGCCGTGATCTGAGTTGTTGGGCATCCATTCTTCAAATTTGCCGTTCATGAAGAATCTTGCACCGGCCGCGAACAATCCGAGAAATTCCCGCGAAAGATGCTCGGCATCTTGATACGACATACATTCATAATTGTAGGCCATGTCTCTGTGTAGAATCGATGCGAGAATCCATTCTGCCCGATGCGCGTCGATCTCCTCGAGCGGATAATCGATATTGAATCCGCAACGTTCTGCAATGAAGACACACTGCTGATCGATTCTTTGGCCTTCATTTGTCGGCAGAAGGCACAAGGTGGCCTCTCGACTAGCATCGATACGAGACCGCAGATCTTCGATCTTCAAGGCGGATCTACTCATTGGCTGACGTCTTGCGCCTTCAGGCAAACAATTCCTGACGCACCTCACCTGTCCCACCGATGGTATAGGGACGACCGAGTCGATCGTGGATCTCGGCGTGCGGGTCGATGCCCATGGCGTAAAACAGAGTGGTGACGACATCCTTGGGTGAGAACGGCATTTCCGTCACATCGCCACCGATGGCATCAGTGCGACCCACAACGCGTCCTTTCGCAAACGGACCACCAGCGAACAACGCGGAATAGGCACGTGCCCAGTGATCGCGTCCCCCACCCGAAACGTTTTGGATGGACGGCGTCCGGCCATGTTCGCTGACGACGGCGATCGCCGTGTCTTCCAGCATGCCACGTGTTTGCAGATCTTCCAGCAACGAGCAGAACCCGTTGTCGAAACCGGGACCCAGTTCGTCTTTCATCCGCGAACGAAGATGGACATGGACGTCCCAACCGGTGTTGACGAGTCCATATTCATCCCAGCAGACCGTGACAAACTTGCCACCCGATTCCAGCAGGCGACGTGCCGCCAGACACGATTGGCCGAACAGCGTCATGCCATATCGCTCACGAACCTCAGACGTCTCGCGTTGAATGTCGAGCGCGTCGCGCAGCTTGCCCGACGTCAACATCGATCGCGCGATCTGCCGATGTCGTTCAAACGACGACTGCCTCCGCTTGCGGTCGAGAGCCGGACTGGCCGATTCGAGATGATCGAGCAGCGATGACCGGCCATTCAAACGACTCGAATTCAGATTGTCGTCTGAGGCCACCGATTCCAGGCGATCGGTCGGCAGGATTCCCAGGTAAGGATCGGCGACAACCATGGTGGGAACGTCCGGTGCGCCGGCGTCACGCAGCACTTCGCGTGTGCCCTTCGCGAGGAATTCAGACCAAATCGTGTCGTAAGCCGATCCCAGGAAACCGCCAAACTGGCCTGGCTTGATGCGGCGTTTGGATCCAATCGGAAATGGCAGGCCGAAGTTCCGCGGGACGGGCGGCGGAGTGGGATCCGCGAGTTCCCCCAGGTAGTCCACAACCGACCCGATGAACGGCCAGTGACGCGGGTCTCGCAGATTACTTTCCAGGTTCAAGTCGGTCGTCGGTACGCCACTGAAAGCAAACGCGGTTCCGTGGATCGGAAATGTGTGTGTCAGCGAACGCAGGATCGTGCACTGATCGATCAGCCGAGACAGCCGAGGCAGGATTTCGCCAATCCGCACACCGGGAACCGATGTCGAGATCGAATCGAACTCACCGCGAATTTCCGCCGGCGCATCCGGCTTGGGATCGAACGTCTCCAGTTGACTGGGTGAGCCCCAGGGATAGATCAGGATACAGCGCTTGGCGGCACCAAAACTGCTCGATGTCACGCCGTCGTTCGACGGTTTCGCCAACGCGGATCCGGCCAGTGCCATTCCCAGCGGGGCCATCGCTCCGGCATGCAACAGATCGCGTCGCGTCAACAAGGAGTGCGACATCGCCGGATCACCTGGGCGTTGGATCATTCCAAATCTCCTGTTGTCGAAGCAAACTCGAACAGGCAGGGTCGCAATGCGACATCATTCTCAGGCAGGCAGCAAGGCAGTTCGGAGCGATTGCGGGCTCAAGAGGAAGGTACCAATCAGACTCGACCAAGTCCAGATGCGGGACCAACTGATGCTAGAGAGATCGAAGTTTCATCCACTCTGGAGTGGGTGTTGAAAAGAACGATTAAATCAGCACGCTCTTCACTTGGGCATTTGTCCGGATCTCACGTTTCGACGCTCCTGCCAGATCAGAAGGCCAATTGAGTAAATCGTCGACGGCGCAATGATCACCCAATACGGTATCCGCCAGTACCTCACTCGAATGGATTCTTGGTGTTCCTCCGACAACCCCCATCGATCACTAAAACCGACCCCGAACTCCCCATAGCCCAGGCCAAGAAAACGTGAGCGCGGCCAGCCATTCACAGGATCATCCTCGACCAGCACGTATTTCCCGTATTTTTGAATACAGGAGTATGAATAGAGGCTATACCAGGGTCCACGATCTGGAACCTTGAACCGAGCGTCCGTGGAATGGCTTTTCTCCCAATAGAAAGCGCCATATCCCGACACAGAATTTCCCAAAGGCCAGACGACCGCACGGTCTATGAAAGATTCACTTCTTACCCATGCGCAGGTAAATGCTGCCGCAACGATGACGGCGAACACGATCCGCATTGAGGGATACTGAAACACGGGAGATGACTTTCGGCGAGGGAAACCGCCGGACGTTTTCCGGAAAGCGACTTGTGGTGTATCGAGTGTGCCGCGACGGATCAATCGCAGCTTTCGTGTTCTCGTCGCTGTTCACTTCATTCACGAATTGTCCGCGTGTCATTGGGGCTGTTGCCCGCACCCTTGCCAAATGCACTAATGAGGGATGCAAAAGATTGCAATTGCCCGAAAACATTCGGACAACCGGCCCAGGCATCCTGTTAAGATGCGAGCGGCACGACTTTCCAATCGGAACGACTGATGATCCCAACTCGACTTCAACAACTCTCGCGAATGACACCGCAGTGCTTGATTTGGTGCGGGTTACTGGCTGCACCGCACACCATTTCGGCGCAGCAGCAGTTCAATCTTCCGTTCACCGATCCTCAGAAGATGTTCGAACAGGCGTTCGGCGAGGACTCGGAAGAGGACCGCAAAGCGCTCGAAAAGATCGCCGTGTCGGTAGAAGAGGAACGCGAGCTGGGTAAGCATGTTCTGCAGTCGGGACTGGCGGCTATGAAAGAAGCAGGTATCACGATTGAAACGAAAGGCCGCGATGTCGAATACCTGCAAAGCCTGGTGGCGACGCTGCAGCCATTCATGAGGAATAAGAATCGCTACAAGACGATTCAGGTGCTGGTCGCCAAATCGACCAAGATTGATGCTCGATCGTGTCCCGGCGGTACCTTGGTTTTCTACGAAGGGCTACTCGATTCGGCCACCAGCGAAGCGGCATTGGCCGGAATCGTTGGGCATGAATTGTCGCACCTGGATCGAGGGCACCAACTGTTACCGATCCGGCGGATGAAAATGATGGAGAAAACATTTTCGTCGCCGCAGAACATGGCTCAGTTCAAGAATTTCGGCCAGGGGATGACCAAGCTGTGGGCACGACCGTTCCGCCCTGAAGACGAACGCGATGCCGATCGCGATGGGGTCTTATGGTCGTACAAGGCGGGTTACGACGCGCGCGAGATGGCCAGGTTGTTCCAGAAAAAAGGTGCCAACGACGCCGCGGCAGAAGGAATGCCTTGGGCGACATTCTTTCGTTCGCATCCTTACAATCAGGAACGGCATCAGGCGATTGTGAAACAGTTCGCTCAACTGCAGAAAGGGCAGCCGTCCAAGGAGCCGCTGTTCGTCGGCTGGGACAACTTGAAGAATCGATTTTCACGCAAACAAGAGAAGGACGCCGCGAAGTAGGACGATATGACAGACGCGACCCAATCGCAGACAATCGTGGTGCTGGGAGCGAATTCGTTTTCCGGACAGGACTTCGTCGACCTGTTGCTCGATCAACCGCGCTACCGCGTGATCGGCGTCAGTCGATCTGCCGAACGATCGTCGCTGTTTCTGAAATATCGCGAACGGACCGACCTGAGTCGCTTTGCCTACCATCAACTCGACATGAACGACGACATGCCCGAGTTGCTCAGGCTGCTGGATGTCGAGCGACCTGCGTCGATCGTCAATTTTGCGGCTCAAAGCGAAGTCGCGCCCAGTTGGAATCATCCCGAACACTGGTTTCAGACGAACTGTGTCGCGCTGTCGCTGCTGATCAATCACTTGCAACGGCAAGACTACCTGCAGCGGTATCTGCATGTCTCGTCGCCCGAGGTCTATGGAACGTGTGTCGGCACGGTGCTCGAATCGGCTCCGATGAACCCGAGCACTCCTTATGCGGCATCCAAGGCGGCGGCCGATTTGCTGTTGTCGTGCTATCGAAAGCAGTTTGGTTTCCCATTGCTGACAGTCCGCGCCACCAATGTGTATGGGGCTCGGCAGCAACTGTTCAAAATCATTCCGCGGTCGGCGATCTACTTGCAGACAGGCAAGCGGATCGAGTTGCATGGCGGGGGACGAGCGGTGAAGTCGTACATTCACATCCGCGACGTTTCCCGAGGCGAACTGGCCATTCTGGAACGCGGTCGATTGGGGCAGATTTACCACCTTTCGCCAGATGCCGGGATCGCCGTCCGCGACGTTGTCCAGACGATGTGCCAGGATTTGGGCCAATCGTTTGCCGATTCGACAACGGTCGTCGAAGAACGACCGGGCCAGGACGCCGCGTACGTCATCGATTCGACCTTGGCGCGGACGGAATTGGGCTGGAAACCGACGATCGGCCTGGCCGCAGGGCTGAAGGAAGTCATCGACTGGACCCAATCGAATCTGGCGGCCATTGCGCAACTTCCGTTGTCCTACGTGCATAAACCGTAGTGCAATCGATGACAGGGTGGACAATTGGCGAAGGCTTCTGCTGCAATTCCCGTAGCCGCGTTTGGCGCGTTCTGGTAGAAATTGCCGCCTTGCGATGGTTCCCAGTGCGGGTACGGAAGCTTCGATTGATCATGGATGATTCGTCGAGTTTGCTTTCATTGATGTTGTCTTCACGACATCTCGCCCGGCACTTGTGGACCACACTCGTCTGACATCGTCATTTCGATCGCGTTCATTTCGTCAGGGAAGACGGCTTATGTTCCGCGGGTACATGCCAGCGTTGACGCTGTTGCTCTTTGGGGCCGGAACGGGCATTGGGATCGCCTGGACACAGGGTTATATTCCGATCACGATTTTGCCCGCGAACAGCGGATCACTCAGCGTTGAACTGACGGAGCACGAAGATTTACCACTGCCGAATGATTCCCAACTGGCAATACCGCGGCTCAGGCAAGCCGAGGTCGCGTCCGCTGCGCAGGATGATGCCGAGATCTTCGACCAATCTGAACCAGAACAGGAAGTCGAACCAGCGACTCGCAAACGCGCTGCGCGATTGGCTTCGGTCGAACAGAGAACGCTTGAGACACGAAGGACGCAGCCACAGGAACTTGTCCGTACGGCAGAACTACCCAAAACTGTCGATCCGATCGACGAAGAATTCGACACACGCCCCCCCGCACCTCCCAAGGTACATCTGCGCGATCGCCGAGCGGCGCGAGTCGAACCGGCGGCTGTTGATGAAGAACGTCCCGCCGGAAGCGGACATCAGGTGAAGGCGGCTGCCCATCAGGACCCCACCGAATCGTCCAATGACGGTGGAGATGCGAACGCCAACGCGAAAGAATCAGCCAAACCCGCCCGTCAGTTACTGATGGAGGCCAAGGAACAAATCGCCGCCGGTGAAACGCTGGCTGCGCATCGCAAGCTGTCCGAGTTGTATTGGAATCACAAAGAGCTGCATCCTCAGATGCAGGAACTGATCGATTCGACTGCGAAAGAGATCTTCTTTCAATCGAAGACTCATTTCGTTGACCCCTATGTCATTCAGGATGGTGACCAACTTAGTGTCATTGCCAGAAAGTATCAGGTCACTTGGGAGTATCTGGCAAAACTGAATCGCACCGATCCGAAACGCATCCAAATTGGTCAAAAATTGAAGGTCACCAAGGGACCATTCGGAGCCGTCGTCGACTTGCGCGAGTTCGCACTGACGGTCCATTTGAACGGCTACTACGTCAAACGTTACCAGGTGGGAATTGGCAAAGATGGATCATCTCCGCTCGGCAAATTCCCCGTCTTGAACAAGGTCGAAAATCCGGCTTACACCGGGCCCGACGGCAGAGTCATTCGCGGCGACGATCCCAGTAATCCGCTGGGTGAGCGCTGGTTGGATCTCGGTGACAGCTATGGAATTCACGGCACGATCGACCCGACTTCCATCGGCAGGGCAGAATCGCGTGGCTGTATTCGCCTGCGCGACAAGGACGTGATCGAAGTCTACGACTTCCTGATCAAAGGATCCGAAGTCGTCATTCGCAAGTAATGGTCTTTTAACTATTTGGAATGGACTGGCGACCACGACCATCACCGCAGCGAAACGGCGCAATCCGTTCAGGTCTGCGACTGTGCGCCGATCTGTTCTTCATCGCTAATTCACGGCCAACGGACCTTTCGCGCCGGTCAATCGTGGCGTAGACTAATCAATCAATGTCGATCTGATTGTTCTTTCGACGAGGTTGATTTTGGCTTGCTCTTTCCGGATTTACCGGTGGATCTTCAGTCTGGCTGCCATGGTCAGTTGTCTGACCGCATTCCGGTCAACGTGCGCCGACGAAACCGATGCCCTGCCCGCGATTTCGTTCCGCAACGACGTGATGGCGGTCTTGTCCAAGTCGGGTTGCAACCTGGGAACGTGCCACGGGAATGCGCGGGGCAAAGGTGGATTCCAGATCTCGCTGCGTGGACAGGATCCAGACGCCGACTATCTGGTGCTCACGCGCGACCTGTTTGGACGCCGAGTGAACTCGTCCGATCCTGATCAAAGCCTGATGCTGCTCAAGCCGACGATGCAGTTGGCTCACGAAGGTGGCAAGCGGTTCGCGGTTGATTCTGCCGAGTATCGGATACTGCGCGCCTGGATCGCCGCCGGCCTGCCGAACGACGCGCAGACGTTGCCCCGATTAGAAAAACTCGACGTGACACCGGCCGAGGTCTTCCTCGAAGCGAACTCACCAAAGAGTGCAGAAACGGGCTCTCACCGCTGGCAGTTCCAAATCCAGGCGACGGCCCGGTTCTCGGATGGTTCGACGCGCGACGTCAGTTCGCTGGCCGTTTATGAGCTGGCTCAGCCGATTGCCGATCTGTCTCATGATGGATTGGTGATGGGCCGATCGACCGGTGAATCGGTGGTGCTGGTTCGCTATTTGAACCAACAGGCGGCAGTGCGCATCGCCTTCCTGCCGTCGCGTTCGGATTTCGTTTGGAATGGTCCCGCAGCCGCAAACTTTGTCGACGAGCATGTCTTTGCGAAGCTGCAGAAATTGAAGGTGAATCCGTCGTCCATCTGTGACGACGCAACGTTCATCCGCCGAGTGACCATTGACCTGTTGGGCCTGTTGCCTACGGCTGAAGAAGCACGAGCGTTCGTGGCGGATCAATCGACCGACAAGCGCCCTCGTTTGATCGATGGGTTACTGGAACGGCCCGAGTTTTCCGATAACTGGGCCATGAAGTGGGCCGATCTACTCAGGATCGAGGAAAAAACGCTCGATCAAAAAGGGGTCGAGAACTTTCACGCCTGGCTACGTGACGCCTTCGCGACGCACGTGCCGCTCGACCAGATGGCCCGCGAAATCGTGGCCGGTCGCGGCAGCACCTATGAAGTTCCCCCTGCGAACTTTTATCGAGCGCTCCGGACTCCCTTCGAACGATCGGAATCGGTGGGGCAATTGTTCCTGGGTGTGCGGTTGCAATGTTCCAAGTGCCACAACCATCCATTCGATCGCTGGACGCAGGACGATTACTACAGTTGGGGTAGCGTCTTCGCGCGCGTCGATTACAAGATCATCGAGAATCGACGTCGCGACAACAACGACCAGCACGAATTCGATGGCGAGCAGATCGTCTTCCTGAACGACAAGGGCCAGGCGAAGGACCCTCGCACCAATCGACCGCGGCCTGCCAAACTGCTGGGCAGCGCGACCGATATGGATCCGAAACAGGATCCGCTGATTGGGTTGGCAGACTGGCTGACCGACGCCAACCATGAACGATTTGTACAAATGCTGGCCAATCGAACGTGGCAGCAGGTGATGGGCCGAGGAATCGTTGATCCGATCGACGACTTCCGGGCGACGAATCCGCCGGCGAATCCGGCACTGTTAAAAGCACTCTCCGAAGAATTCGCCTTCGGCCCGCGCGACGAAAACGGAAACAGGAGCGCCACAGGCGAACCGGGTTCGAATGGTGTCGGAGGTGTCACGGCGTTGGAGTCTTCGACCAAGCCGTGTCTGACTCGTCAGTCCGGCGACGACACCAGCACGGCCAGTTCACAACAGTCTCGTCACAAACTCGCGTTCGACCTGCGCCATTTGCTGCGAGTGATCCTGAATTCTCACACCTATCAATTGTCGGCCGACGCGAACGAGACGAACCGAGAAGACGAGATCAATTTCAGCCGTGCCGTTGTGCGACGTCACACTGCCGAACAACTGCTCGACACCACCAGTCAGGTGCTAAAGATTCCGCTGGAATTCACTGGCTATCCGACTGGACGACGAGCGGCACAATTGCCAGGGGTGGGAAATTACCGACCGCGAGACAATCGCGCCAGTGAGGCGGATCGGTTTCTGAAATTGTTCGGCAAGCCACCACGGCTTCAATCGTGTGATTGCGAACGATCGGAAGAAACGACGTTGGGCCAGACATTCCAATTGGTCAGCGGGTCGTTGATCAATCGACTGTTGGCATCGAAGGGGAATACTCTCGATCAACTGTTGACCGGCGATCGCCCCTTGCCCGAGATCGTTACCGATTTGTATTGGACCACATTGACTCGAACACCAACAGCATCAGAATTGGCGGTGACATGTCAGTTCCTGGAAAAGTCAAAGGATCGCCGAACCGCCCTCGAAGACGTGACCTGGGCGTTGTTCAATTCGAATGAATTCCTGTTACGAAGATAGCGAACAGCAGAATGTCAATCATAGTAGCGGTTGAAGACGATCGATGCGGAGATCGATGATGGGACCGATGACGACCAGCCAGATACCTCGACGCCGAGCCCTGCAAATCGGTGGACTGGGGATGTTTGGTTTGACCTATCCCAGTCTGTTGCAAGCAACCGAGCAATCGGCAGCTCGGCCGGGCAAGGCCAAGTCGGTCATCTTTCTGTACCAGTTCGGTGGACCGAGCCATCTGGATACGTTTGATCCGAAACCGAATGCTCCGACCGGAGTCCGCAGTCACTTCGATGTGATCGGTACTTCAGCGCCGGGGATTCAGATTTGTGATCGATTGCCGAAAACGGCTGGGATCATGCACGAAGTGACGCTGGTTCGCACCGTCTATCACACAATGAAGAATCACAATCCCGCCGCCTACTACGCCCTGACAGGGCATGCGCCGCCGCTGGATGACATTCGCTTGCGTGATTCACAAGATCTGTTCCCGGCGTACGGCTCGGTCATCGATCGGCTGGCGCCGGCAACAAACGGGATGCCGACGTTTGTCGCGTTCCCGCATGTGATGCGCGACGGCGAAATCACGCCGGGCCAGCACGCCAGCTTTCTAGGAAAAGCACACGATCCGCTGCTGGTGACATCCGATCCAAACGACCGTCGGTTTTCGTTGCCGGAACTGAGTCTGCCGAGTGGGCTGACGGCCGATCGCCTGCAAGACCGGCGCGAGATTCAAAAGCTGGTCAATCAGCAAGTCAAACAACTTGATCAATCAACCGCGGCCCGCGGATTGGATGCGTACTACGAAAAGACGCTGGGGATGCTCAATTCGTCCAAGGTGCGCGACGCTTTCAATATCGATGCCGAACCGCAGTCGATTCGCGATCGCTACGGCCGTACGACGTACGGACAAAGTTGCCTGCTGGCCCGACGACTAGTGGAATCGGGAGTCAAGTTCGTCAACGTGTACTTCTCGAGCAATATTGGTGGCCGACGGAACGAGGGTGGCTGGGACACGCATGGTTTCGATAACACCCGGATGTATCCGATCCTGCGCGACTATCAATTGCCGTTGACCGATCAAACGCTGCCAACGTTGATCACCGACCTGAAAGAACGTGGTCTGCTCGATTCGACATTGATCGTCTGGATGGGTGAGTTTGGTCGCACACCGCGATTGAACGACAACATCAGTCGCGACCATTGGCCGCAGTGTTACACGGCGCTGCTGGCAGGTGGAGGCGTTAAGCGGGGCTTCACTTATGGGACGTCGGACAAGCAGGGTGCGTATCCCGATAAGGATCCCGTCATGCTGGATGATCTGATGGCAACCGTCTTCGAACTGATGGGGTTGAACCCGCAGACCGAAGTGCGTGACAAGCTGAATCGACCGCTCCCGATTTCAGGGGGAAAAGTCGTCACCGGAGTCATGGCCTGAGCGACCTGCGGTCTGCGGAATGTGACTGCGTTCGACAGTGGTGTGTGCGCGTGTGCGGCGGGGATCGGTGCTTCACCGCCCCCAAAGCGAGTCACGCCAGAGCGCCGTTGATTTGGCAGACTCTCAGAACCCGAGGGCGACGAAGCGTCGACCACAGCCACCCCAGCCCCAAAGTGGGATCGTCGCTAGCGCCGCTTCGTTTTGCGGATCGCGTTCAGGCGTCTGGCCGAATGTCTTGCATATTGAATTCGACATCGACCAATGTCGTGACGCCATTGCCAGTTTGGGGTCCAAACCCCTTACGAAAGTGAACTCGCCAGACAACGTTACCTTCCAGGTCTTCCATCCCTTCCTGCGATGGAACGAAAGAGTCAAATGCGGCATGCGGAGGCAGTGGTTCGTTGGTGTGTTGGTCGAGGATCCGCCATTCACTATCGGCGGCCATCCGATCGAACGGATAGTAAACCGTGGCATCTCGATCTTTGCGATCGCGTTCGCGGAAAATGACATTGAACGAACGGACATCGTTCTTCACAAACGGATGAAACGCCAATAGCGTCGTGTCGAGTGGCGCGAACGTCTGATGGTCCGAAACGTTCTCGAACCGGATCCACAATTTCAAGACGGGATCAGACGCATCACGTTCACCGCCCGACGCGCCGGTGTAGTGAAAAAACTTGAGTGGTCCGCGAGTGACACGCAACGGTGTGACTTTGAGATTGCCAAATCGTTCCGTCTGACCGAGTTTCAATTGGTGCCCTGCTGGCAGAATGTCTTCAGGACGCGGAACGACTACGCGGCCTCCGGCCTGTTGTACCGTTTTCAGATCAGGCAGGCTTTCCAACTGATGCGGGCGAGAAAAAAACGTCACGTACAGCACGTAAATCGTCAGCAGACTGGCATAACTTCCCAGAATGATCATCGTCATCTGATTCGATGGAGCTGGTAACTCCGCCTGTGGGTGAGCGAGGCCCGAGTCAGTCGTATGCGTCATGGCATGCGGACGCATCTGCACGCTGAGCGATGCCATTGACGCCGATGCTATGGCCGCATCCACCTGCGGCAGCGAACTGGTCATCAGCGGTTCAGTTGGCTGGAAGTCTTCCGGGGCGAATGGAGTTGCGGGTCGCGATACGTCGTCGAGCACAAGCGTTGGATTGGTTACGTCCGCTCCAAACAGCGCTGGCGAAAGGTTGGGTGAGAATAGTGTTGGGGGTTGGTCGGCAGTTTCTTCTGCGCCAAGTTGAAGTTGAATGCTGATAGGTTCCGAAGGCGGTGTTTCTGGATGCAGCGCCGCAGAGAAATCGGGCATCGCTGCCGTGGCGTGTTCCATGCCACCGACCACGGTCCCAGCAAAGGGACTGTCCGCATCAGACAGCTTGGCATCGCCGAACTGCAATTGGCGCTGCGGATGACTGAACGACAACGGAGAAGGCTGCGATGCCACGGTGTCGGACATCCACGAAAAGTCAGGTGTCGTTTTGGCTGCCGCGGTGTGTTCAACAGGCGCGTCCGAAGAAATCTGCGGCAAGCCAAATTGATCCACGGGTTGAGAGAGCGGCGCGGCCGGATTCCTAGAAGCGGTCATCCACGAAAAATCCGGAGTCGTCTCCGAAGACGAACCTGTCGACGTCTTTTCCGCAGCCGTGATGTCGATTGGCGAGGACGTTGACTCGGGTGGAGGTGCGGCGGGCCATCCTGGCAGGGCGATTTGACTGATTGTCTTGTCGGAATGGATCGCCGTAGGGGGCTCCAGCGAGAAGTTGAACGGACTGTCGTTTCCCGTCAATTCCGGAGTCTGAATGGCCGCACGGGGGACGATAATCGTTTCGCGTTTCGAGAATTCGTCATCTAAATTATTCAGAGAATCGTCTGACGTGAGCAGTGTCGCCGTAGGTGGCAACGACCATTGCTGGTCCTGATCGCTATGTGCTGGCGTCACAGGGATGTCGGGGATGTCCGCAGGGATTGACAGATGAGCCCCGCAATGCGGGCAGGCAACAACCACACCTGTCGTTTCAATCAGAATGCTCTTGTTGCAGCTACCACAACACATCTCGATTGCCATGACGCGTGTCCTCAACCGGCGAATGACGTTGTCCGGCAGTCTTCCTGTATTTGCGGCCGTTCCGGCGCGCACGGAATCAGGGGTCGGCGGCTTCGTTCGGTGATGGGAAGGTTAGCGTCCGGCCCGTTGATACCAGTCGATTGTGACCGGCCTGCCATTTCGATGCAATTCGAAGTCATCACCATAAAGCACCGTTCCCAGAACTGCGACGTTGCCCCGCGTCTCAATTTCGCCAACATTCGTGTGCCTTGATTCATCGTCGCCATGTTCGCTCGTTTCACTCATCACAACCCCCGCGATGGGTAAACCGCGCGAGCGAATCGATTCGATAGTCAACAACGAGTGATTGATTGTTCCCAATCCTGTCCTGGCCACGATCAGCACAGGGCACTGCAGCGCCACCGCGAAATCGGCATTCGTTTGCGATTCTGCAAGAGGCGACAACCATCCTCCCGCCCCCTCAATCAATAATAGGTCGATCTCCACGAACGGATTGACTCCGTCGATCAGTTGTCCGAAATTCACCGTTTTTCCTTCCTTTCTGGCCGCGATCGGGGGGGCCAGCGGGGCAAGGAATCGTTGTGGACAAACGACAGCATCTGGGTAGCGCCGCCCTGTGGCGTCCTGTAAACGTTCAAGGTCGTCCCAACGTGGACTAAACGCAAGGGATGATGGGATCACCCCGGAACAAACGGGCTTATACGCGGCAACGCGATGGCCAGATCGAATGATTTGCCGAGCGATCAGGCAGGTCACGTGTGTTTTGCCAACACCGGTATCGGTACCTGTAATAAATAGACGACGACCAGGGGAAGTCATCCCTTTTCCTCATTTGCCGACCAACGTACCAGAACCTTGCGACCAACTTCGACCTGAAACTCGTCCCCGGCGTGGCCATTGCGAATGCCAATGATCAGCCGTTTCGCTTCAATCCAGGCGACCGGGTCGCCATCGGCCACGGCCTGAGCGGACTCGGAGTTTTCCGGCAACGAACTGGCAACGGTGCGAGTTGTCCACGGATCAGCAATTCCGGTGACTTTCAAAGAACCAATCTCGATCTGAACGTCGGATTGATCATCGGGGATGTCGGCGACATCGATATTCGTGACCAGATTTCCACGTCGATCAATCCGGGCCACGATACCGCTGACCGAGGTTCGACGACGAATGATTTCGGTGCCGGGTAAAGTCATCAAGGGGTCAGTGATCACGCTGCCGAACTCAGCCAGTTTTCCACCGAGGCTCCACGCAGCGGCCATCGTTGCCAGGTGATTTGGGGGAGACGTCTGTCTGGGTGACCAAGTGGTCTCATCAAGCGCGACAGCACGGATCGCCGCCGCACCATCCAGGATGTACGACAATATTCCATTGTCCGGACACACAAAGCGGTAGTCGCCGATTTCCGCCGCGATCAGCCGACCTGGCTGAATCGGATCCAAACCAACCAAGCCGACGTGAATGGTGCTCGACGGAAAGGACCAGATGGATTCGTTCCACAGGAAGGCCGCGATTCCCACCTGGCCCAACGGAACTTGATGAGTGAGATCGACCAGATCCAAATTATGATTCACACCTCGGGCCACACCTTTCAACTGGCCGATCGACGTGTCGGCCGTTCCCAAGTCGGTGAGAAATGTGATGCAGGTCCGGTTTGGGATCTTGAATCTCCTGACGGCAAGCCGTCGGATGGTGCATCGCCGATCGTACTGTGAAAGCAAACGCCGCGCAACTATTAACACTGACGATGCGAAGAATCGTCGTCAATTCAAGAAGATCACATTTCGTTCGTCCAAGGTCCAATGCGACCGAAGGAAGCCCGATTCGGCCAAAGTGCGGCATCCTGTCGGCGCGCAAAGACCGAAGTGCTGTCAAGATCGGTAGATGTGATAAGATGTACGTGCTGCCAGCAAGGCTTGGACGATGTCGACGCGGGTTGCGTGCCCCCTTTTGTCAGCGTAGCATCATTCGTCGGTCGAAGAGCGGCTCAGGATTCGGTCAACCAGCGTGGGAACGCGTTTTGTCGCATGTTTCGGATCAAACGTTGATCGAACAGCTTCGCCGAGGCGACCGGACGGCGTTTGCCCAGGTCATCGAACGAAACCAGCGTTCCGTCTTTGGATACCTGCGTGCTCGACTGCATCAGACCAGCGACGCCGACGACATGACGCAGGAAGTCTTTCTGCGATTCTATCTCTCGCAAGCTCGATTCGATTCGGCCGCGTTGATTCAACCCTGGTTAATGGGGATCGCGAGAAATCTGTTGCGCGAGCATGTCCGGGACGTCAAACGGCGGAAAGAAGTCGCCTGGACCGAATTGTGCCTGGAATTGGAATCGGTCCTGCCGCCCGATGCACTTTGGACCGATGCCGACGACGTCATTCAGCATCTACCCAAATGCATGGATGAACTGGGTCCCAGTGCACGGCAGGCAATCGAGTTGCACTACCGGGCGCAACGCAAACTGGCCGAGATCGGTCGCGAACTGCACCGTAGCGAAGGTGCCGTCAAACTGCTGATGCACCGCGCTCGTCAGGCCTTGCGAGACTGTTTGTACTCACGATCAAACCGAGCCAATCCGGGAGGCAGCGGATGAGGATGACGTTAATTCCAGTCCCGCTGGCGCAGTGCCAGCTACCTTCAAGTTGATTAATCGTTGTGAGATTCAAGAACCGCACCAGAAGTCGACCGCATTCTTTCCTTTGAAACGTTCATGACAGACCAAGAGCTGATCCAGTTGCTGCAAGAGAAATCGGCCGGGGAATTGACTCCCGCCGAGATCGATGCGATCCGCGCGCGGTGGACTCAATCGCCCGCGCTGCGCCAGGCGTTGGTCGAACACCTGCATCTGGAAACGCAATTGACCGGTGCGTTGGGACCCGTCCACCTGGATGTCGACACGATTCTGCAGCGTGCGACCGATGAGAAGCGATCCAAACGCCTGTCGGGCATACGTTGGGCATGGTTAATCGGCTTGTGTTTGTTGGTGGCGGCGGGAATCGGCATCACGCTGCAATTCTCAAAGCCGAAGCCCGCAGACCAATTGGCCGAGAACACGCCGAAGGTCGATCCGCAGCAGGATCCCACAGCAAACACTGTCGAGCCACACATGGAACCCGTCGCGCCGGGCACCGCGAATGCCGTCGCGGCAAATGATGCTCAGGGGCCGTCAGCGAGTGATAACCAGGCCGAACCGACGACGAAACCTGTCGAGAAGCCCAACGTCCCCCTGATCGCTCACGACGAAGCCTGGGCATCCCTCGTGTCGCGTGAAATCGCACCCTGGGCCGCTGACAATCCGAAACAAACAGCCGATTTCAAAGTCGCCGGACATGATGAATTCCCGGATTCCGAAGCCAGGCGATGGTTGGCCCCCGTTGACGGTCACCCGTTTGTCTGGTCAACCGATTCGGTCAGTAATCCGGTACGACGCATCGCTCGGTTCAATGGTCTGGCTAAGCTGAAGGCACCATGGACTGAAGATGCCGTGTTAAGGCTGACTCCGTTCGAAGTCACCGACCTGACGTTGTACTTCTGGCACGGTCCGACCGGCGTCGCACTGCGGTTCTACACGCGGCGCGAACCACACACCTGGGCCGCATTCGAAATCTCGCGCGAGAATTCGTCTCCCAAGCCAACTCGTTGGGGACTGCTGACGACCGACAGCGGATCGTACACGCGATCAACGCCTGGCACTTTGGATATCCGACAGCAAAAGGAGCGACTGGTCCTGGCACGCGGCGGCATCGTCTTGATGTCTGTACCGTTCACCGGACATCCGATTGAAGTCTATGTCGAGGGACAATTCCGGCTGCGCGGGTTGTCGATGCATCGCAGCGTTCCCTTCGTGGACGGTCCAGACAGTCACCGCCCCGTAGTCATCGCCGGCAAGGCGGCAAAACTGCCGTGGGCGATGTCGGCCGAATCACCCGTCGATTTCTCCATGCACGAGGATGGCTCAGTCTCGTTGACCGTTGATTCGCGCGAAAAAATGGGCACGGTTTGCCTGCCGTTTGGCTGGTTACTGGCGATGCAACAATCGCCGCGGGCCACGGGTTTGTTCGAAGCAATCGTCCAGGTGGAATCCGCCGATCCGGGAACCGGTATTTTCCTGGGTGATCGTGATGGCCGCCCCGCCCAGCAGGTCGGATTCTTCCGCGATGCCGCGACACAACAGATCACGTTTGGAACATTGCGGCCGGGCGAAAATCGAGTTGAATCGAACTACAACCCGAATGACATGCCGCCACCGTATCTGGCCAAAACTGGTTGGCTGAAACTGGTGGCGGGGCTGGGGACGTTCCAGATCCTGACGAGCGGAGACGGTCGACATTGGGGTTACGTGCAAGAGAATCCCAGTCGCGATTTGCCGGGCGCTGTGGGTTCTATCGGATTGTTTGGACTGCATGGCCCCAGCGCTCGAACGATTCGCGTGCGGCAGATTCAAGTCCGGGAACTGACCGGCGTCACGGGCCTGGCGGACGAGAATTTACGACAGCGCATCTCACCGTTCTCGCGCGAACAGATGCGCAGTTTGAGCGCGTGGCGACATCATGTCGTGGAAACTCAACCTGCCGATATTGATTTGCCGACATGGATGACGAACAGTGCGATCGTCGCCTTATCTCAAGGCCCCTCACGAGACCTGAGTGTCGAATTGTTGCGGCAGTTGATCACTGTCACGATGGCGTCCGATCGGTCGTTCGAACAAAAACATCAGGTGCTCGACGATGCTTGCCTCTTGTGTGATTTGCATGACGACTGGCAGGCCCGGTTTATCAGCGGTTGCTACGAAGAATTAGGGTGGCAACTCGCCAAAGCCGGCGACCAGCAACCGCTCAAACAACTTCGCCCGGTCTGGCTACGTTCGCCGATCTGGGCAGTGAACAAAATGCGAAACGTTTGGGAACGGTTGAGTTCTCACGAAATCGTACAAGCGATCTATCAACGTGACTGGCAAGCCGCATGGCTGCTTTCCCAATCGGCTTCATACTGGAACTTGATGCCAAACCCCGATCAGCGGCCGGCCGAGCGGGGTGAGGATCTCGATCGACATGCGCGCTGGGCCAAGGCACTCGCTGCAGAATTCGTTCCTGCATTGGACGATGGTTCGGCGGGAGTCATGCCGCCGGGACTGCGTCATCCGCTCAATCCGTTGCTCAACAAGGAAGCCTACAACGTACGAGCGGAACTGCAGTCGGCGTTGTCGGGACATTCGTACGAGGATGCCTGTCGGATCCTGATGACCATCGCGCCGAACGACGGCCCCGGTCTGTTGCCGGACGTTGAAGAGCGTGAGCTCTTCGTCTCGATGCCGACGGCGATTGCTAGTGCCCGTAGGGCATACCCCGGATTTGTCGACACGCTGTCCGAGAAGTTCGAGCCGCTCGGCATGATTCGCATTCGTTCGGCCATGAATCGACAAGACGTCGCCGGGTTACAGGCAGCCACACTGCAGTTCATGGGCACGAACGCCGCGCGTGACGCGCACGCATGGCTCGGTGACATGGCCTTGTCGATTGGTCAGTTCGGCTCGGCCGAACAACATTATCGAGATGCTCTCGTTGGGGCGAACGTTCAACAACAGTCCGTCCTGACTCACAAATTGAATCTCTCGCGGGCACTCGGCGGACAGATTCCGGCGGGAGCACTCACTTCGGGCGCTGTCCCATTGCCGACAGAGCCGATCGACTTGAACGGAAACGCGATCTCGCCTGACGACTTTAAGTCGATCTTACAAGACTTGGGTACGCGCAGTGCCGCCAGCGATCTATTAACCGAAACACTCGCATCACTATCGATTCCATTTCCAGCGTCGGCCTGTCGCCTTGAACCGCGGGCTCAGTTCGATGGCCAACCGGGAAACAATCCAGGCCGCTGGGAATTCCGTTTTGGCGATCCATTCGGCAGGCAGTTGGCCGCCGTTGCCGATGACAAACGCATCTACGTCAGTAACCGCTTCCAGGTGAACGCATACTCGGTCACGAATGGCCAGCAGGCGTGGGCGCAAGGCCTGGGTAGCGAACAAGGCGAATCGTACGCCCTGCCGATGACACCGATGCGTCCACTGCTGGCTGGCGATCGCCTGTTTGTGCGCCGTCTGACCAAAGCGGGGCCAGAGATGGCCTGCCTGGGCACTGAAGATGGACGAGTGATCTGGCATCAACGTCCCTCGGTCGGCGTGTTGACCGACCCAGTCGTATGGAACGGACGATTGTTCGCGCTGATTCTGACAAAGCTCGACGAAGATTTGGCCCAGGTGGAGGCGGCCTGGTTCGATCCAACGACCGGCTCGACAACAGCAACGCGACCCTTGTTCCGACTGCGTGAAGCTCCAGATCGGCAGTTTACGGGTCAGCTGACACTGGGTGATCGGATTGCCGTGTGTGCAGTGGCAGGCTCGGTTGCCAGCTTCGATCTGCAGGGCGACATGCGCTGGCTGCGTCGTGAAATCCTGATGCAAAAGCCAATCGATGAACTGGCGGAAGACTTCCGCGTCGGCGCACCGATCATTCAAGGCGATCGAGTCATCGTGGCGATGCCGGGTGTGCGAGAAGTTCGCTGCCTGGATCTGGAAACGGGTCGCACGCGCTGGGAACGGCCGTTGTCTCAATTGCGTGGACTGTTGCACGCAACAGAATCTCGCATCATCGCCGATACCGTTGGCCCTCTTGTCGCCCTGAACAGCCAGACCGGCGAGGTTGCCTGGTCCAATCCATTGGAGACTCGGCTCGAAGCAACAGCAGTTGACCGTTCGACGCTGGTGCTAAGCCACCGAATCAATCTTCCCAACCATCGCTCTAAGCCCGGCCTGTCATGGCTGGATATCGAAACCGGGGCTGAACGTGCTCAAACGTTGATCCAATCGAACGAGCGCGAAGAGTTTCAACTGGGTCCCCTGTTCTCTGCCGGCGGCAAATGGTGGTCATTCGTCGGCCAGACATGGAAGGAACCAAAACGCGAATTGCAGGAGCTGATCTTTGTGCCGGGTCCAACGCCCGCCTCGTTCCAGAATGAATTGTTACAGGCATGGGCTCCGATCAGCGGCGAGAACGGAGCGACATTGGGCGAGACGGAATTGGTTGTGCCAGGTTGGTTCCCAGTTGCCAACTATCGTGAACGGCTGGTGTTTCACGGAAGCGGCATGCGCGGTGAACCGGCCGCGATCCTGATCGCCAAGATCGATGGAAACCACGAATTCCAGTTCATCAGCCGAGTGAGCGTCGTTGCCAGCCGGAAGACCACGCTGCGAGTTCGCGTCGGCAATCAACAGGGACAAAAATGGAAACTCTCCGTCACGACTGGCACTCGCGTGCTGCTGACCCAAGACATTGAAGATGCTGGTAGCCAGGATGGCTGGCGAGATCTCACAGCCGATCTGAGCCCTCTGGCAGGACAGCAGATTCCCGTCCGACTGATCCTGTCGTCGGTGAACAATACAGGCGCCGACGCTCTCTTGAAGGGGGTGCAGGTACTGGTCGAATAGCCTTCTGATTCACAGGAATCGATTGAGTACACGGCATCAACGGCACGCTGCAATTTGTCTTTCTCGGGATCGCATTTCCTCAGGCCCGAAGGGCCGGCGATTCCCATAGCCAAGGCTGGAGGTCTTCCGAAGGCCCTGGTAGTTGATCAAATCAAAACCAGGCGGCCTGAAAGGCAGCCGGTCCGATTCGTTGGATTAAAAGTGTGGGAGACGTGCCGCTGTACGATTCCCGAATCGTCAACCTAACTGAAGCCGGATCAATTTCGCTGTCCCGACAATAAGACTCACCCGACATCGCGCGAACGGTATCGCTATTCTGAACCCGACACGATCGCGAACCCCGCCGACCCGCGGCCGGGTCACTCAGCCGTGATCGAGTAATAAAGCGTATCGGGCTGCAGCGAGAATTCGCTCCCAGACAATTTCTCGCCCGATACCGCCGATGGTTCGCCGTATTGATCCAGCGGTGTCACCTTCAACTTGGCTGCGTCGGCTCGATGCAGTTTGATCGTGCCAGCCAGCTTTCTGACCAGCCACGGCGATTCGCCAATCGAAATGATTCGTTGTTTGCGTCCTTCGACCGGTTCAGAACGAAACCCGGTCGCTTTCTCTTCTGTCATCACCTGCAACAAGAGCTTTTTCGATTTGGCGATCGGTTGACCGTCGGTGCTGACCAGCACGACATGTGCAATGTCGAGCGGAACCGAGATCGTCACATCTGCCAGTTTGATTGCGCCCGCTTCGGCCAGATTCCCGCTGGCTCCCTGCGCTTGTGGGGCGTCGATTGTCAGGACACCGCGGCCCCAGTCGAGTTTCAGTTGTTTCGTACTGGCAGCGACCGTCTGCTGCTTGTGATCAATGAACGATGTCAGTGATTGCAACTTCGTGGAACTGTGCTGTGACTTATCCGCTGATTCTGTGAAGTGCACATGCGTTCGACCGACATAGTGAATTAACGGATCGATTCGCTGGCCCTGCTTAACCGTCGTGCCGGTCGGGACATCTTTCAGACGTAGTTCGTCGAACGCGGCGTCCTGCGGTAGAGGTGTCCCTTGCAGGTTCAACAAGTCGTGTACGACCAGAGTCACATCGGCCATGATGGCGCCCGGTTCGATGAGCCCCTGCCGATAGATCAGTGCGGCTGCCGGAAATTGTCCGAATTGAGACGGCGCAGTCAGGGTCCACGGCTGCATGAAGTAACCCGGCTTCACCGACCATTCGGTTCCATCCTTGGCAAAGTGCACAATGCTGTCGCTGTCCTGCAAAGCACCGTACGTGGCCAGGTACAGCGGGGCCTCGCCTCGATAACGGTTCGGACGATTCCATGTCGTCTCCGAAATCATCGACGGCTTGTCATCGTAGTGCGGGTCCATCGCGGGATGCACGAACGATGCTGGCTTTCCCGGTTCTTCGCTGTCAAACCGGAGTGCGCTTCGATCGACATACGTGTGACCGTCGCGGATCGACCATTCGGCGGCCTCGCCGGCGTTTTGACAGCCAAAATAGCCATGCCGATCAATGAAGTCGGTCGGCGTGTAGGTGTATTTTTCCAACGGTCCCAGCACTTCGGGACTCGCCGTCACCCAGTTGGATGCGGTGATCAATCCTTTGAAGCCCAATCCACGAACGTAGTTTGTTGATTCTTCGTAAAATCGCCGTTGAGTCTCCGTCAGGAATCGTGCCGTGTCCTGATCGCGCGCCGTCCGTTCATTCGCGATATTCCACAGCGGACGAAATCCCAGCCGCCCCTCACCCACCACGTCGCGCGGGCTTGCTTGCTTTTTCCAGGCGGCCAGAGTCTTGTCGAACGAGCCGTATTTGGCCTTGGCCCAGTCACCGAATTGACGTTCGATGTCTTGCAGCGGACGATCGGGAATTCCTTTTTCATTGAAGGTCCAGAAGAAGAACGAATCCTCGTTAATCAATTCGGCCCCGAAGACCGCCGGTTCATCGATCAGCGGCTTACCGGTCGTTGGGCTGGGCGTGGTCAACAGCGCCTTCCACCAACTGCGGTATTTCTCCTGGAATTTGGGATTGAAGTAGAGCGTCGCAAAGGAATGAGTCTTCCCATCGTAGCCCGGCATCCAATCGAGATCCGCGGGCGGATCGAACCAGAGAGGGAAATAGATCGAGAAGTGCGTGTAAATCCCTTCGGCCTTCATCGTTTCCACGACATCAAACGCGCGCCGCAAATGTTCTGGATCAACTTCGCCACGCTTGTTGAACATGGGACCATGCAGGCGGACGAGGTTGACGCCATATTTGGCCATCTGGCGAGCCTCACGTTGCAGGTCTTCGCGTGTTTTGGCAGCGGCCCCGTTCACGGCCCAAAAGCGAACTGCCTTGCCCGTGTCTTTATGAACGAAATGACCACCTTTGGTCGTAATGAATCCACCATCTCCGGCACGATTTTCGTTCAGTGAACGCAGATCGATCGCCGAAGTCGGCTGGAATTTGTCATTCGACGGATCGAAGGCGAACCAATCCTTCTCGTTCGATACCACGGCCTTGGGCGTCTCGCCCGGCTTCAACAGTCCGCGCGGTGTGAATGGTTCGGTCGACAAGACAAAGCAGTCCAAGCCACCGTGATTGCTCTGATCGCCGTGCATCCGAAATCTGATCGAGTTCGAACCGCGCTTCAGTTCGACATTGCCAATCTTGACCCAGGCGATAAATCGCAGATCGGCTTTCCCATCGGCCGCGATATTGGTGGCCTCGCGCGCTTGCTTCGCAAAATCGACAGGACTCCAGTCCTGATCATCAATGCGATAGGACAGCGTCGACAAAGTCGGATTGGCCCGCACCCAAAACTCGTACTTGCCGCCGTCCTTGGCAGTGATCGCATATTCCGCTTCGCCGGTTTTTTTCGGATCGAAGTTGCTGATCCAGTCGCCACCGGACAATTGGTCTTTCTTGACCTGGTCATACCAGTAGGGATGACGGTTCATCGTCGACTTGGTCGGCTTTTCCCCTTCGATCCAGATCGATTCGGCTTGGACCGTCCGATGACAGAACAACGACAACAGCAGGCCGCAGACGACGATCGTATTCTTCATGGCGACTTTCACCGGGATGCAAACGGTTTGAGGACTTTCCCCTATTTATATCGCGCTGCCCGTCCGCAGATACGTCGGCGGGCGCCATTTACGGACAAGATTGCGATAGGGGCCGTATTTCGCGCAGAAACTCAACTCAGCCCGATTTATTTACTGGAAATCTTGTTGTCTGCTATAGAAACGGTCCTCTATTCTTTCACGATCCACAGTTCTCAGTTGGTATATAAAGATCGAAAGCTTTCGGAACGAGCCCATGAGTGAGCCAACAACGAAATTCCAAGGCATCATACCCGCAGAACTCGTTGATGCGGTTCGATCGAAACGATGCATTGCTTTTGCAGGCGCTGGCCTGTCGGCACAGGTAACGCGATCTAACGGAACAACACTCCCAAGCTGGTCGGTACTACTGATTGAATTTCTCGATTGGGCGGTCTCGCGTAATGTCCGATTCTGGGGTTCTCCTGAAGACATCCGAGAGATGATAAAAAAGGGCAACCTGCTGATGGCTGCGCAGGAACTCCAAGACCGTTTGGGGACCGCCGCTTTAGGTGAGTTTCTCGATCTCGTATTTCGCGACCCCGCCGTTCTACCCTCGCCTGCGCACAGAATACTTGCGCGCATACCCTTTCGCGCCGTCCTTACGACGAATTACGACTCACTTATCGAAGGTGCTTACAGCTTGGAGAACTCTGGGGCCCTTCCCCCAGTCTGGACGCAGGATGACTTATTATTCCGTCCGTCTCCACTGCGGGGATCTGACTTCTTTCTCTTCAAAATTCATGGGCATCTGGACCGCCCAAACTCTGTGATACTCGGCAGTCGCGACTACCAAGACCTCCTCTTTCGAACACCTGGATATCGGCAGTTTCTGGAAACGCTATTCGCAACACATACTGTCCTGTTTCTCGGCTTCGGCGGCACCGATCCGAATATTGACGGAGTTTTCGATCGACTCGCTTCGATCTATTCCCGAACACTCGATCGTCACTTTACCCTTCTACCTGCTGAGCGATTCAATACGACCGAAAAACGTCGGCTGGCATTAGACCGTCGGCTGGAAGTGATCGAGTATGAGGCCGGGGTGGACCATTCTCAAGTCGGTGCGTTCTTAAAGGCACTGGCGCTTCAGGCCGAGAAAGGGCCGACGCAGCAGGCTCAAAAAGCACGTCGATCAAAGCAGTTAACCGTCTTCATCAGCCACGCGCAAACCGATTTGAAAGTTGTTGAGGCAATCGCCGCAGAGCTGAGGAAACATCAAATTCTGCCTTGGATCGCGAATGCAGAACTTCGTCCAGGCGATGATATCGCGCAAACGATATCAGAGGGAATATCCGCCGCCGACGTGTTTCTTGTCGTATGGTCGAATAACTCGCGGAAATCGGCTTGGGTCCAACTTGAACTTCGCACGGCGATGATGCGCGAGATTGAAAAGCGATTGGTCGTTGTGCCCATTCTGATTGACGCCGTTGAACCGCCAAGTTCACTCCTGGATCGATACTACCTTCGTCTTCAACCTGATTTCAGCGCAGAGGAATTGGCCCCACTTTTCGATTCACTCGATCGAATTAGTTCGGAAAAGAGGCCTCAGATCGGGCCTGGTACAAAACCAGAAACAGGAACAGATCAAGATCCGCCGCTCGACGCAACGAGCATTCATTCAAAGCCCAGGAAGCGGGTGAGTCGTGTGGTGAAGGCCAAGCGAAAAGGCTCTGTATAGAAGGTATCCATTCAGAAGTCTTTCGAATATCAAGTCAACTTCGGAGTCGAATGGATCACCAAAGTTGGCCGCACCGGTGATTCATCTAACGATCGAATCTCTTCCTTCGCTCGCCTGAAAACATCCTTCGGGATCGCGAGACGTCTGGACGAGAGGACCAGCGAAGACTAGAACTGATTTGCTACCGAATGTCTTAACGCGAGTCTCGATCACACCGGTTTTTCGGATTGGCCATCAGCGACCAGCGACGGTTGCGAGCTTCGCAAGTTTTCTGAGGAGTCACAGATGTACCGGTTCAGCGCGCTGCTGCTTTTGTTTGGCATGGTTTCGACAGTGACGGCTCAGGCGCCTGCGGACGCGAATCAGCCCGCCAAAGAGGGCGGGAAAAAGCTGAGTGTCGCGCATATCGAGATCAAGGGCAGTTATTCCGAAGGCACCGGAGGCGGTGGCCTGTTCAGTGAAATTGTCGAAACCCTGGGCGACGCCTTGCAGCGATTGAAGAAGGCGGCCGGTGACGACAGCCTGGACGCCGTCATTCTGCATATCGACGGTCCACAGGTTGGCTGGGCCAAACTGCACGAATTACGAACGGGCATTGCCAAGATTCGCGCGAAGGGCCGCAAAGTCTACGCCTGGTTGGAAAGCGCTGACACCAAGGATTACCTGCTGGCGTCGGCCTGCGATCAGATCATGCTGCCGGAATCGGGCATGATGATGATGCCAGGCCTGCGCGCCGAAGTATCGTTCTACAAAAACCTGTTCGACATGCTGGCGATTCAACCGGAAATGCTGCGCGTGGGCGAATTCAAATCGGCCGCAGAACCGTACAGCCGATCCGAAATGAGTCCCGCCTTCCGCGAAGAAATGGAAGCGATCATTGACGACTACTATCGTCAGATTGTCGAGATTGTCGCGACCTCGCGCAAGCTGTCCCCAGATCAGGTGAAGTCGATCATCGATATCGGGTTGTTCTCGGCCGAAGCAGCGAAGAAACAGGGCCTGATCGATCACGTCGGATATGAAGATCGTATTGCCGAATTGGTCAAAGGCGATCGCAAAGACGCCGAAGTCAAAATCTTAAAGGGTTACGGGAAGAAAAAGATTGATACCGATTTCAGTGGCTTCACCGGCATGGCCAAGATGATGAACCTGCTGATGGGTGTCGAGCCTGGAGCGCGCAAGACATCGAATCCCAAGCTTGCCGTGATCAGTGCCGTCGGCCCGATCATGACCGGAACCAGCAAATCCGATCTCTTCGGCGACGAGTCGATGGGATCGACGACGATGATCAAGGCGATTCGGCAGGCTCGTGACGATGCGTCGGTCAAAGCGATCGTCCTGCGAGTGGACAGCCCCGGCGGAAGTGCCCTGGCCAGTGATTTGATGTGGCACGAACTCGAAACGCTGGAAGGCAAGAAACCGCTGATCGTCAGCATGGGCGATACGGCAGCTAGCGGTGGCTACTACATCGCAATGGGGGCCGATCGGATTTTCGCTGAGCCTGGAACATTGACCGGGTCGATCGGAGTCGTCGGTGGCAAAATTGCTTTGGAAAAGTTCTATGCCAAGGTGGGCATTACGACGAGCGTGGTGCAGCGCGGCAAGAACGCGGGCGTGTTGGGAACAACATCTCCCTGGACCGACGAGGAACGCGACGCCATGCAGAAGATGATGAACGACATCTACGCGCAGTTCACGAAAAAGGCTGCGACGGGCCGTAAGATGGATGTCGAAAAGCTCGAAAAGCTGGCTCGGGGCCGTGTCTACACCGGTTCGCAGGCGCTGGCAATCGGTCTGGTCGACGAACTGGGAACGTTGGACGATGCCATCGCCTTTGCCAAAAAGGCTGCCGGACTCGATCCCGAATCCAAGCTCGAACGACTCGACCTGCCCAAGCCAACCAGTCCGTTTGAATCCCTGTTTGGCCCGATCGATCCGACCGCCCGGGTGGCTGCCAAGGTTTCGCAGTCGTGGCTGGAACGTCTGCCACCGGACATGGCGGCCCAGGTGAAAACTCTAGATTGGTTCGATCGTCTGGCTCACGAGAAATTTCTCATGGTGATGCCGTACGGCTTGCGCGTGAAATAATCAGGTCGATTTCAGGTGACGGTCAACTACGATCAGCCGGGACTTTACAACGAGTGGTGATGTTTGGTCTGCTAGGTGATTCCATTTGATGAGGATTCGACCTCGTTCCAGCAGGGTGCCGTTGGCAGTCAGTCGAAAAACGGGCTGACGGCAACCGGAAGAGGAGTAGACCATGCAGCGCTCCGTTCTTTCGCTTGGCGAAAGAGTCCGGACTGATCGAGGTTGCGACAGATCGCAACTGGGTGGCTCAATGAGCGCGCTGACATCCAGCCGACAAAAGTTATTGAATTATCGGAACTTGCGTCGTCCGGTCTGTGGTCGACGCGGTTTCACTCTAATGGAAATGATGCTGGTGCTGGCCGTGTTGGCCATCTTTGCCAGCTTGACTGTTCCGTCTGTGGTACGGATGTACCGGGCGCGACGGTTATCAGAGGCCGCAGAACATGTCCGGTTGCTGGCCGCCAGCGCGCGTGTTCGAGCGATCGAAACGGGACTGATTTATCAATTCTGCACCGAGACCAACGGCACGCATTTTGTCGTTGCGCCGTTCGAGCCTGATCATCTGAATTCCGGGACCGTCGGGCAGAATGGTCAAACGATGAGTCTGGCCAGTCGAGCGTCCGGGAATCTTCCCAAAGGATTCACCCTGACGACCTCATTACCCGGCGCGGCTGTCGCCACGCCAGGAATCGCGCCCGTCACACACAAAATGGCGGCCGTATCTCTGGATGGCCTGCCGAACGCCGGTGAACTGGCGAACTTGAACTGGTCCATCCCGATTCTGTTCAATCCCGATGGTGCGGCCAACAGCGATGCCGAAATTACCGTCGGCGATGCGTGGTCACAGGACATCAAGATCCGGGTACGTGCCTTCACCGGTTCCGTCACGATGAGCCGCTTGACGATCAGGAAACGATGATGATCAAAACCGACTCTCGCCGCGGTTTGACGTTATTGGAAATCGTCCTTTCCTTGGCCATTTTCTTCGGCTCAATCACCGCGTTGTCACAACTGGCCTGGACTGGCGGTCGCGCCGCAGTGAATGCCAAGCTGCGTTCACAGGCGACAATTCGAGCGGAAGCCAAGTTGAACGAAGTGTTGGCGGGTATCGAGCCGATGCAATCGGTGTCGGGCACCGCCTTTCCCGATGACAATCATTGGACGTGGAGCCAGAACGTCGTTCCCAGCAGCCATCCTGAACTGGTGCAAATTGATTTGACGGTCAGCTATCGCGGTGTGGGGCGAATGACAAATGTTGACGTCACACTGCGACGCTGGGCACGCGAACAGGCATTGTTCGTGAAGGCCGTCACCCAGGAAAAACAAGAGGCTGATGCCAAGGCGGCTCAAGAATGAGAACCATCACTGCATTCGTTGCACGTGTGCCTTCGCCTCAGACTGAGTCAGCGGGTGCTCATTTTGTTGGCTCGAGACCACCTCGTCACGCATTCACCTTGATGGAAACGATGCTGGCCCTGGCGCTGGCGGCATTGTTGATGGGCGGGATCTATGCAGCGATGGATCAGTCGTGGCGCTTGTCGAGCAGCGGTCGCGATGCCATCGAGCGCGTGCAACTGGCTCGGGCACTGATTCACAAGTTCTCGCTGGATATTCGTTCGATCACCTACGTTCCGCCGCCACCGACGGATGATACCGGAACAGACACGTCGTCCACTTCCACGACATCGGCGACAACAACAACCGGTACGGCCGCCAGCACAAGTTCCACCGGATCTACCAGTACCGATGGTTCCACGACGGAAACGGGGCCTAATTCAAAAAGCGTTGGACTGCGCGGCACAGCGACAACGCTTGAGATCAGCATCGCGCGGCCGCGACGCGATCTGCTGCCAGGTTCTGCAGCGGCGGCCACCAGCGGGCCCACCAGCGATCTGCGACAGGTGATGTATAGCTTCACGCCGGGAACAACGGGGTTGATTCGTACCGAAGGCGATCGGATGGCGGTCGAGGTTGTGGAAGCCGCCGGAAGCGCAGCCACACAGGTCTCGATGATGCAGTCGATGGTGCCTGAACTGTCGTCGCTGGTGTTTCGCTACTTCGATGGCCGCACATGGTCAGAAACCTGGGATAGCGATGTCATGCTACGGATCCCGCGCGCTGTTGAGATCACGTTCACCTTCCCGCCGCCCAGTGGCAAGGCTTCTTCGTTCATGCCGACAACCTCGTCCGCGCAGAACAATCATTATCGCACGGTCGTCGTGATTCCCGTTTCGGATCCGTATCCGAAGGAGTTTCTGACAGAATGAAAACGTCATCCAGGCGATTGCTGTCCAGGAAATCCGTTCCAGCGGCCGACAACCCCGTTCTCGCACGGTGGGGTAGCGTGCTCTTGGTCGTCGTCGTGGTGATCGCCATGCTGGCCTTGGCGGCCTACAACTTTTCGCAGGCCATGTCGACGGAACTCGAAGCCTCCATGATGCACACGGCCGAAGTGCAGTCGCGCGCCTCCGCCGATTCGGGTATCGAATATGTGGCGACGATTCTGGGTAACCGGGGCACGGTTTCGGCCGAGAATTTGATTCACAATCCACAACTGTTCATGGGACAAATCGTTTCTCCCTCGACGCATCCTCGCGCCAACGGCCGGTTCTCGGTGATTTCGCCAGTCGAACACGATTCGAAAACAAGTGCCATCCGCTATGGGCTGATGGACGAATCGGCCAAGTTAAACTTGAACTACTTGCCCAGCATGGGACTGTCCAACGACCAACTCGACGCGTTGCTGATGAACATCCCGAATATGACGATCGAAATCGCCGACGCGATTTTGGATTGGATGGATTCGGATGACACCGTGAATCCGTTCGGTGCCGAGTCTGAAACGTACCAGCAGATGAGTCCCTCGTACAAAGCGAAGAACGGCCCCTTCGAAACAATCGACGAACTGCTGCTCGTGCGCGGTATCACGCCGACGTTGCTCTATGGCGAAGATGCGAATCGGAACGGACTACTCGACCCGAACGAAAATGACGGCGATGCCAGTCCTCCGCTGGATAACGCCGATGGCGTGCTGGATCACGGATTTGTCGCGTATTTCTCGGTACACGGTCGCGAATCGAATCGTCGTGCCGATGGAACGCTGAAGATCAACCTGAACGATGGCTTCCTGACCGACCTGTATGACGCGCTGGAGAAGGAGTTCGACCAAGACACAGCCAAATTCATTATCGGTTATCGCATCAACGGACCAACTCAGCCGCAACAGGTTTCCAAAACAAATCCGCCCGCTTCGGCCACGGACATCCAAAGTGGCACTGGCGGGGCCAGTAACGGCGGTGCCGGCGTCGGCGGCAACTCTGGAAGTAGTGGTAATGGAGGAGGAAGCGGCGGAAGTAGCAGTCGCAGCGGGAGTGGAAGCGGTGGCGGCAGCAGCCGCAGTGGTAGTGGAAGTGGTAGCAGTCGCAGTGGCAGTGGCAGCACCGGCGGCGGGGGTGGGAGCGGGGGAAGCGGAAGTGGCGCTAGTAGTGGCAGTAGTAGCGGTGGCGGCGGCGGAAGTGGTGGGGGAGGAGGCGGGGGGTCTTCGAATCAAACCGTGCAGCAGACGCAGGTCGCTCAGAGTCTCTCCAAATTCCTGGCATTTGTGACAGAGAGTGGTGGGACCGTCACGCGAGGCGAGATCGACCTTTCGAAAGGCGGTTCACAGACGATCGATTCGATCTGGGATCTGTTCGGTGCCACAACCAACGCGAGTATCGCCGGTGTCAACACCCCCCTGACCAGTCCCTGGGGCTCTGAAGCCTCGACGGTGCAGTCAGTCCTGCCGCAGTTGCTCGAGAAGTTGACCACGACAACGGACGAGTTTCTGGAAGGTCGAATCAACATCAACCAGGCGCGTCGCGAAGTCTTGATGGGCATCCCCACAATGACGGAAGAGATCGTCGAAGGAATCATTTCGGCCCAGCACTTGGATGCTAGTGGTCAACCGTCGATCGATACGCTGCGCCAACACAACACGACGGCATGGTTATATGCCGAAGGACTGGTCGATCTGCCGGGCATGATCTCGCTCGACCCGTATATCACGGCGCACGGTGATATCTACAAAGTTCAAGTGCTGGGTTTCACGGATGGCGGCGGCCCCGTAACAAGACTTGAAGCCATGATCGACGCGACACAGTTGCCGCCACGCGTCACCTCACAGCGCGACCTGAACGAGTTGGGACGTGGCTATTCGCGGATGCAATTGTTCCCTACAAATAATCTGAATTTGCATGCCATTCATGCTGCCAGCGACTACACTTTCGTGTACGCTGATGCGTTGTGAAACGCCATCCGCATGACACGTAAAGGTGATCGCAGGTGCAAATCGGATATTCGATCGGATTCGCGGCGCTCGTCGTGTTGGCCGCTGCCGCCGAGGGCAGTGATCGGCCGACATTCGATGGCGAGATCGCTCCGCTGCTCAAAAGACATTGCGTCAAATGCCATGGGCCAGCCAAGCAAGAAGGCAAACTGAACCTGGCAGGTGCAGGCGGACTGGTGCGTGGCGGTGCTGCCGGTGCCGCGGTTGTGCCTCATGACACGGAAGGCAGCCTGATCTGGCAACGCATCTCGTCCGACGAAATGCCGCCCGAGGGACCGCTGTCAAATGTGGACAAGGATTTGCTGAAGCAGTGGATTTCGGCTGGCACCCCGGGATTGTCCGTCGCTTCATCAGATCCGTCCGATCATTGGTCGTTCCAACCGTTGGCCGCTGTTGCAGTCCCCGAAGCGATCAACACCACAAATCAAAGCCACCGTCCAGATTCGACGCCGATCGATCAATTTCTTTTAGCGCGCCTCGCCGAGGTCAAACTCTCGTACCTGCCCGAAGCCGATCGACTGATCCAGATTCGACGAGTCAGTTTCGATCTGACCGGATTGCCGCCGACCATTGAGGCAATCAACGAATTCGTCAACGATCGAGGCAACGACGCCTATCCGAGGATGGTCGAACGATACCTGGCGTCGCCCCATTTTGGCGAACGCATCGGCAAGCTGTGGCTCGATGCCGGGGGCTATGCCGATTCGAACGGTTACTTCAACGCCGATTCTGATCGACCGCTCGCGCATCGTTATCGCGATTACGTGATTCGTTCGTTCAACGAAGACAAGCCCTTTGATCAGTTTGTGCGCGAACAGATCGCCGGCGACGAGATTGCACGAGTGAAGATGCGGTTGGGTGAACCTGTCGAGTTGCCGCAGGCATCGCAGCATGATCGCGACGACGCGCGGCGCGTGATCGAATTGCTGGAAGCAACCCACTATTTACGCAATGGGCAGGACGGAACCGGCGAAAGCGACGGTAATCCCGACGAAGTGCGGGTCGATCGCTATACGGTGCTCGAAACGACCATGCAAAACGTGTCAACAGGCTTGCTGGGTCTGACGATCCAATGCGCCAAGTGTCACGATCATAAATTTGAACCACTCACTCAGCGCGACTACTACAGTTTTCAAGCGGTGCTGATCCCGTCGTTCCCGCCAGAACAATGGGTCAAACCGAACGACCGAATCGTCTATGCCACGCTGCCCGGCGAAACGGAACACTGGCAAAGCCGTCTGCAAACGGTGACCGAGGAAGTGACTCGGCTGCAGGCGGAGATTGGTCCCTGGGTCCAGTCGCACCGGCCTCATGGCAAGGTCTTGTTTGCCGATCAATTCGATGGATCTCCGGACGAACTGAGTAATAAATGGAGCAACACCGCACCGGGCGACGACAAGCCAGCAGGAACCGCTGCCGTCAACTTGAATTCGAAGGACGCACCCGGCGCCATCGTCGCGGATGGACGCCTGCAATTAATCGAGGGCGGACCGGGCGGCGACAAATGGCTTTCGACGAAAGAGGCGTTTGACTGGGCACCCGAAGGAGTGGGAGCCGCGATTCAAGTCACGTTCGATCTCGTGGCCAACCAGATCGCTCCCTCCGCAGCGGCCGAACGAATTGGCTACCTGATCGCACTGCATGATTTCGATAACAACAGCCCCACGCCCGGAGGGAACCTGTTGATTGATGGCAATCCTTCGATGGGAACCACTGTCTACGTGGACTATCCGGGTGGAGGAGAATCGAAGCCGACCGGGACCGTCGGGAAGACAGGTTACACGCCCGGTCGCAACTACGGAGTGCGAATCACCAATCTGGGAAAGGGGAAATTCCAACTACAGCAACTGGTTGACTGGATTCCGGAAGAGCCGGCGATCAAGTTGTCGAAGAACGATTTGCCGTCCGGTGGATTCGGTTTTGAATTCTGTTGCGGTCGCAGCTTTGTCGTGGACAACGTCGTTGTCGAATCATTTGCTCCGCAAGACGGTGTCGATCCGTTGGCGGAATTCAAAAAGGAATTGGCCGTCCGCCGAAAGTCGCTCGACGAAGCGATCAAACAGAAAGAACAACTGACAAACGGTCGGCCCGGCAGGTTGGCTCTGACAACCGAAGTCGTTGGTAAGGCCCCCGCCGTACATGTGCTCGAACGAGGCAACTATGCCACTCCAGGCCAGCCGGTAGATCCATCGGGGTATGCCGTTCTGGGTACCCAACCGGCATCGGCTCTGATTCCCGAGCCAGCACTGGATGGCAGTGTGCTGACGACATCGGGCCGACGCCTGGAATTCGCGAACTGGTTGACCACCCCGAATTCTAAAGCGGTGTCGCTGATGGCGCGGGTGCAGGTGAACCGGTTGTGGCAGCATCATTTTGGGACCGGGCTGGTGGCCACTGCGGATAATTTCGGATTGAGCGGCCCGCCGCCATCCAACCGCGAACTGCTCGATTGGCTGGCATTTCAATTCGTGCAGTCTGACTGGAGTGTCAAGCAGGTCGTCCGGCTGATCGTGAATTCGGACGCGTATCGACAGGGATCGCAAGTTCCCGTACCGATTGAAGTGGCAGCCCAGACTGAGAATCAGCCGGACCGCTGGCGGTCAGATCCGGACGGTCGCCTGCTGTCACGATTCCCGATCCGTCGTCTGGACGCCGAAGCAATTCGCGATCAGTTGTTGGCGGCAAGTGACGATTTCGACGATCGCCTGTATGGTTCGTATATTCCTACGACCAGGACGGGCAACGGTGAAACGATTGTCGCGGAAGACAATCTCGGCTTACGCCGCCGGTCGATCTATCTGCAACAGAAGAGGACTCAGGTTCACAGCCTGCTGCAGGTCTTCGATGCTCCGAGCATCGTCTTCAACAGCACGCGACGCGCTCGATCGACGATGCCGCTGCAGTCGCTCAGCCTGTTAAACTCGGAATTCGTCGTCAAGCGCGGTCGCCATTTGGCACAAGTGCTCGCGCAGACTCAGGCGAGCGACTCCGATCGGCTATCCACCGCGTTTCTGCGAACGACAGGACGACCGCCGACCGACGATGATCTGACGGCAGCCACGAAGTTCTTGCAGGCCCAACGAGACGAATATCAGGGGCAGAGTGAGGCCACCGAAAAGTCGTGGGCCGATCTGTGTCAAATGCTGCTGGTGGGCAACTCGGCCCTGTATCTGGAATAAAACTGTCCAGAGAGACAGACTTGTTAAATCTTTCCTGTTCCGATCATCGCGCATCAATGGCACGTTTCGTACCGTAATTCTCGCTGCGGCGGCAACTTCTCGATTGCCAAACATCTGATTGGGATTGACACTGGAATGTGCCATGCCTGAAGTCCAAGTGGGGCTTCGGTTGAAGGTTGTTCGTCATTTGTTAATATACCTACAAGATTTTTGGTTGGTTGTCGTCGGCAGACGACGAGTTACCAGAAGCAACCGGGCTGGCGATGGTTCGGAGCAGAAAGGTTTGATGACAGTCGTCCCACGGCTGTCTGCCGCTAAGCGATTCATTTCGTGGAAGAGCCAGGATGTTTTCATTTCTTGGTGATTATTTCAGCCTGTTGTTAGGGCACTTTTTCCGATTGCCTTGGCGGATCGCGGACGAGTTCGGACGGTCATTGGAGGGCTGTGTCGAGTTTTTCCGTGTTTGGTTGACTGAATCACACGACGGGTCACAGCAGACGATCGTGTCATCGCGATCGTCGGTCGGTCCCCCCGGGGACTGGTTGACGTTCTGGCGAACGTTACTGCGACCGGCACGTCTGGCGCGCGTTCGTGTCCCTGCACGCCGCTCAATCCGCTGATTTTCGTGATGCCGGGCCAATCTCTCTGAATAGTGACGCAGTTTTCATGCGATCACGCATCGTCGGCGCACGCTTCCGCCGAATGTATCCTGCGTTTGGCGCGAGGTCCGGGGGCTCTGTTGCCAGGATCAAGAAGGGCGCTCACGTATGGAAGTTTTCTGGATGCTGGGGGGGCTGGTCTGCGGCGGCGCAGTCGGCTTCTTCTGCGAGCGAATGATTCGCGGGGCGGCATATCAATCTCGAGAAGAAATCCTCGATCTGGCCAAACGCGATGGCGAAAATGTCCGCAAGGCGGCTGAACTCACTGCGAAAGAGGAAGGATTGCGGCGCCGCGAAGAAGTCGAAAAGGACCTGAACTCGCTACGAGATGAAATCCGCAATCAAGAACGTAAATTGGACAAACGCGAAGCGGGCCTGAAGGATCAGCAGGACGACATCGCGAAAAAGGAACGGATGCTCGAGACGACGCAGGTCAAACTGGCCGAACGTGGCAAGGTCGTCGAAGCCCGCGAAAAGGAACTCGAAAAGATCGTCAAACAAGAGCAGGAACAGCTCTACAAAATCAGCGGCCTCGATCAGAAGACCGCGACCGCCATGCTGATGGATCAGCTCGAACGCGAGCTGAAAAACGAGACCGGCGGACTCATCCTGAAACATGAAGCCGAATTGAAACAGCAGTCAGAAAAACTGGCGCGCGAAATCATCGGCATGTCGATTCAAAAATACGCGTCCGCACACACTTCCGAAACGACTGTGTCGACGATCGATATCCCGAACGACGAAATGAAGGGCCGTATCATCGGCCGTGAAGGTCGCAATATTCGCGCCTTCGAAAAGGCGACGGGTGTCGATGTCATCGTTGATGATACGCCCGGCGTCGTCGTGGTATCCGCCTTCGACAGCGTCCGTCGCGAGACCGCCAAGCAGGCGATGGCGAAGCTGATCCAGGACGGCCGCATCCATCCGACGCGGATCGACGAAATTGTGCTCGAAACGCAAAAGGAGATGGAAGAATTCATCCGGCGTCAGGGGGCCGAAGCGGCTCAGGAAGCCGACGTGCCGAATCTCCACGAAAAGTTGCTCGATTTGATGGGGCGACTGTATTTCCGAACCAGCTACAGTCAGAATGTGTTGCGGCATTCGATCGAAGTGGCCCATTTGACCGGTTTGATGGCCGTGCAGTTGGGGCTGAACGGCAATCTGGCTCGCCGGTGCGGTTTCCTGCACGACATCGGCAAAGCGGCCGACCACGAAATGGAAGGTGGTCATCCCGCAGTAGGGGCCGAACTGCTGAAGCGATACGGCGAAAAGGGCGAGGTCGTGCACGCCGCTAAGGGGCATCACGACGATATCCGTCCCGAGTATATTTACACGGTGCTCGTCGCGGCCGCCGATGCCTGTTCGGCATCGCGCCCCGGCGCACGCCGCGAAACGCTCGAGAAGTATGTGCGTCGACTGGAAGAACTCGAAACGCTGGCCTGTGGTTTCCCCGGTGTCGAACAAGCGTTTGCGGTTCAAGCCGGACGCGAAATTCGCGTCGTGGTCAATCCGGCCGACGTCAACGATCGCGAAGCAGCCAAGCTGTGCCGTGACCTGGCGACGTCGATCGAGCAACAGTTGACGTATCCGGGTGAGGTCAAGGTGACAGTGCTCCGGGAAACACGTGTCATCGAGTACGCCAAGTAACACGACGACGTTGTGTGACCTCGCCACATTAAACTGTCAGCATTTGATTTTCTTGAGTGCCACTGGCTATGCCAGTGTCTTCAACGTCTTCCAAACCGAAGCAGCCTCAGCCCGGCAACCAACGGTTATAGACTCAGCACAGAACGGATTGAGGCAGGACGGCAGCAAGATGAGCGAGGAGGAGATCGAGTTTCAGACGGTCTGCACCACGGACGTTATTCCCGAAGGCGAAGGACGAGCATTCCCGATCAACGGAATGCTCGTCGCAGTCTTTCTGCGTGATGGTCAATACTTCGCGATCAACGATTCGTGCCCACACATGGGTGCGTCACTCGCTGCAGGATACCTCGAAGGATGCGATGTGATCTGTCCGTGGCACGCCTGGAAGTTCTGCGTCAAAGACGGGATCTGGATGGATAACCCTCGTTCCAAAATCAAAACAGACACTTATGCGGTCCGAGTAGTTGGCAACGAAGTGCAGGTCGAGGTTCCCAAACCGCGATCATCTGCAACTCCAACCTGACAATTCGGACTCGACTTCAGTACCGATTTAAGTGCTGAACGTGCGTTGCAGTGATTCCTGCGTTACTCGGTTACTCCCGGACAATGAAGCGAGAACGCCAAGAAGCGATATCACAAGCAGGAGCAGCCGCCATGGAGACGTCGTCCGATCAGGTTCACCGTGCATCTAGCCCCACGCAAGAGCATGCGTATCGGCGTGGGCCGCGAATCACAGCAATCGAAACGTTGATCCCGTTCGACATCATGAGCGGCTTACTACTGCTGCGGATTCACACCGACGCCGGCCCGGTGGACGGAGATCCCGTCATGGGCCACGGCGAAACGTATTAC
>Ga0105238_10000258_pt1 | contig 59300 bp, 43 predicted proteins | sample KBSC34metaG_FD_81526 | JGI IMG/M metagenome (GOLD analysis project Ga0105238, IMG submission 81526) | Corn rhizosphere microbial communities from Kellogg Biological Station, Michigan, USA - KBS C3-4 metaG | ecosystem: Host-associated > Plants > Roots > Rhizosphere > Soil | place: Michigan, USA...
AGCCATCACCGCCTACCTGATTTATCAGCAACAACCAAACGGAGCCTGGTACTACCCACACGAAGTCGAATCGGACTGCGGTGACACCAGCATCACACAGTATGCCCTGCTGGGGCTGTGGGCGGCGGCTCGAGCGGGCATCGAAATTCCCGTCGAAACCTGGGAACGCTGTGCACAATGGCATATCACCAAACAACGCGATGATGGCGGGTTTGCCTACCATCCGTTTGAACCTAAGGGTGGTCAAAATCCAGAGCAAAGTGTTAGTACGGCGACGATGTCAGCCGCTGGTTCGAGCAATCTTTTGATTATTCGCCGTATCTTGTTCGAAGATGCTGACATGGATTCGGAAATTCGACCCGCCGATGCCAAAAAACGATTCGGTGTGTTGGAGCGTTTTATCGACGAGAAAACCGGTCCCAAGAAACTGGTCTCGCGCGCCTCGACAATGAAACCAGCCGCAATCGACAAGGCGCTGAAAGAGGGTGTTAAATGGACTGCGGCGCATTTTGCGGAACGCAGCCCCAACCACGAGAAATTCTATTGCTACCACTTATATTGCGTCGAACGTATCGCGGCATTGATGGATGTCGAACGATTGGGTAGCCACGATTGGTACGACGAAGGCGCAGCCGAATTGCTGTTCAAGCAGGCACCAGACGGCAGTTGGAACGACGCCTGTACTCCATTGGCATCGACCGCTTTAGGTCTGATGTTTTTGACGAAGGCAACGACGACTGTTGTCACCCCGAAAAAGAAGCTCTTGTTGCTGGGTGGCGGACTTCAGATTGGTGGTCGGGGCTTGCCCGACAACTTGGGAACTGTGCAGATCAAAGACGGAAATGTCAGTGCGCGAAAGCTGGCAGGTGCTGTCGATACATTGTTGATTGAACTTGAACGTTCTGCCGATGCCAAAGTCGAAGACGTGCAAGCAGCCGTTGTCGAGGCTGTTCAACTGGATCGCCCGGAAGAATTGATTGGCCAGATCAAGCGATTGCGAAAACTCGCCACGGATCAGCGTGTCGAAGTTCGTCGAACAGCCGTCTGGGCACTGGGACGATCAAACGACGTTTCGGCAGCCAGTGTCTTGATCCAGTCACTCTCAGACCCGGAACAGTCCGTCGTTCGTGAAGCCAGCCTGGCGCTAAGCATTCTCAGCCGCCGACCGGAAGGGTGTGGCAAAGCCATTGATCCGTTCGACGACAACGAGACCGGAATGAAGGATAACGCCACCGACGAACAGCGCAAGGTAATGCTTGAGGAATGGCGAACGGAATCGAAGAAACGATGGACTGATTGGTACCTGAAACAACGGTCTTATGATGAACGAGACGATCGCGCGTCGCTCAGACGCACAAACAGATGAGATGACACATCGGGGCGGGACATTCTGCCAGAATAAGTTTCAGGATTTGTGACGATCGAAGTGCCCTCATGTCTCGACCATTGACGATTCACACGCCTGTCATGCGAGTGACCCTGTACGACAGTGTCAGTTCGTGGGCGATTTCACTGTTTATCGGCATCGCTCTGACCTGCGGCACCGTTGTGGCGGTCTGGTTGACGACGCGACCACCCAAACCGCCGGCAGCCGTCCCGGTCGAATTGATCGAGATGCCCGGCGGTTTCGAAGACGGCTATCCGGACGAGACGCTGCGCGTCGACTCACCCGAACCCGAGATTCGAGATGCCTCGCCGGCAGATATCGCTTCCGATCAGGTAGAAATCGCTCAGGCAATTGAAGCCGTTGTAGAGATGTCAGAGACCGCAACTCAGCAGGTTCAACAACAGTTTGACACGGGAATCGAAAACACGGGCAAGGTTGGCAGTGCGAAAGGCACTGGCCGCAAAGCGTTGGGCTTTGGCAATGGCACCGGCGGATTCCCAAGAGAACAGCGTTGGTTCGTCAAATTCGGCGAACGAGCCTCGACGGAAGAATATGCGAAACAACTGGAGTTCTTTGGCATCGAATTGGGCGCATTGCTGCCAGATGGCCGCTTGGCCTATCTGAGCAATCTGACCGCAGCAATCCCGACGGTGCGTTATACGCGAACAGGCAAATCAGAAGGACGGTTGTACATGACTTGGCAGGGCGGCGAACGGCGCGCCGCCGACGTGCAGTTGTTTGCCAAAGCGAATGTCGACATTCGTCCGGACGTCGCCCTGTTTCACTTCTATCCGAAAATCACGGAAGACAAACTGGCTCAATTGGAACTGGAATATCGCAATCGTTCGGTCAAACAGATCCGCCGGACGTATTATGCGGTAGAACCAGAGGCGGGCGGCTATCGATTTTCGGTCTTCCGCCAGATCCTGCATCAGTAAATAGGCGATTGAGGCACTTAGCCCAGACAGAATCGGTAATACACCTCTGCTGCCTGCTCCAGTTGTGCAATCTCAATCCATTCATCCTTGGTATGCGCCTGAGCAATGTCGCCCGGTCCGAAGACCACTGCAGGCACTTTTGCGCGAGCGAAACGGGAAGCGTGAGTCCCGTACGGCACCCCCAACACCATCTTGGCACCCACGACAGGCTGAATTGCTGTCAGCAATTCGGCGGCCAAATCGCCATTGGCGTCATCACCCAGTGCCGGGCTGGCACAGTACGGCGCATCGTGCGTCAATTCAAAGTTCACACGTTGCCGCAGGTAGTCCGCCAACTCTTGAATCACCGCCAGGTTTTCTTCGCCGGGAATGATGCGGCGATCAACCTCGATCGTACAGCAGTCGGGAACAACATTGACACTGCTACCCCCTTCGATTCGACCCACGCTGAGTGTTGCCGGTCCACACAACGGATGAGCGGGCCTCGAGCCAGGTAGCCACTCTGCGTACTCTTCCAGCACCCGGACCACCTTCGCCATGCGATAGATGGCGTTGATCCCTTCATTCGGTCGCGAACTGTGGCAAGCGCGGCCCGCCGCTCGAATCTTCCAGCGAGTCGCTCCGCGATGCGCCACCACAATGTCCAGTCGTGTTGGCTCGGCCACGATCGCGACGTCCGGCCGTTCGGGACACAATCGATACTTCGCTCGACCTGTCACCCAACTGTCCGTCAGATGATTGATGCCCAGACTGGTGGCTTCTTCGTCACAGGTCAGCGACAAGACGATATTCGAACGGGATGCCGGGCGTTCTCGAACCAATCGTGTGAACGCCGACAGCATCGAAGCGAGGCCGCCTTTCACGTCACAAGAACCCCGACCGTAGAGTCGCGAACCCTTTTCGACAGGATCAAACGGAGCGATCGTCATCCCATCGACCGGCACCGTGTCCTGATGCGCGTCCAGGACAACCGTCCTGGTTGCTCCTGAAGTCTCCAATCGAGCGAGCACATTGGACCGACCGGCAGCGACCTCGACCTGTTCAAACGGTACGTTCAGATCTTTCAGGTACCCGACGAGGTACTCCGTGACCCGTGTCTCCAAGAATTCGGGCCCCGAAACATCGCGACCCATCGGATTCACACTCGGAATCGCGACCAGATCCTTCAGTAGCGCAAGCGCTCCAACCATGAACAACCTTCATCAGTATCAAACAACTTCGAAGTCGACTTCGACAATTTCCAACTTCCCACGGCGTATCTTCAGTTTAGTCGGCCGGGCCGGAGATTTCTCTGGAGAACTGGCAAGAACACGCGGTTCACTCCCAACGAGGCATGACAGGTCAAACAACAAGGGATGACAGGTCAACTCACCAATTCTTAGCGCGACGGGGGCAAATCACACACGGCAGAAATCGGACTTCTTGAAATCGTTCCAAATCATGTCGCACGGTGCACTGGCATGAAAGAGCGGATTGAGGTCCGCCGGTGAGCCGCTGAAGTCACCTCGGCGCTGTTGTTAGAAGGGCGGATCTATTTTGGCACTCGAGCTAAAGCACCTTCGCCATCGGGATGCAGTCCAAGTCAATCCCTTGAGGCGATCGGTATGAGGAGGTCTCATCACCTGAAAACCCGCAACTGCGGTAAAACGGGGCAGCATTGAGTGTCGAATCGAGGGTCAATTGGGTGAGGCCGGCGGCGCGTCCGAGCTGTTCCAGGAATGAGACAATCTGGCTGCCAATGCCACGTCGAACCAGTTCGGGTCGGACAAAGATCGCATCCAATCGCCCTGTGTCACAATCGATTGTTCCAGTCCCAACGACGATCTCGTCGAGGGTAGCAACGTAAAGTCGATCGGCAACGAATTGCTCGAATTCCGCCGTAACCGAACCATCGGTCCAGATTGCGAGCAAATCAGCAGGGTAACAGTCCGCACAGTGATGAAGGATCGCGGAGGTGCGTACGCCCCATGCGGCTGCGGCATCAACAGCGCCGGCTTTTCGGATGGCGGCTTGCGACGGACTGTTCACGGAACGGCCTGGAATCGTCACGTCAAGACGGAAATCATCTGGCGCCTGTTCACGATCACGTCAACGCCGAGCAAATGTCGTCCATCAGCCAATGATTGACATCGCTGAGCATCTTTCGTGTGGGGCTCGTGCCCGCTTCCTGATAGACGCGAGTGCCGATCTGCATGCCTGACGAATACAGCAGTCGTCCGGTGTCAACCAGATCTCGGACGCCCGCCGAACGATTGTTGGCCGAGGTTGCCAGCAGGACGCGTTTATTGCGCAGATCGCGGAATCGGTACGAGGGGACCCGCAGCTCGCGGAACGAGCCGCACAGGCAGGCGGCGCCCCCGAACCATTCAGGCTTTTGCAGGATCAGTTCCATCGCGGCCGAAGCGCCACTGCCGAAGCCCGCCAGATAGATTCGTTCGCTGTGAATGTGATATTGCCGGCGCATCATCCGCACCAGCGATTCGACATCGGCCAGCAATTTGCCACGACTTTCTTCCGAGTCGGACCAACCATAACCCGATTCCAGCACCAGGTCGCCACGCAAGGCCAGTCCGATAAAGTTTCGCTCGCTGATGTTCGGCATCACCGACGAGACTTCGGTTTCGGTCGATCCGTCTCCGTGGAACCAGACGACCAGCGGATAGGCATACCCAGCTTCGTAATGATCGGGCAGATGGACCGAATAGGGACGATTGCTGGCCGCGGGTTCCAGGAACGGACTGGATTCACCGGCGTGCAGTGTTTCGATCAGCTCAATGATTTCCCCATGAGTCGGCAGCGTATCCTGGTCGAACGTCGCTTCGACGATATTGTCGTCGACCGAATGGGCCAGGTCCTGAAATCTGTGATTCCAGGGAGTTTGATCGAAGTGATCAGAGTCACCCGATTGCGAACCGAAATCGAAAAAGGAGCGTTCGGTCATGTCAGCGAATCTCCGGTCATGTAACTCACGTTGACGGTGATGGGGCGTCTTGGTCCATTCGGGCACGGCAAATCGCGCCTGGCGATTCATGCAAACACGTCAGTTCGACTTGCCGATCAACGATCTTCCTGCCAATCGAAGTTGCGCTGGCGTTGTCAGAAAGGCCTGTTCATCGGCTGGCTGACTGCTGCGCACTTCGCTCATCGGAAATAGTTTGCCCGGGCACTCCGTTGCCTTCACATCTCCATACCCCAGCACCTTGCTGCTGGCAATGCCATATTCACGTTTCAGGATGCCGACCAGGTCTTTCACCGCTTCTGATTGTGCATCTGTCGGTGGTGAATGTTCAAAGTTTCCAATCAACACAACCCCAATCCCATGCTGGTTGTAGTCCGCAACCCCGGCATGAGCACCCTGCAATTGCTGCCTCCAGCGAAACGTTGGCTCAATCTCGCCATCGGGCATTCCGTTGCCGTTTCCGATGACGAAGTGGTATCCGATCCCGAGCCAGTGGTTTCCGTTCTTGTCTTTTCTTTTCAGGTGTTCCTGATGAATGCTGTCCACGCTCCCGCTGTCGGAAGCCGTATGATGTAGAACGATGTAATTCCATTCCCGCAGTTCCGCGTCGGGCTTCCAGGGATTGAGCCGTGTGACGGGATCAATCGGATGGGAACTTGGCGGACTGAGCGGTTCGGATTGCGGAGGGACCACTGGTACGGGCTGAACAGGTTGAATTGGCGGTGTGATCGACGTCGTCGGTGGTACAACGGTTGGCTGGTAACAACCAGTACAGCCGACTACACAAACAATGATCCATAACCACCAACTCATCCACCGGGACGGACCCCGCTCCGGACGAGCTTTCTCGAAATCCGTTGCCTGCATCATGCCCAATCCATTGGGTGTCGCTGCTCGCCTGGAAGAGTCTGTCCAAGGCGGGTAGGACTGTAGTTTTCGCCTGAAATTGTGTCAACGTAGAGTCTGTCGGCGCTAGGGTTTCAGGCGGCAGAAGACCGCGGGAGCCTGTTAAAATCGGGTGAGCTTACCGCATATAGGGGCGGTTTTGGGGGCCGGATATTTTGTGCAGTTTCCGCCAGCTTCGCAGGCGTCGCCGCAGACGCGAAAATGGGCTCTTTTCTGGATCTTGGCAAAGATCTTTGCAGGAAACCCGTCGAACGCTCGATGGAACGCCGATTCCATCGGCGTGTCCGAGTCAGTAGCGATGACATGTCGGTTGACAGGATCGAGGGGATTCCACTGGATTCCGATCCAGCACATTACCAATCAGAAATTCTGACAGCGGAAGTGATTTGCCACGCATCCCGAGTCCCCCGCAACGCGCGAGCGGCACAACTATTCTGAACCCAACTCAATCACAAACCCCGCCGACCCGAGGCCGGGTCAGCCGCGCACTCGACAATTGACCAGTCGCTGCGGACACAATCGGTTGCCGCGGGCCCGTTCGATTCTTGAACGGTTCGCTGAGTCCCGATAAGATCGCGGCGGTTATCGAACCCTGAACACAATGAGTGCCGGGTTAGGTTCGCCAGCTTGCCGGATACCGCGTAGAATTCCATCGCAGTGAGAACCCCCTGGACATACTCTTCCATTCCCTCTTTCTAAGAAGACCTTGAGGAAATGTCGAAAGCGACGGACATCCGCATCCGGAGTGCTGCCTGCGCCGTTGAATCTTTACAATACCGAGCCCCACTGAAGTTCGGCGGACGTGTCATCGATAAGACACTGGTGCTGAACGTCGATGTGGAAGTCGAATCTCGCGATGGCAAGCGTCACGCGAGTGGATTCGGTTCAATGCCACTGGGAAATATCTGGGCCTGGCCGTCCGAAAAGGTGACGCCCGAGCAGGGCGAAACCGCGATGAAGCGCTTCGCCGAAGAGGTCGTTGACCTGGCGAACGAATGCAGCGAGTTCGGTCATCCGATTGACCTGGTCTATCATCTGTCGGCTGAATACGACCATCTGGCGAAGCTACTGGCGACTCAATTGAAATTGGCCGAACCAATTCCCGAGCTTGCTCGACTGGTGGCTGCCAGCCCGTTCGATGCGGCGCTCCACGATGCGTACGGCAGATTGCACAACGTGAATTGCTTCGATGCCCTGACGTCGAAGTTCATGAACCACGATCTGTCGGAATACCTCGACATCGAGTTCAAGGGCGAATACCTCGACAAGTACACATTGCGTCAACCGACCCAGCGCATGCCGCTGTATCACCTGATCGGTGCTCTCGACCCTCTCACCGACGCAGACATCACCAAGAAAATCGCCGACGGCCTGCCCGAGACACTTCCGCAGTGGATCGCGTTCAACGGCCTGACGCACATGAAGATCAAGCTCGCGGGTGATAACTTTGATTGGGATGTTGAACGAACACTTGCAGTCAATCGCGTCGCCGAAGAAGCACAAACAAAACGCGGCTGTCCGCAATGGTTCTATTCTGTCGACTTCAATGAGAAATGCCAGAACGTCGAATACGTGGTTGATTACCTGAACCAGGTGAAATCCAAATCCGCGTCGGCATTCGATCGGATCCAGTACGTCGAACAACCGACGCATCGCGATTTGAAGGCGCATCCCGAAAACAAGATGCACGAGGCTTCGCGCATCAAGCCGGTCGTGATCGACGAATCACTGGTCGACTACGATTCGTTGCTTTTGGCGCGTGATCAGGGATATACGGGAGTCGCACTGAAAGCCTGCAAGGGACAAACAGAAACGCTGCTATTGGGTGCGGCCGCGCAGAAGTACAAGATGTTCTTGTGCGTCCAGGACCTGACCTGTCCCGGCTATTCCTTCCTGCATTCCGCCAGCATCGCCGCACACTTGCCAGGTGTGGCCGCGATCGAAGGAAATGCACGCCAGTTCTGTCCCGCCGGCAATAAGCCGTGGGCCAAACGCTTCCCGACGATGTTTGATATCACCGATGGCACCGTCGGCACCGCCGCTCTCAACGGAATCGGTTTGGGTATCTGAGACACCGCTTCGCCATCCGCGTTGGGTGCCACCAGCGTGCGTCTTCGCTCGCCAGCGCATCTCTTCCGTTTCGGCGTGCCGCGAGACAGATAAGCCTCATCCCTCCATCGCTAACACTGATGCCGAACCAGTCCTTCAGTCTCCGACGCCTCAACAATCAGCGCAATGGAATCCGGTGAAATCGACGCGCCAGATGACCAAGCGAACCCAAGTTTCGTTTCAAGTGTCTGATCCAAGATGTCGATGACGTAAAACCGCAGTATGAGTCGATTTCGGTTGAAAAACAGCCAGAAACGGACCAAGCTTGCAACCCGCCGGGGCAGCGGTACAATCACAAGCCCAATTGTGGTGGCTATAGCTCAGTTGGTAGAGCGCCAGATTGTGGTTCTGGATGTCGCCGGTTCGAGCCCGGTTAGTCACCCCTCAAACGCCTCGTCCCCAAACCGGTGGACGAGGCGTTTTTTCTTGCACCAAGCCCGGCATTGAACGGCATCATTTGCTGACGAGCCCTCGGTCCGAAACCTTTTCGTGCAGAATGATCGTTGATCGACCTGGCGACGCGTTCCTTCGTCTGCTGTCATTTTGATGATCTCATAGGGACGAGCAGAGCCAGTTTGATCTCTCCCTAGACCTCCGCGCACTCTGACGCGTCGCGCATAGGACGACGGGCGTTCCAAGTGGTATTGGAACATCAAATGCGATTCCAGATTGAGCTGCGGGCGTCAAAGGGCTTTGAATGAGTTCTCGAGTTGGAGTGAATCATGACTGCATCAGCCGCGGTTGCGCCGCCCAAAAAAGGTGAGGTTTTTCGTTGTACGAAGTGTGGGATGGAACTTCAGATCACTCAGGACTGCCAGTGCAAAGGTGATGCACACGTTCACTTTGAGTGCTGTGGTCAGGAAATGGCGAAAAAATAGGCGGCCTCAAGTTGCGTATCCCGTAGGAAGAATGCCTGTTCGACCGCGAACGTGCGCGTTTGGCTGTACGAAGCTTTTGAGTTCCGAGATGAGTCGTCGGAACTACTGAGTGCATACCACCTCTACTACACCCATCGCGGGGGTCGCAGTCTGATTGCGGCCCGCCGACTTGGACTCAAGAAGACCAGGCGCCTGTTGCAGAAAGCCTTCGGAGCGCAATGCGGACGGGAAATCCGTCTGCCAAATTGGTATGTGCGGGATCGAGTCAGGTTGGTTGGGCTCTCTCAACGATCCAATTCGTTTTGCACTTCATCCGACGGGCTTTGTCATCTGCAACCAGACTGTAGGACAGTTCAGTATCCGTGAGCGGAATCCTGCAAGTTTGCATCGGGCAATCGTCACGATCGTCACCAATTACGCCCACCAGTCAAATGCTGCGGATTGGGCAGACATTTTCCGTCGGGTAAGTTGGTGCGGTGTCGATGAGGTTGAAACGGGCCTTGGCGCGGGGTCTCTCCCGTCCCAGATGCCATTGGTTTTGAAATCAATTGGCCGAGCACCCACTGCTCACACGATCGAGGATGCAGCTCATGGACTCCATTGATGACATTGTGAAAGAGTTTCTGATCGAAGGGTATGAGAATCTTGACCGTCTGGATCATGATCTGATGGCCCTGGAAGAAGTCCCTGATGACCGCAATCGATTGAGCAGCGTGTTTCGCGCGATTCACACCATCAAAGGGACATCCGGGTTTCTGGGTTTCAATAAACTCGAACGAGTCGCACACGTCGGCGAAAGCCTGCTGGTACTGTTGCGCGATGGCAAGATTCGGCTGAATAGCATTATCGCCACCAGCTTGCTGGGATTAGTTGACGCCGTCCGCAAGATCATGGCCAGTATCGAAGCTGGCAATGGTGAAGGCGATGCCGATTACAGTGAACTGGTGGAAACACTTGAACGACTGCAGGTGACAGGCGGGATTGAGCCTGACATGTCGACCGCGACATCCGAAGCGAAACGTGCTTCGCAAATCCTGGACACCATCGCCGAACAGGTCGAGATGTTGACTGCGGCGTCGGCACCAGCGACCGAGTCCGTCACAACGTCAGCGAAGAAACCTCGCAAGGGTCGCCGCAAGAAAGCTGCTGCCAATCCGATCGTAGACGAGGGCAATGTTGCCGTCGCCGAATTGGATGCGTCGTTCGCAAAAGTTCTCAACGAGATCGACATCGCTCCCGTTGAACCTGCGGTAGCGGCCGCTCGGCCAGTTGAGGCCAGCGTGACGAGCTCCAAGCCTGTTGAAGTGCGGTCCGAGCATGTTCCCGCAAATGACGGTCAGAAGAACGAATCGTTCGAAGAAGATTCGAAGTTCGGCGGTTCAAATGACCACGAAGGATCAGACAAGTGCCAGGCCCAGTCGGTCAGTGATTCATCCGTGCGAATCGATGTCGCGTTGCTGGATCGATTGATGAACCTGGTTGGCGAACTGGTCCTCGCTCGCAACCAGATCCTGCAATGTAGCCGATCAACCGAAGATCCATCGCTGCTGGCAGCTTCGCAACGGTTGAATCTGATTACGTCGGAACTGCAGGAAGGGGTAATGAAAACCCGGATGCAGCCGATTCAGAATGCCTGGGCCAAGCTGCCGCGGATCGTTCGCGACTTATCGATGACCTGCGGGAAAAAAATCCAGTTGAAGATGGAAGGTGCCGAGACCGAACTCGACAAGACCATCCTCGAGGCGATCCGCGATCCGTTGACACATATCGTTCGGAACTCGGTCGATCATGGAATCGAAGCACCCGCAGTGCGTGAATCGCGCGGCAAGTCGGCCGAAGGCACATTGATGTTGCGCGCCTTCCACGAAGGGGGACAGGTCAACATTGAAATCACCGATGACGGTGGTGGAATCAATTTGCCGCGGGTCAAAGAAAAAGCGATCAGCCAGGGGTTGATTACGGCTGATCAGGCGGCCGCGATGTCGGACCGTGAACTGATGAATCTGATCCTGCTGCCAGGATTCTCGACCGCAGCGGCAGTGACCAACATTTCCGGCCGCGGGGTCGGTATGGATGTTGTGAAGACGAACGTCGAAAAGATTGGCGGGACGCTCGACATTCAAAGCGTCTTCGGGCAGGGAACGACGCTGCGGATCAAGATTCCTCTGACGCTGGCCATTGTGCCCGCGTTAATGGTGAGCTGTGGTAATGATCGATATGCCATTCCGCAGAATAGTCTGGTTGAATTGGTGCGACTGGAGAGCGATCGAGTTCAACATGAGATCGAGCATATTCACGGCACGCCGGTCTACCGCTTGCGAGGAAACCTGTTGCCGCTGCTGTACCTTGATGAACAGTTACAACTCCGGCCGGCGCGAACGAGCGCCGATCTGAAACAGGATCAGGCCATCAATATTGTCGTCTTGAACGCAGAAAACCGGCAGTTTGGTCTGGTCGTCGATGGAATCAATGATACTCAAGAAATCGTCGTCAAGCCGCTGGGCACTCATCTGAAGAAGATTGAAGCCTATGCCGGTGTGACAATCATGGGTGATGGTGCGGTTGCCCTGATCCTGGATGTGCTCGGAATTGCGAAACAGGCACATGTCGTTTCCACGTCTCGCGATCGTTCCGTGGCTCAAGCTGAAATCACCGACGGCCTGGCTGGAGATCTGAAGCAGACACTGTTGTTGTTGGGTATGGGAACCGACCAGCGGATGGCGATTCCTCTGTCGGTGGTGGCTCGACTGGAAGAGATTCCAATCCGTTCGGTGGAACATGCCGACAATCAGCAGGTGGTGCAGTACGGTGGTCAGATTATGCCACTGATCCGCCTGGGCGAGATGTTACCGACGGAAATGGCGGGTTCGCCGACCAACCAAACGTTGCAGGTGGTCGTCTTCACCAAAGAGGGTCGCAGCATCGGTCTGGTGGTCGATCAGATATTGGATATCGTCGAAACTGCACTGACCGTTCAACAGACTGGAAAGCGACCCGGAGTCGTTGGCAGTGCGGTCATTCAGAATCGCGTCACCGACCTGCTGGACATCCACAAACTCTTGTCCGCGACAGACAACGATTATTTCACCCCGGCGATGGCGGTCTGATGACAATTCGAATGCCGGGCTAAACGGCAGACAACGTGATCAATCGATAAACAGACAAGCGCCTCTGATTCGAAGAAAGAAGCTGAACATGTCCGCTGTTTGCCAATTGTGTACGTTCTATCTGGACGATTTGTACTTTGGGGTCGACGTTCAGAAGATTCAGGAAGTCATCCGCTACCAGGTCATGACGCGAGTTCCGTTGGCGCCCCCCGTTGTTCGGGGGTTGATCAATTTGCGAGGGCAAATTGTGACGGCGATCGATATGCGTCGTCGATTGGGGATGCCGGCACTTCCTGAAGGAAAGTTGCCGATGAACGTCGTGATTCGAACCGACGACGGACCCGTCAGCCTGCTAGTCGACGAGATTGGCGATGTCCTGGAAGTCAGGGAAGAGACGTATGAACGTCCGCCAGAGACCCTGCACGGAGCCGCTCGCGAACTTGTCCTGGGGGCTTACAAGTTGTCGGGGCAACTTCTATTGACCCTCGACAGTGATCGTGCGGTCAGCGTCAACTTCGATCAGCACGAATAGAGAGTAATTTGGTTCTCTTGCGGCACAGCGGCGCCGCCGCCAACGATCGGCTGGTGCTGATTTTGATTGCTTGACCCGGTCACGTTGAACCCCTTGGAGTTCGCGGCGAACCACGTCTTAGGTGCAGGTTTCCTAAGCGATTGTTTAGCAAAAATGGTGATAATCGACCTCTTATAAATCGCAGCGGCGACGGGACTTGTGACGTTCACGGATGAACAGTCCTCCACTTAGGACGCCGTTTCTGGCTCAGTTTCGTTCATCAGGCAGAACCTGAGCAATTCGGTTTCATCAACGACGTTCAATTCGACGATACGTGATTTAACCAGCACCTTTTGCCGCGCACGTCTTGATCGTTTCGACGCCTTCCGAGCCTCGCCTCTGGTTCGAACAGGCTGTCACAGGGCCCCCCATCATGCTGAATCTCCTTCGCAATTTGTCTCTCAAAACGAAGCTTGTTTCTCTGGTCTCGCTGTTTGTGGTCGGTCTGATCGGATTTGCTTTGTTGTCGCAAACGACACTCAGTCTGGCCAAGGTGAATGGACCACTTTATCAACGCATCGTGCAAGATAAGGACCTCTTGGCGGATGTGTTGCCGCCACCGTTGTACATCGTCGAGTCGTACCTGGTTGCCAACCAAATGCGCGACGCGGCAGGGACGGACGAACTGAACAAGCTGGTTGAGAAATACAAGCTTTTGAAACAGGACTACGACAAGCGACAGATCTTCTGGAACGAGACGCTTGGACGAGGAGAGATTCGAGACGAATTGATCAACAAGTCGCGTCCCCCAGCAGAAGCCTTTTTCGCGGCAATGTCAGACAGGTTCATGCCCGCCTTAGAACGCGGCGATCGGCCAGCCGCAGACGAGGTCTTGAGGACCGTCCTGACGCCGAGGTATGCCGAACACCTTGCCGCGATCGACCATGTCGTCAAGATCGCCACTGCCAGCGCGGCAACTAATGAGGCCGAAGTGGCGACACTGATCGCGCGCCGCAGCAATGTCCTGTTGTTTACCGGCACGTTAGTTGTCCTGGTGGGTTGTGCCTACGCATTTGTTATTGGACGATCCATCTTCACGCAGATGAAAAGGACGGTGGAAATCGTGACCTCGGTTGCCCAAGGTGACCTGACGCACCAATTGGATGAATCGACCCAGGATGAATTCGGTCATCTGGCACGGTCGATCAATGAGATGATTGTGTCTTTGGATCGATCGGGACAGGCGAATCGTGAAGCTTCTGCGCAACTGGCAGCGATCGGTCGCTCGCAGGCTGTGATCGAGTTCCTGTTGGACGGAACCATCGTTCAAGCGAATGAGAACTTCCTGCAGACGGTTGGATATAGGCTCGACGAAATTCAGGGCAAACATCACAGCATGTTTGTCGATCCGGTTGACGCCGCGAGCCCTCAATACAAGCAGTTTTGGCGTCAATTGGCGGACGGTCAGTTTCAGACCGGGGAATACAAGCGATTCGGCAAAGGCGGCAAGGAAGTCTGGATCCAAGCCTCGTACAACCCGATTTTCGATGCCAACGGCAGAGCGATCAAGGTGGTGAAATTCGCGGTTGACGTCACCGCGTCGAGGCTGAAGAACGCGGACTATCAGGGCCAGATTGCAGCCATCGGCAAATCCCAGGCCGTGATCGAGTTCCACCTGGATGGCACGATCATTGATGCCAATGAAAACTTCTTGCAGACGACGGGTTATTCGCTGAACGAGATCAAAGGTAAGCACCACAGTCAGTTCGTCGATCCAGCCTATGCGAGCAGCGCCGACTATAAGCAGTTCTGGAGGCAATTGGGAGAGGGTCAGTTTCAGACGGGGGAATACAAGCGATTCGGCAAGAGTGGCAAGGAAATCTGGATCCAGGCCTCGTACAACCCGATTCTCGATTTGAATGACAAGCCGTTCAAAGTGGTCAAATTCGCGACCGAGATTACTGAACAGAAACTTCGTAACGCAGACCACGAAGGCCAGATCGCCGCCATCGGCAAATCGCAAGCGGCCATCGAATTCAAGACTGATGGAACGATAGTCACTGCGAACGAGAACTTCCTGAAAGCGGTTGGGTATTCACTAAGCGAAATTCAGGGCAAACACCACCGCATGTTTGTCGACCCGGTGTACGCCAATAGTGCCGAATACCAGCAATTCTGGCGTGACCTTGGTCAAGGTCGATTCCAGACAGGCGAATACAAGCGGCTCGCTAAAGGTGGCAAGGAGGTGTGGATCCAGGCCACTTATAACCCCATCTTGGACTTGAATGGCAAGGCACTGAAAGTCGTCAAATTTGCGGCTGATATCAGCCTGACGAAACAACTGTCCGCGCGCATGGAAGTCCTGATCAATAAGGTTGCCGAGAATTCAACTGCGGTCGCGGCTGCTTCAGAGGAATTGTCGGCGGTCAGCACTCAGATGACCGCCAACGCCGGTGAAACTTCGGCACAATCGAGCGTCGTGTCGGCTGCATCGGAACAAGTCAGCATGAATACTCAAACGGTAGCAACTGGCATCGAAGAGATGAGCGCCAGCATCAAGGAAATCGCCAAGAATGCCAGCGACGCCGCCAGAATTGCAACCTCCGCAGTCAAGATGGCCGAAACGACGAATGCCACTGTCAGCAAGTTAGGTGAATCGAGCCAGGAAATTGGCAATGTAATCAAGGTCATCACTTCGATTGCCCAGCAAACGAACTTGTTGGCATTGAACGCCACGATCGAAGCCGCTCGCGCAGGTGAAGCTGGCAAAGGCTTTGCGGTGGTTGCGAACGAAGTGAAGGAACTGGCAAAAGAAACCGCGAAAGCGACCGAGGACATCAGCGAGAAAATTGCGGCGATCCAGGCCGATACAACCGGTGCGGTCGAGGCGATCGGTGAAATCACGCAGGTGATCAACCAGATCAACGACATTTCCAGCACGATCGCCAGTGCCGTCGAAGAACAGACGGCCACGACCAATGAAATCAGTCGTAACGTTGCTGAGGCTTCGAAGGGTACTTCGGAGATTGCTCAAAACATCACCTCAGTCGCTTTGGCTGCGAAGAGTACCACTGAGGGAGCCGATAACAGCCAACGTGCTGCCGAAGAATTGTCCAGAATGGCCGCCGAACTTCAGCAACTCGTCAGTGACTTTAACGCATCGAGCGACCGCAGCCGGCAGAACGAATCTCAAAGTTCAATGCGACGCGCTGCAAATTAGTAGGTCTCAAGCAGTCCGACTATCAACGGTTGACACCAGCAGACGTCTGCGGGGAGCGCGATCCGCTTCCCGCAGTCTTGTTGGCACCGGCCAGTGATCCTTACACCTTTTTAAGCACATGGGGCCATGCAGTACTACAAAAACCTGACGCTGCCTTACAAACTGGCGATCGCCTTCAGCATTGTTGTCTGCTTGGTTGGGATGGTCGGATTCCTTGGGCTGCAAAACCTGAATGGGATCAACCAGAACGTCGAAAACCTTTATCAGGTGCAATTGTTGCCTTCGCTGGAACTGGCGAAGATGCGCGGCACGATCCATCAGCTTCGTACTGGCAACTATCGGGCACTTGCACAATCAGATCAGGCCGAGGTGCTGAAGATTGTTGACGAAATCAAGGGCATGCAGGCCCAATTGGACGAACTGCAAGTCAAATTCGAGCCCACGATCCGCGCGAACGAAGTCCGGGAAGCGTTCGCCGCATATAAGGAAAAAGCCGCTCAATACAGGCAGTTTCGGGAAGAACAGGTCATCCCGCAACTGCGCGCCGGCAACATGGACGACGCACGCCGATTGACGATCGCCGGCGGTAGCAACTTCAAGGTTGCAATCGATGCCATCAACCACGTCATTGACGTCAAAACAGGTATCGCCAAAGGCAAGTTCGAGCAATCTCAAGCCGCCTACACGGCCTCCAAGTTCCAGGTCACGTGGATCTTGATGTTGACCGTGGCTTTGAGCGTCGGATTGTGCTGGATCATTTCGCGGTTGATCGGTCAGCCGTTGAAACGAACGATGAATGTTCTGGAAGCCGTTGCGAATGGTGATTTGTCCCGCGACGTGAAGGTCGATTCAAGCGACGAAGTCGGTCGAATGGGTGTTGCCTTGAACAAAGCGATCGAGGCATTGCGGAAAACAGAACAACTTCGCCAGCAACAATTGGCGTCGGCTGCTGAAACGGCCCGCCAAAGCGCGATGCTCGAAAACATGGCTGCCAGCGTCTTGTACGCTGATTGCACGGGGAAGATTACTTACTTGAATGCGGCGGCCGTGCGAATGTTCCAGGCCGTGGAAAAACAACTGCCCGTCCGCAGCGAACAGTTGGTGGGACAGGCACTGGACATCTTCCATGCTCAGCCAGAACGGTTGCGAAAACTGCTGGCCGATCCTCGAAACCTGCCTCATCAGGAACGAATCACCCTGGACGTCGAAACGTTTGATCTGGTGTTTTCGGCCATCCATGATGTCCACAATGTCTACATCGGCAACCTGGTGTCCTTCGATCGCGTCACTGAGAAAGTGGCGATGGACGCGCAGAACGCCGACTATCGCGGACAGATTGAAGCGATCAGTCGCTCGCAGGCAGTGATTGAATTCAATCTGGATGGTACGGTCGTTCGAGCCAACGACGGCTTTCTGAACGCGCTGGATTACTCTCAGAACGAAATCCAGGGACGTCCTCACAGCATGTTCGTCGAGAGCGATTATCGCAACAGCGCCGAATACCGGCAGTTCTGGGAAAAACTCCGACGAGGTCAATATGACGCCGGCGAATATAAGCAGGTTGGCAAAGGCGGTCGCGAAGTGTGGATCCAGGCGTCTTACAATCCAATCCTGGACGTGAATGGGAAATTGTGCAAGGTCGTGAAGTATGCGACAGACATCACCGAACAGGTGCAAGCTCGTGAAGACTTGAAGAGCAAAGTCAATCTGATGCTGCCCGTGATGGCGGCGGCCGCTGATGGTGATCTCACCCAGATTGTTCCGGTGTCGGGCAGTGATCCGATCGGTCAAATGGGTGATGCACTCGGCAAGCTGTTGGCCAGCCTGCGTAAGAGTATTCTTTCCATCAAGGAAAACTCGGTTTCATTGGCCGGTGCTTCGGAAGAATTGTCGGCTGTCAGCACTCAAATGAGCGCCAACGCTGGCGAAACGTCGGCTCAGTCAGGTGTGGTCTCGGCCGCGTCAGAGCAGGTCAGCATGAACACGCAGACTGTCGCGACCGGCATCGAAGAGATGAGTGCCAGCATTAAGGAAATCGCCAAAAACGCCAGCGATGCCGCCAAGATCGCGACATCGGCCGTGAAGATGGCTGAGACGACAAATCTGACAGTCACCAAACTGGGAGATTCGAGCATTGAGATTGGCAATGTGATCAAGGTCATCACGTCGATCGCTCAACAAACGAATCTGCTGGCACTGAACGCGACGATCGAAGCGGCTCGCGCGGGCGAAGCGGGCAAAGGTTTCGCCGTGGTTGCCAACGAAGTGAAAGAACTCGCCAAAGAAACCGCCAAGGCGACAGAGGATATCAGCGAGAAGATCGAAGCGATTCAGGTTGATACGAAGGACGCCGTCGAGGCGATCGGTCAGATCACTGCCGTGATCAACCAGATCAACGATATCTCCAGCACGATTGCGAGTGCCGTGGAAGAGCAGACTGCGACGACAAACGAAATCAGTCGCAATATCGCCGAAGCGTCCAAGGGAACTTCAGAGATCGCTCACAACATCACCTCTGTGGCACAGGCGGCACGCAGCACGAATGAAGGTGCTGATAACAGCCAGCGAGCGGCGGAAGAACTGGCCCGGATGGCCGCGGAACTGCAGCAGATCGTCAGCGAATTCAACGCTGGCGACGACAAGAATCGCACTCAAAAACCAGCGCGAAGACAATAGCACTGGCATGAGCCTGAACAACTGCTGAACAAGCGATCTCAAAAAATGTGGCTACTCACATTGGGGTCGTGATGAAGAGTTTGAATGTTCGGGCTGTGACGTTTTCGTTCAAGAGTGTGAGTTCAGTTTTCGGTCAAACTTCGTTTCTTGCAACAGCAATTCGAGATCTCTTCGATTGCTCCTTGCAAGGAGCGAAGTGTACCTATGGCGAAGATTCGAGTTCTTGTCGTCGATGATGCCGTCGTTGTCCGGCGCATCGTCACCGACGTGCTCGCCGCTGATCCCGATCTGGAAGTGGCGGGGATTGCTGCGAATGGCAAAATCGCGCTAGCCAAGATCCCGCAAGTCAATCCGGATGTTGTCACCCTGGATGTCGAAATGCCCGAAATGGACGGGCTAGAAACCCTCGCGGCGATTCGCAAGATCTATCCACGCCTGCCCGTGATCATGTTCAGTACACTCACGGAACGGGGTACGGCAACGACCCTGGAAGCGCTGACACTGGGCGCCACGGACTATGTGACCAAGCCGTCCAACGTCGGTAGTGTCTCGGCTGCCCAGCAGTCGTTGCGCGAGCAGCTTGTGCCCAAGATCAAGCTGTTTTGCGGCAAGGGAGACCGAACGCCGACGTCTGCGTTCAAACCGAGCCCGCAGCCCGTCCGTCCGTTAGCTTCGCCGGCGATTCCACCGTCGAGGATTGATATTGTCGCGATCGGCATTTCGACTGGTGGTCCGAACGCGCTGGCCCACGTGGTCCCACAATTCCCAGCCGATTTTCCAGTTCCGATCGTCATCGTGCAGCACATGCCACCCGTGTTCACACGCCTATTGGCCGAGCGACTGGATTCGAAATCGGCGCTGCGAGTCTGCGAGGCTCAGGCGGGCCAAATTGTTCAGGCCGGTCGAATTTATCTCGCGCCCGGTAACTACCACATGGTGGTCAAGCGCGAGGGAACAAATATCCGTATCGAGACGAATCAGGACCCGCCTGAAAACTCGTGCCGCCCGGCAGTCGATGTGTTGTTTCGGTCGGTTGTCGATGTCTACGGTGCAGGAACACTTGGCGTGATCATGACAGGCATGGGTCAGGATGGGATGCGCGGCTGCGAACGAATTCGTGATGTCGGCGGACAGAATGTCGCGCAGGACGAATCCAGCAGTGTCGTGTGGGGCATGCCGGGATTCATCGCGAAATCCGGATTGGCGAACAGCGTTGTCTCACTCGACGAGATGGCAAGTGAGATTATGCGGCGCGTGCAAAAATCTGCGGTGTTAGGCCGGGCCAATGTTTCGAGCCCAACTCGATCAGCCAATTACCAGTCCGCCGTGATGACGCGAGCGGAATGAAGGGTGCCGTTGTGACGCTTGGACTCGAAGAATTTCAATTCATCCGCACGTTCCTGCAACAGGAATCGGCAATCCAGTTGGATGATGAGAAGCAATACCTGGTTGAATCGCGCCTGCAACCGCTGGCACGCCGCGAGGGCTTTGACACGGTCGGTGAACTGGTATTCAAACTGCGTGCAAACAAGACGGGTGTGCTGCGGCAAAAAGTCGTCGAAGCGATGACGACTCACGAGACATCCTTCTTTCGCGATATCCGTCCCTTCGAAGCGCTCAAGCTGTCCGTGCTGCCGAAGTTGATTGCCGCTCGAGCAGCGACTCGCGAACTGCGCATCTGGTGCATGGCCTGTTCGACCGGACAAGAACCGTACAGTCTTGCATTACTGCTGCGCGAGAACTTTCCCGAACTGCAGTCGTGGAAAGTGAAAATCCTGGCCACCGATTTGTCGATGCAAGTTCTCGAAAAGGCCAAGGCCGGTGTGTTCAATCAACTGGAAGTGAATCGTGGATTACCCACGCCAATGTTGATGAAGTATTTCCAACGGCAGGGAATGAACTGGCAGATCAATGATGCGATCCGACAGATGATCGATTTCCAGCCGATGAATCTGATTGAACAGTGGCCTCTGATGCCACCCATTGATGTTGTGCTGTTGCGGAATGTCTTGATCTACTTCGATATCGAAACCAAGAAGTCAATTTTGTCGCGCGTCCGACAACGATTGCGACCTGATGGCTACCTATTTCTGGGTGGTGCCGAAAACACGTTCAACCTTGACGATGGTTTTGAGCGAGTCGAGCTGGAACGGTCCAGTGTTTATCGCATGCGTCGTCTCAACGAAACCAAGGATTGATCTCCCATGCAAGTATTGATTGTTGATGATTCACGAGCGATGCGTCGCATCCTGCGGAACATTGTCGAGCCATTGGGTTTTCGAATCGCAGAAGCCGGTCACGGTGTTGAGGGACTGCAACAACTGATTGAACATCCCGATACAACACTGGTGCTGGTCGATTGGAATATGCCCGAAATGAACGGGATCGACTTCGTCAAACATGTGCGATCAGATCCCAAGCATGAACAGTTGAAGCTGGTCATGGTGACGACCGAGACCGAACCCGCCAAAATGGCGCGGGCCATGATGGCGGGGGTCGACGAGTTCGTAATGAAACCGTTCACTTCCGACATTTTGTTGGAAAAACTGCAACTAATCGGCGTCCCGTTGCCAAGTGTGGCCTAGATTAAACATACGTTTCCCAAAGACACCCACACATCGAATCGGTCCCTCAATCATCAATGGGCCGGCGCGAGACCAGACCCTGCTGACGATAAGGGCCGCAAACAAATACGCGGTCCCTCGATCGGGCTTCAGCCGGATCAAAGGAACGACTCATGCGAATTGATGAACAATGCTTGCAGCAGATCACGATGGATGTCTGCACATCGATGTTGGGGCTGGAATTGAAGCCAGTCCCCGTTGATCGCAACACCGAACAACAAATGGTAGCGTCGGTCGAAATTCACGGCGAACGTCGCACGGTCGTCGAAGTATTCGCGAATGACTTCTTAATCGCCAACATCGCCGGTGCCATGTATTGCTCCGACCACGGAAACCTGTCCGAATCAGATATTCGTGATGCCTTTTGCGAAATTGCCAACATGATCGGCGGCAATATCAAGGGCAGCTTCGGTGAAGAAGCAGACCTGACTCTGCCCAAGATGGGTCAACCACAAGATTGGTCCGATGAACTGCTGGATGACAGCTTGCATACAACGTTTGAATGTTTTGATCACCCCTTGTCGATCGTCGTCCGCGAAATGGCGATGCAACATCAACTGTCCGCGGCTGTTGCAGCCCAAGCAATTTCTTAAAACAGAAGCCCTGTCAAGCGTTCAGGACGCTGTCGAATCCGATATCCAACCTTATGCATGAGGCAGGTAATCATGAAGATCCTAATTGTCGATGACAGCAAAGCCATGCGGATGATTGTCCGAAGATCTTTGACTCAGGCTGGTTTCTCGAACGTCGAGGCGATCGAAGCCTGCAACGGCGCGGAGGCCCTCGACGTCGTCGAACAACAGTCCCCGGATCTGGTACTCTCGGACTGGAACATGCCTGAAATGAAAGGGATCGATCTGTTGAAAGCCCTGCGCTCAAAGGGTCGCAAAGTCCCTCTGGGATTCATCACCTCCGAAAGCAGCCCCGAGATCCGTGATCAAGCGGTTGAATCCGGTGCCTCGTTTGTGATTGTCAAACCATTTACTCCTGCGGCAATCGAACTGGCACTCAGACCTCTTATGGTTTGATCGTTCGACACCACGTCCACGAAATCTTCATTCAGAATTCTGTTTGATCATGCAAACGACTACCGGCCCAAAACGTCTTCCCTGTGCCAATGACACCCGTCATTTGCTGACGATGCTGTTTGGTACCGACACGACGGTCGCGTTGCGAAAAGCCCCAATCCTTTCGAGCGAAGCCGCGATTGTCGCTGTGTATCACGATAACGAAGGCGCTCTGAAACGCCTGCTGGTTTGTGATCTGGCGTTTGCCAATAGTGCGGGCGCAGCATTGTCAGTCATTCCGCCCGGTTCGGCCCTGAGCGCGATCAAGGCCGGTCAGGTTCCCGATAACATTCTCGACAATCTGATTGAGGTCATGAACGTCGCCGTGAACCTGTTTACCGAAAGCTTTGGCGGTCGGTTGGAACTGGTCAGCGTGCTGCGTCGTGCCGACTTGCCGCCCGAGACTGTTGCTGCACTGGAGTCGCCACAGAGAACGAAGATCGATGTCGCGATCCCGCGCTATGAAAAAGGACGTGTCGACCTGATCTCGATCTGATCGACCGGTCTCACCGCGAATCAATCCAGCGCCGCAAGCCCATGCTTGCGGCGTTCTTCATTCAACCACAAAAACGCCCGCGGTTCCTTCTTAAGCAATTTCACCAGTTGCGATGGCGTGCACAGCAGTTGTTCAGCAGAACCCGGCAGGTGGCAGTTCCGCGAGTTCAAGACATCCAGCACTTCGGCAATCATCGTCGGAAAGTCGTCGTGGTCTTCGTTGATTCCGATGCGGCCGTCATGACAGCGCGACCGCCACATGTCCGTCGGCGCGGCCTCAGCGAGTGCCTGGGTGCGAACGCCCAATGCCAGGTTTAACCGCAGGCGCTTGACTGCATTACGTTGGTTGTCAAACTGGCTACGCCGCTCGGCCGCCTGACCTTCTATCCCAGTCGGTCGATGTCGCAGGACAACCGCCGACTCGGTCTTGTTTCGATGCTGTCCGCCGGGACCGCGGCGGCGCTCGTGCCGAGTTTCGCAATCACGTAACAGGATCTCGACCGGGACAGTCGCGGGATGCATTGGAAAGACCGACTGTGGTTGCTCTTTCGTGTCGTCCATTTCTAACCTCAGCCTGCCCCACACGATCTTTGAACAAGCCCCTGCGAGCGATACAAAACCGACTTCTGCCAGTATCATGTCGCTCGATCGTTTGGTCCAGATGGACCTGACACGACCGCCTGCCGCGGGTTCGCGCGTTGTGTCAGCGGATCGGGCGAACGACACACCCGTTAATCAGACTGGCTTCAAATTCACCACAATATGAGCAGACGATGACACTTCAGTGTAAGACGTTAGGGATGACGCCCAGCTTTGGTTTCGGAGATCGAATTGGCCTCGCAACACCCGGACATGTTGCCGCGATGAAGGAAGCGGGCGCCGACATGGCGCCCATTTATCCACAGCAATCGATTCGCGAGATGACTCGCACGTCGCGCACACCCTTGCAAGTCATGAATGACGCGCTCAGTGGTGCCGAGGCCAGTGGTTGGACTGGAATCGTGGGCGCCGATGCCGACCATCTGAAGACGCCCGCCGATGTCGATGTGACCGCAGCGGTTGGATTTACTTTCTTCACGATCGATCCTTCGGGACACGTCGATCAAAAAGCCGACGACTATTCGGAAAACCTGACACGCGAGAAGTTCGCGGCAGTGGCGGCTGAAGTTCCGTGGGTCAATGCCTATCGTGGACGCAAGATCACCTTGCCGACTGGAACCGACATCGAGTTGACCGATGCCGCGTGCACACGCGCCGCAGTGAAGTACGGCCGCGCCATCAATCAAGCGGTCTCACTGGCCGATCACATCCGTACGGTACAAACTGCCGCCGGTCGCGATCACGAAATCGAACTGAGCGTTGATGAAACCGATCAACCGACGACACTGGCCGAGCACTATATCATCGCCGATCAATGCCTGTCGCGCGGTATGAAGCTGGTCAGCCTGGCTCCGCGATTTATCGGCGACTTTGAAAAGGGCGTCGATTTCAAGGGGAATCTGGACCACCTTGATCGTTCGCTGGCCGATCACGCCGCCATCGCGAAATTGCTGGGCCCCTACAAGCTCAGCCTGCATTCGGGCTCGGACAAGTTGTCGATGTACGCTTCACTGGCACGCGCCACGGGCGGGTGCTTTCACGTGAAGACCGCTGGCACCAGTTATCTCGAGGCACTGCGTGTCGTCGCTCGGCACGACGTGAGCCTGTTCCGACGCCTGATCGACTTCGCCCGCGATCGGTATAACACGGACAAGGCGACCTACCACGTGTCGGCGACGCTCGACTCCGCCCCGACAACGACGGACTGTCCCGCCGTTTGCGATCTGGAACAGCACTACCTGGAATGCTGGAAGGATGTCCCCCAAGGACGTGGATTCACCAAGCCCGGCCGTCAGATTCTGCACTGCACCTTCGGATCCACCCTGACCGATCCGGTTCTGGGGCCCGCGGTCAAGAACTTGCTGGCTGCCAACGTGGCGACTTACACCGAAATCCTCCGCGAACACTTTGTTCGGCACCTGCAGGCGCTCAAGGCAGGGATGTAGTTCTCGCGACAGATTCCTGTCGACATGGCAGCCTGTCGAAAAAGGGGGATAGGGACCGCGGTAAGTATGATCGGACCTGATTTTGATGACTGGGCGCCAGCCACTCCCCGTTTTTCGACAGGGTGCTATTAGAAGGCTTGCAAATTAAGTGCGGCGTCTCGCGAGCCAAAATTCATAGCGTCTAACCCATGTTTCAACGCGACACGTCCGTGCGACACGCACTAAAAGTCACGCAGAATCGGAATGACTGATGTTTGCAGTTCGCCCGCCGTGACGTGGACCTGACCTTGGCGGTCGACGAAGACATCGACTTCGCTGCGAACGCCAAATTCGTCCTGATAGATTCCAGGTTCGATCGAGAAGCAGCAGCCGGGCAGAATGCGTCGCGTCTCGTGCGTTTCCAGGTTATCGATATTCGCTCCGTTGCCGTGAGTTTCCTGGCCGATGCTGTGACCTGTGCGATGGACGAAGTATTGTCCGTAGCCCGCGTTTTCGATGACAACTCGTGTGGCATCGTCGACTTCGTATCCTTGCAGCGGCTGTTTGCGGGCAAACCGATCTTTGACCAGAGCAATGGCGGCGTCGCGTGCGGCCGCAACGATCTTGAAGATCTGTTCGTATTTGTCCGGTACCGAATCACCGACGAAACCAACTCGCGTCAAATCGCTGTAGACCGCTCGAGGCTTATCCACTTTGGCCCACAGGTCCACCAGGACAAAATCACCTGTTTGAATCGGGGCCGTGCCGGTTTCATAATGAGGATCACCACTATGAGAATTCACACCGACGATCGGTGGGTGATACGTCGTCAGACCGTGCTTGGCGAAATGAGCCATGATCACGTCGGACACGGCCTTTTCGTTCGTTGATCCGCGCGAGCGAACTTCGCTGGCGATGAATGACCAGGCCGCTTGATAGGCTGAGTCGGTGTGACGACTGGCCTCCAGGTGCATCGCCCATTGCTCGTCGTCCCAGACCGCTTCAAACAGTTGGATCAAATCGCCCGAGGGAATCACTTCGGCACCGGTGGAACGGACCAGTTCGACCGTTCCGGCATCGACGCGCGAGATGTAGGGATTCCCATTGCGCGGTGAATATTCCATCGCGACTTTTTTGCAGCGCGAGACCAGGCCGGTTACGCCCGCTTCGAACTCTTGCCACTTCAGATAGACCTGACGTTCGCCTGGCAAATGATCGAGGGCGCCTGTTTCGATCCGATGGACCAGTTTTTTCGGCTGGCCCTGACTGGGGATAAAATAGACCCAGCGACGCGATCCGACGCCGCCGTCGGCAAACTGCAGGATGCGCCGCGCCAGGATATTGCTGGCGCGAAAGTCATACAGCAACCATCCGTCCAGTTGACTTTCTTTCAGTGCCGCTTGAATCGCATTCAGGTCAAACATCGGTGTCTTTCAAAGTCAGCAGTTCGGTTTGTCACGCTCATTCCGAGTCATCACGACCCTTGGTGCCGCTGGCTGGTTTCAGCACGGTCGGCCGACCAGTGATCGAGCTTCTCACCGATTCGACAAACTCGGGGTCCAGGCTGTCAAGAAAGTGCTGCGCTTTTGCGGCGTGGGCGGGCAGGTTGCCATTGGAATCGGGTGGTACATCCTTGCGACAACTGAGCACATACGCGACGAGCTTCGCCTTTTGCGACTTGGTGTCCCAGGGGTCACGCCCGTATTCCCCGATCAATCGATCCAGTGGAGTCCAGTCCTTCCAGCGAGCCAGATCGATGATCGCCAGGTCGGCGAATTCGGGTCGATCCAAAAACGAGCGCATCGCCGTTCGTAGTGAATCGTCCGAAAAATCTTTACGCTGGAAATCCCACAAGAAATTCAGCGTCATCCTGATCGCGGCCATGTCGCTCAGTCTGGGGTCACTGGGATCAATGTCTTTTGGAACGGCGACAACCTTTTTCTCAATCAGCTTTTCCAATCCGCCTTGATGTTGAAGGATCAGGTATCCACCCATCATGCCGTCGATGCCCAACCGATTCTTGCCGGGATCGATGGTCGCGAAGATTTTCTGTTCGAGGAATTTTGCGTCGTCGTTATTGCCACACAGGCCCAACAGCATGCCGTAGAACGCACGTCGCGGATCCAATTGAGGATTCGGGTCGTTCAACCAGCGTCGCAGATCGTCGCGCGACAACTGAGGTACAATCTGGACAACATCTTCGAAGCGCGCGCGCGCGAACTCGTCGAAAGCGTCGTTCGAGATTTGCTGATTGTCGTTGTCGAGGAACTTCAGAAAGTAGGCCAGCCTTTGATCGGCGAGTTGTTCTGGTGAAGGGGCTTTGTCGAGGTAACGATAGACGGCCCACAGTTCGTCCAGTGGAATGGGCAGGCTCCATTCCATCTCGTTGTCCTGCATCTGCCCCATCATCAGGAAGGCGTCACCTTTTTTTGCTGTCTGCCCGAACGGTACGACGAACCGCTGATTCTTCTTATACGAGGCGTGTGGTTTCATCAACTTTTCGATCTGAAAAGTCGTGGTCTGCATCGAGAGTTCTTTACCGTTCCTGGAATCGACGAACTTGACGATGCAGGCGATGTCGGCGTTTGCCAGTCGTTCGCTCAGCGTGGCTTCGTTGGAACGAGGGCAATACGGGCAGCCAGGTGACGAGTTCGCGTAGACGAACGACATCAGACATAGCGCCGCGATGAAGAGAAAATGCCTGGTCCCTGGCATGTGAGTCCTTTCTGATCCACACCGCGATCGGGAGTCACTGGTAAGGGCGAGCTCGCGTGCCATTTTGCTAGTGGGGTCTGTTCACCGCCCGCGAACGTCAAAGCGCGCCATGGTACGCAGCAATAGTCATCGACTGAACGACTGATTCGATTGTGACGGTTTTAATCATCGCAGCGGTGATTCCGGCTGTGTCTGATTCGCCGTGGAATGATCGAAACAACCGCCAAGGTTAGCCCAGCTTCCTTAAGCTCACATTTAAGACAGGCAAAAAGAATGTCGCAACATAACTCACTGAATAATCGATTGTTACGACAAATGACCGACTTGAATGGCGGAGCCTACTCTCTCTCTACTTCACTAGAAAGAACCGCTTGGCTTCGGTCACGGTTTTGGGGTCTTTCTCTTCCAACTCCTTCAGGCATTTCTGGCCTTTCAGGACGTGTTCGGGCACCTTTGTCGCACTGCCATCACCCGCAGAGATCGCACCGGCACCACCTGCGCTGGTGTTGTCTGACTTTTTGTCTCCGGTGTCCTTGATGCTGGAAAGCATGTAGCGCACGATCGCTCGTTTGACCGAAGGGATGTTTGCTTCGTTGTCGTACATCGACATCAACTTGTCTTGTACGGACCAGTCTTTCATTCGTGACAAATCGGCGATGACCAGATCGGCCAGTTCGGGGCGATCGAGCAACATCCGCATTGACTGACGCAAGCGATCTGCCGAGATCCGGCCGTCGCCATACTGCCACATGAATCGCACGGCTTGCAGGGCCGCGTAGGTTTCGCTGAATGGCGCCTTCTTGTCCTGGAACTTCGATTCTTCCAGCATCGTCAAACCATTGTCGCCCGTCAGGAGCAAGTAGCCCCCCATGATCCCGTCGATTCCCAGCCGAAAATCATTGGTCGGCTCGGTGATCTTGGCTTCCATCAGTTTGGCATCTTCGTCGTTGCCGCACAGACCCAGCATCATGCCGTACAGCCCCAAACGACCCGGCCCGATCTCTTTGGACGTCAGCCATTTTCGCAGTTTCAGGCGAGGCAGTTCGGGTGCCAACTTGGCGACATCGGCATAGGCGGCGTTGGCAAATTCGCCAAATGCATCATCGGAGACCATCTTGTCACTGGTTTCCAGGTACTTGAGGAAGTACTGCAATCGCTCGGTGGGTTCACTGCCCGGCTTGGGAGAATTCCGCATGTAGTGGTAAGCAGCCTTGGATACTTCCAGCGGGCTACCCCATTCGATTGCCTTCTCGACCTTGGTCCCGAACAGCATGAATTGATCACCTGCTTTCGCGGCGCGAAAACGGATCAGGTTAATTTTGCTGCCTTCAGCCAGCTTGCTGCCTTCCGGCTGATGGACGATTTCCATCACTTCAAATTCGGTCGAACCGGCGTCGGAAAGTTTCGCTGGTTGGCCCGAAACCCACTTCACCAGGACAACCGCGTCAGCCTGTGCAACCTGTTCGGACAATGTCAGAGAAGGCGCCGAACAGAAAGGGCAAGACCGAGCCCCGTTTGTTACGAACAACATCAAACCAATCGACACGAAGGCCATCGCCAACGTCGAGAATCGAGATCTTTTCATCAGCCAACCTCCGGCCACGAGCATCGAGTCGGTGAACACGGTCAAAGCCATCAACAACTATACCACAAACGACAGATCGGCGCGAGCGCGAGGTCCTGGATTCGAAGCGCCGGACTATTCACTCAGTGTGGCTATGCCACCATCCAGTGTTTGCAACTCAGCCATGTCCGTCAAGAGCCTGGACGAACGCAACTGAAATCTGGATTAGATGTTCCAGATGGGCGGTCGGTGACGATTGCGGAAACACCCATAGCTGTTGACTGTGGCGGACGATAGAATCGCGATGCCTGATTTCTCTGCTGGAGACTGCGAGATGAAGCTCGGAATTGTCGCGGCGCGTCAAACCACGCTGACCATGTTTCTCTGGATGGCTGGACAAATCACGTTCGCCGCCGATGTCCCACCCGCGACAACAGCACCCGTCGAACCTCCGCCGCCGGCCAATCTGGCCGCGACGCAGGAAATGATCGAAATGCGGTATCGCCGCTTCGAGGGGACGTTGCAGCAACTGAGTGAATACCTGCGGAAGACAGACCCTGGTCGTGCCGAACTGTTAGTCCGCGCGATCGGCAAAAGCAAAGAAGGTCGCATCCCCGAACAGATGGAACACCTGACCAACCTGCTGAAAAAGGATCAGTTGGGCGATGCGGTAGAACGACAGGAGATGGTCGTCGTCGAATTGCAGGCGATGCTGGAATTGCTGATGAGCGAAGCGCGCAAAGACGACCTCGAACGTGAAAAGAAGCGCATTCAGGAACTGATCAAAGACGTCAACAGATTGATCGGCAAGGAAACCGACGCGCGGGCTGAAACGGAGCGAGGCGCCAAGAATTCCGATCTGCAGGATTTGCAGCGCAAGGTCTCGGAGTCGACACAGAAACTGGTTGAGAAAATTGAATCTCAGGACGCCGCCAAACGATCGGAAAAGAATGGGTCCGATCCGAATTCGCCCAGCAAGTCTGGTAAGTCAGGCGAACAGAAGTCGGACAAAGACCCCAAGAATCCTGACGGGAAACAAGGTCCGGAATCGAAAGAGGACGACAAACAGGATCCAGACAAGCAACAGGATGGTAAACAGCAGGACGGTCAGTCCAACGGCAAACAAGGGTCGAAGTCTGACAAGCAGAATTCGAACAAGCAGTCAGACTCCAATAAACAATCAGACAAAGACAAGCCCGAGAAGGAAGATCAATCTGACAAGTCGGATGACAAGCAAGGTGAGCAGAACGGCGAGAAGAAGTCTGACGATCCGTCCAAAGACAAAGATCAGTCGGGTGAACAGAAAAATGATGGATCAAAACCTGACCAGAAGGATAAACAGGGTCAGAAGCAACAAGGGAAACAGCAGAACGGAAAACAACAGCAGGGCAAGCAGCAACAGGGTGAAAAACAGCAGGGTGAGCAGCAGGAAGGACAACAGTCCGAACAGAACGATGAGGGTCAACAAGATCAACAGGGTGAGCAGGAATCCAATCCGAAGAAACAACAAAAGACGGCTGGTCGCGAAGAAATTGAACGCGCGAAACAGGAGATGGATCGTGCCATCGAAGAACTGAAAAGGAATAACAAAAAGAATGCGTCCGACAAACAGGACAAAGCGATTGCGGAACTGCTAAAGGCCAAGGAAAAGCTGGAAGAAATCCTGCGACAACTGCGCGAGGAAGAACGTGAGTTAGTGTTGGCTCAGATGGAATCGCGATTCCGTGACATGCTGGCCAAACAGGAGGTCGTCTACAACGGAACGATGGCCGTGCATGCGGTTCCAGAAGATCAACGGACCGATCGGCATCGCAACCGGACCGTGGAACTGGCCCGCAATGAGGACGAAATCTCACTGCTAGCCGCCAAGGCACTCACTCTCTTGAAGGAAGAAGGATCGTCGGTCGCTTTTCCCGAAGCGGTAGAACAGATTCGCGACGACATGCTGACGATTGCGCGGCGATTGGATCGAGTTGACGTGGGCGAGATCACTCAGAACATCGAGCAGGATACGATCGAAAGCTTGAAAGAGATCATCGAGGCGTTGCAGCGCGAACAGGAAAGGATCAAGGATCGAAAGCAGTAGCAACAACAGCAACAGCAGCAACAACAAGGTCAGCAACAAAAGCAGGGACTGGTCAACAAGCTGGCGGAAATGAAGATGCTGCGGTCGCTTCAGTACCGAGTCAATCGGCGCACTAAACAACTGGGACGCCTGGTTGAAGGCGAACAGGCCGTAGACTCAGACGTCATTAAACAACTGAGACAATTGTCTGATCGTCAGGCGAAAGTTCAGAAAGCAACCTCCGACCTGGCAACCGGAAAGAACCAATGACCCGGCCGCGGGTCGGCGGGACGCGCGATTGAGTTGGGTTCATAATAGCAATACGGCTCGCGCGTTGGGTGAGCCGTGCATTTGGCTCTACCTACCACGGTCTTGAAGTTCTCGACCGGGCCGTCTCTTCCAAACGTTGGATTTCCTCTTATCCGTCAACTCTCTCCTCTCTCCTTTCAACTGTCTGCCGTCTTCGGCCGCGGGATGCGCGATTGAGGTCGGGTTGAGAATAGCGATACGTCTCGCGCGTTGGAAACGGGATGTTGCCCGCGGGTGACCCCGCCAGGCAACGCCGTGAACGACGATTTGCGAACAAGTCGAACGACTGTGTCAGCGCTGGATGTCTTCAGAAAGGCCGTGGCCTCGTCTTTGGTTCCACCACCAAGGTACACAGTTTCGAAAACGCGTTGAACCAGTTCGTTCGCGCTCCCCTGCCCTCGGTCGAAATCGTTCACGGCGTAGCCTGACGGGGGCGAACTGTCATGACCACAGGTAGCCGACTGGCATACCGGGTTCATGACGGATCAATCATTTCAACCCCGCCGAAGATCGAAGTTCACCAGGCAAAATTTGTGTCGCGGTTGTAGACCGCTTTGCCGGGGTAGTACCACGGGGCTCGGTACGTGTAGTATGGGAAGCGGTAGTGTCCATACAGCGCTGCGCGGTGGTAGCCAGGGCCGTAGTGATCGTAGTACGGGTTGCCGGTGTTCACATACTGTCCGCCGGCGGGATCGTGGTAGTAGACCGGCGATCCTACGCGGCCTTCGTATCCGCCCGGCGCCCAGTGCGGTCCCGCAGTGTCGTAGGCAGGTGATCCATTCTGAACGGTGCCATAGGGAACCGTTCCGTATTGAGTGCCGTAGGCGGTAGCTCCGACGCTGCCGGGGGAAACTCCATAGCCGATACCTGGACCGTAGCCCGCATAAACTGGATCGTATCCCGGTGCACCTGACCAACTGGGGCCGGGACCGACCACTGCAGCAGAGGGAGCGGGTGGAACGGAACAATTGCAGCCACCCCACGATTGATTCGACAGCACCGCAATCCCGGCCAGAACAAGTAGCGTTCGAGACGACTTGAGACTAAACATTGTAACGACTGCTCCGTTGGGGAAAGTTTTCCTGAGCGAGACTGGCAACTGTGGTGGGTCACCATCGTGTTCATCGATGTCTCGATACTGAAACTTAGCCCACTCCACTCGTGTCGCTTCAGGCAATCTGCTCGATTTTCCAGAAATCGAGCGGTGACTTGGCGACCTCTAGCGACATCGCGGTTCAATCTGCCGGTGACGGTCCCGAAGCAGTTAGCGTTCGGCAGAAAACTCGGGAAGATTCTCAATAGTCACGCCGATAGCCCTGATGATGACGTGAACAGGATTGGATGACGTGACAATCGGGCCACTCGCCGCCACGGCCATCATTCGATGACGCACCTCCACAGCTCGCGGCCAGGCCGCTATTACTCAGGGAAGGACGACAACAATGCCAAGCGGCTTGATCAACATCGCATTGGGGTTGGCGATGCAAGTAGGAACGCCCGGTCCGTCTGAAATGCCGAACGCACCAGTCCCGGCCCGTGCGTATGGGCAATACGGGTTTGAAGGTTCGGCCGAACAGCGCCACCCTCAGGACACGCAGATGAACTGGGTGCACGGCTACCATCAGGAGATTCCGGCTTACGGCGGTTACGCTACGTTCCGTCCGTATAACTATAAGGACGTGCTGTCTCAGTCGCAGACCGCGGCCGGCTGGGGCGAACGACCCGCCATGCCGTATTCACAGCAGTTCTGGCACAAGTACCAGGATCAGGCCAGCATGCTGAAGGTGTCGCGGTTCCAACCAGCGGCTCCATCACCCTACGTATTCACGCAGCACATGGTTCCGCAGACGCCCATCTGGACGCCTCAGCCATCTGGCCTGCAGGTTCCGAATCAGCAGATCGCATGGCCGCAAGTCGCGGTTCCACAATCACAACCGCAGCAGACGATCGCCATTCCGGCTGGTCTGCCCGAAACGTTGCTGCCACCGTCGACAAACGATCTGCATCAGATTCAATACCGCGGAAATTCAGTGATTCGCTGATTCGACGCGATCGCTGATTTCGGGTTCTGAGTCGTTGATGAGTGGCGGACCCTCGCTGACGATCTGGTCGGACGCGTTTTGCACGCGCGACATGCCGAACAGGAACATCGAAAAAAAGAGAAACACACCCAGACCGACCATGACATAGCCGATCGACTTATCGACGGCTTTGCCGGTCGGTTGGAAATAGCTTTCGTCGAGATCGTGTTCTTTCACTTCCATAGCGGCACCAGAATGACAGGACCTGTCACTCTGGGGAGCAGCATGTTTCATTCCGTTCACTCGCGATTAGAGTCGATGTGCCAGGCAGGGCGGTACCTCAGGAGCGTTCAATTCGATCGGAACCAATCCATGCGATCTGTATCGGAAATGCGGAAGGCGCCGGTCGGGTATAGACGATGACTTCTCACACCAAATCAACGCGGAATGATGCGGAACCGCATCAGGGGCTGAACATCGGCATGACCGGTTATTCCGTTGCCGCCGATGAACTCCACGCGCCTTCGAGCGCTTTGCGAATGTTGCGCAGTGTGACCGGTTGTTCATTCAAGACGCGCGACCGTTCGGTTTCGTTGAGTACCGATTTCAGATCTCGTTGATTCTTGGACAGGACCAGTACCACCGCCGTTCCGTACCGCTTGGAGGCGTTGACGGCCTTTCCATATTGAGCCTGCACGTCATCACCCAGCGAATCACCCATCAGGATCAACCCTTTGGGCGGATCACTTGCCAGGCGAGACAGGGCACGTTCGAAATCGCGCAGTAACAGCACTCGGTAACCGTGCTTCGTGAAATACTCACGCAATGAATCCTGCTGGCGAACGCGGTCTTCGACACAGAGAACGGTTGGTGCCACCGACTTTGAGGGCTCGGCCGGAGCAGAATTGGTGGTCGAATTCGGTGTTGCGGTCAGGGCCGATTCGCCAAGTGCCGCACGCAGATCACGCAGGACCGCTGTCGGTGTCTGATACCTTTCGTACGGGTTCACACTAATCAACTGATCGACGATCTCGGTAACGGCTGCGGGCAGCGTGGGATCTACTTCGCGAATCAACCGCACGTCCCGATACCGGCCGTACTGGCGACGATCGTCCTTGTTCTTTGACGGCGGATAGGGTGGAACGCCGGTCAACAATTCGTAGTAAATCGCGCCGAGAAAGTACAAGTCGCTACGTGGATCGTTATCGGGTGCGCCGCTGCCTCGTTCAAGTGTCGCATATTCGATGGCTCGATCGACTTCGTCATCGATCGCGCTCAAACTGGCGTCCTGGCCGGCCAATCCGAAATCGACCAGCTTTGCGACACCTTGCGCACTCAGCAGGACGTTCGTCAGTTTCATGTCGCGATGAGTGATCCCGGTCGACAGGGCGTATTCCAATCCTTCCGCAATGTCGATGGCGTACCGCGTTGCTTCGGCAACCGAGAATTTACCACGAGCCTTCAGCAACTCGCGCAAGTTACCACCTTCGACAAACTCCATCGTCAGGTAGTGCTGGTTTCCGTCCGAACCGACTTCGTAGATGGGGACAATGTTTTTGTGTTTGAGTTGTTTTCCCAGTTCACCTTCGCGTTTGAACAGACTGACCTTACGGGGATCTTCTGCCCAACGCGATCGCAACACTTTGATGCCAACCATTCGCCCATCATCGGTTGAGCACCCACGAAAGACACGGGCGAAACTGCCTGATGCGTTGCGATAGAGCAGTTTGAATTTTCCCAGCAGCAATCCTTCGAGGTCACGTTTGCGCAGCTTGGCAACCTGATATGGCGTCAACAGGTGTCGTTGTTCCAGTTCCTGAATCAACCCGTCAATACTTTGTCCGCGCGATTGCAGACGAACCATGCACTCTTGAAGCGGCGCGGCGTCGACCAGTTTGGATTTCGTCAGGTAGTTCTGAAAGTTCTGCAGGCTCAAAAAGTGCATTCGTAGTGACTCGATCCACAAACCTTTGTTCGATCTCAAAGGTCAGGCAATTGTCGTACCGCATCTTCATGAGAGGTACGCGGGTGCTGCATTGTTTTGAAAGTTCCAACCTCGTTACGAGTTACCGTGCGTTGTCAGCAAAGGAAGCTCGCGAAAAGACGTGATCTGCGGTGCTGCACGGTTCACCACTGAATCACCATAATGTGGCGTCCCACCTCGATCAAGTGGCGACATGAAACGCCATCGCGACTTCGCGTGCCGGATCCTTGCCCACGAACTCAGTATCGGAACGAACGACGTTCTGGACATCAGTTTCCAAGCACCGGCCGCAAAAGTGATATGTATTAAGTCTGCAGTTCTGGTGAACAGCTTTGCAAAGTCGATGAACGACTAAACTGAGACTTGGCAGACGAACTGCCCACCTACCGGAATCGGTGATGGGAATAGTGGTTCATTCGCCTGTGACGGTTCAAAACGCGGCCCGCGTGACGAAACGTGATCAAGGCGAATCAGAGCGAGACCTCTTTAATCTCGAACAACTGTTCGAGACGTGTCATCCGCAAGACTTCGCGAACGTCAGGGGATGGATTGTAAAGTTCAATCCGTTCAACACGGCTGCGTAATGACGTCAGGACACCTAACATGCCACTGGGGATCAGGGTGACACCAGTCAGATCGAAGGCCAGAACCTTGCATTTCACCTGGTTCACCAGGTCAGCCAACTGGTCTCGATAGGCCGCGATACAAACTTCGTCAGGAACATCCTGCCCACCAAAACCGACAACCGTCAATTCGCCGGTCTGATAGATCCTGAGGACATTGACGTCCTTCAAGTCGTGCATCTTGACTGACGAATCTCCGGACGAGTTCTCTGGTTCGTCATGGATACTGTCGTTCATTGCCTTGTTCCTCGCTCAAATGTTGGCGGCAGGCTCAGCTCAAAGGCACCGCTGTTTGCCCGCGTTTGCCACCAGCGTCACCCCTTGGGCTGTCTCACAGCAATCAGCCCGGATTCACCTGTTTTCTCGCACTCTGACTATAACCCTGCTCGTTTTTATTCGCCATCACGTACCGTCGATCGACAGTACTTTAGGTCATTTTCCGTCATCCTGCGGATAAATCAGCAATCGATCGTGCGCCAACAGGATCAAGTCGGCCAAACCATCCCCAGTCACGTCGGACACCAACGCCTCGCGCGGTTCAGTTTCTTTTCCGTCGTCGTCATTTCGGAATGATTTCTGTTCGTAGATGCGGAAGTACAGGGCATGGCGCAGACCTGCTGTCTGTCGATATTGAATGATCTCAATGAAATGACTTTTCGTATCGGTCATCGCCAGATCAATATGACCGTCACCATTCAGATCACCCGCGACAACGTCGGTGGGAAAGACTTTGTCCAACTGGCTTTCGAATGAGGCCAACTCCTTCAGCGACGGTGCTGAACCGCCTGCAAATAAAACTGCGAATTTGTCAGCACCGAATAACAACAGGTCGTCGCGACGGTCGCCGTTCAAATCGACGACCTGTAGCGACTTCAGCGGAAAATCGCCGATGTCGATCTCTTTCCACGACTGGTAACTGCCCTCCACTTTTCGCAACAGTCGCAACTTGCGCAAACCCGTGTCGATCAAGGCAATCTCGGGATCGCCTTCGCCGTTCAAGTCGATCACTGTTCCCGCCACGATCTTGGAATTGGATTCCGTCACGTTGAATTGTTCCGCGACTTCCCAGCGTTTTTGAGGACTGAGCACCATGTGCCGCGCAAAGTTTTCCTGAGCGACCAGAAAGCCTTTCTTGCCACCCAGTGAGCAGATGCTGACGGCGCCCGCCCCAATGTTTCCAACGCCCAAGTTGCCGCCCGTGACGATTTCGGCGGGGATACCTGCTTCATTCAATCCAAACAGTTGAGGTGGTTTGGAACCCTGCAAAACCAGGAATTCGGGCTTCATATCGCCAAACACATCCGCCAACAACAGTTTTTCTGGCGTCCCTTTCAGTTCCAGCGTGACGGCCGTCTTGTCCCCGAACTTCACCGGTTGCCAGTCATTCCCGGAGCGTTTCATTGCCTGGAACGAGTATTCCGATGAGCGATCCTTTTTCGTTTTCGAGATGAACACAACTTCTAAAGTGTTGTCGCCATCCAGATCGGCTAGCTCGATCAGCGACGCATCGCTTTCGGTCGGAATTGATTGAGGAAACGCGATGCGGCTGTCTTCGAAATGACTGACACCCAACGTCTTTTCCGTGCTGCTGTGCACGACCAGGTCGGCTTTTCCGTCGCCATCCAGGTCGGCCGCACGGATCTGGTCCAAGCCCGACAGGCTGGGGAACGGAGTTCCCATGTCGAGCCCCTGGCCTTTCACCTGGCGGAAGAACAAGACGCGCGAAGCATCTGGATCGGTTACCACCAGATCGCGCAGGCCATCGCCATCGAAATCACCGACCGCGATGTCGCGATCCTTACCCGATCCTTGTTTGCCGAATCCGTACTGAATCAATCGCTCGGGCAATTCGTTAGGGCCCAATGATTTCTGTTCGACGTTCGACATCTTCAATCGGCCGGTGCGTGAGTCGATCGTCAGAATCTCATGTCCCGGCTTCCCATCGACATCGCGTAACGATACCGCCCGTGGCCGTTCCAGATCAAAGACATATTCGGGTCCCAGTTGACCATTCGATTGCTGCAGTCGCGCCCCGAGCACTCGACCAAGACCTTCACCAGCCAAGTAGCACAAATCCTGCCGGCCATCGTCATCCAGGTCTGCAATTTGGGCCAGTCCCAACTTGTCAGACGTATTCATCAATTTTTTAGGATTGGCCAACACACCCTTGGCAGTCTGGTACAACAGAATCGTTTCGTGCTTACCCAGGACCACCAGGTCGTCCAAGCCGTTTGCATCCAGATCACCGGTGGTAAGGAACCATTGAGTGGGTGCGACATCAGGAATTCGTTGCTGTTTTTTCTCGGTCCATTCGCCTTTTTCAGGCTGAAACCGAATCACCAGCTGATCGCCGTTCCCGAAATAGATGATGTCAGTTCGCCCGTCACCGTTCATGTCACCGAGCGCCAATGCCTGGATCTCATGATCGACAGGCATTTTCTTGTGTTCGTAACGCCAGTCATTGTCGACCACATTCACATCCGTCCGACCGACTGGCTTGCCCTTGGCGGTGGGCGGTTCTTTTCGCTGCAGCAATAGATCGAGTCGAGAATGGCTGTTGTCGACAAGAATCAGGTCCGTCAGGCCGTCATGATTCAGGTCACCGGTTAACAGGTTTCCCGACCGTTCCGACAGTTTGAAAACTTCGAGTGGCTTAAAACCGTAGTACTGGGCTAACGGCGAATCTTCCGCGGCGGCAACCCCGCATAAAAGTGTGACGATCGCACCCAGCCACCGACCTGTTCTCGACAAAACCTGCATGAATCTCAGTCCTTCCGTCATACCGCCGCGCTGCTTCGATGATTGAGGGATGCAAATCGACCTGAATCCTGGAAGCGATTGTGGCCAATATTCAACACCACGGATCGTGAATCAGATCGATGTTTTCTACGAATAGTTGAACTTACCAGAGGGGCACCAGACCGTCACCATCCTACAAATGTGGGCCCGCGCCGTACACAAAGACGCCGTTTCCAGGCGATCCACGGGCGACGATTCAATCACCGGACTCTATCACGATGGGTCAATTTGACACCTCGAAAGTCCGGGTCACCCCGCGTCAACATACGGTCCACGAAAGAACCCGGTCTCTTTTGGGGCCGCGTATTTCACGCCCAAAGCCGGATCCTGAACCAGTCGGCTGCCTTCGTGCAGCGAGAGCGTTGCCAGGTCGGTCATGGTGCTGGTCAGCAGCGTTCGCTCGACGGGATAGGGGGGGACACCCGCCGCGAAGAACTTTTCAATGTTGTACGTCAGCGGATCGAAGAACCGAGCCCCCGGTGGGGCTGGCAAGAAGAAGCAACTGGACAAGGGCTCCGACCAGCCTTCGATAGTAGCAGCGAAACCAAAGTCCGATGTCTGTTCGATTAAGTTCAATACTGCGCCACGCGTGCCATCCTCGTATTCGATCAGTGTCGCTTGCGGATTCAGTACATTCTCGCGAATCGGTCCGGTGTTTCGGCTGGGACAGCGTGCGAGTGCCGCGTCCAGCAACCGCCACGACCATCGTTCTTCATCACCCGCGCGCCAGACAGCATCGCCCTGAAGGAATTCGATGGATTTGACGCCTGTTTCGGCGCCCTTGCGGCGTTCCATCATGCATTGCAGCACTTCCAGTGCGTGGAACAGGTAGACGTCAATCGCCTTGCCGTCGTAGCCGTAACAGACCAATCCTTCCTGAAAAGGGGTTCCGACCGTGGGTTCAATCTCGGGACGCCTCCATGTCACCGGCAATGACGAACCGGCCATCAATCCGAATTTCATGTCCCGCGCGGTCTGCACCATCCTGGCAGCCTGTTTGTGATCGTATGACAAGTGCTTGTCGACAAAAATCGGCACCTTTTTTCCCGTCTTTTTGAAGACTTCAACGATTTGCTCGAACAGTTCGTAGCGCGGATACAGGATCTGCTTCCGGTCGTTCATCGGATAATCGCCGTGCTCGACGATCAACAAGATCGCGTCGATATCCATTCCCTGCTTTTCACCGAGTGTCTGTTGGATCGTCTTGCAAAGTTCAATCCCGTGCTCTTCGCAAACACTCGGACCCAAGTCGTTTGGTGGTTGTTGTTGATTCCACATCCGCACCAATTCAAAAGGAGGCTGATGATGGAATCCGTTGCGGGTGTAACCGTGAATGAATCGTCCAGCGATGTGGTAAGCGTGCGATTTCAATCGATACACAGAATTGATGGCGACGACGCGCGGTTTGCGCTTGGGAACGGTATCACTTGGTTCGTCTTTTGCGAACAGACTTGGCGTCTGGGTAAACAGACTGCCTGCTGCAGCCAGTCCGGCCGCGGATGCAAGGAACGACCGCCGACAGATTTCGGCATCAAATTGTGACATTGAACTACTCCTGCCGGCCGACCAACTCCCCAGTTTCTTGTTCTATAGCTACCATGTTGTCAGACAACAAGAAACGGAACGGGCGTCTCGGACTTGTTACTGGATGACGGTCTGCGATCGTGCTCCGGTTAGGATGGATGCGTACCCTGTCCGAGGGTTTTGCACGAACTTTGCCCGTCGGATCAACGAACGGAATCTCGCTCGGTCGTACCGCATCCCGCTCGCGCACTCACCTGACGAAAAGATCTCAATCTTGAAACTTGATCACCTGTTGAAAACCCTCTCCGACTATCCGGCAACTGCCGTTCGTCTGATGATGCCCGATCAGACTTTTGTGCCAGATCACTTTCACATCACGGAAGTCGGCCGAGTACAGAAGGATTTCGTCGATTGTGGCGGCACGATTCGGTCACAGACTGCCTGTGTGCTGCAGGTCTGGCTCGCCAACGATACTGATCACCGGTTGAACAGCGATAAACTGTTGCAAATCATGCGTCTGGCGGCGCCCGTGTTGATGTCGTCCGAACTGCCGGTGGAACTCGAATATGAAGAGCAGACACTGTCACAGTATCAATTGACCGAAGTTGACACGTCGACAAGCGAAATCGTCCTGCGGCTAGTCTCGAAGCATTCGGGCTGTCTGGCTCCGGATCGATGCGGAGTGAAATTCGAGTTCGTCTCGGACTGTGAGGGCCCCAACTGCTGTTAGCGTCGGATCGAAATCAGCCAAGGCACGGGGCAGGTCGAAGATCAAGCGACTGTTACCACAACACATGGGTTGCTCATGCCGATGTGTTGTGGGACCATAGCGTGAAATCGGAGGCTGCTTATGCGTTGTTGGCCCGTTGCCGTTCTGATGATCTTTCCTGCCACTGCCATCGCCGCCGACGCGGAGCGCGCCGAATTCTTCGAACAGAAAATTCGGCCCGTCCTGATCGCTCAATGTGTACGGTGCCATGGTGCAGATAAGGCGTCGGGCGGATTGAGACTCGACTCGCGCGAAGCACTGATCAAGGGCGGCCAGAGCGGGACGGTGATTGTCCCCGGTGACGCTGCTGACAGCCGACTGTTGCTGGCGATCATGCGGGCGGACAGCGAGGTCTCGGCGATGCCGCCCGATAAGCCGCTCGCAGCCTCAGTCGTTTCCGATTTCGAAAGCTGGATTCGCGAAGGAGCCGTTTGGCCCGCATCGATCGCCACCCAAAAGGCGTTTGCGGCCCAGCTTCACTGGGCTTATTTGCCCATACAAGACGTCTCACCGGAATCGTTTCATGGTGATTGGTCACCTCACCCTGTCGATCGTCTGGTTCAGGCCGTTCGCCAACGCCACCAATTGGCGCCGGTGGCGGACGCCGATGCGCGCACCTTGATCCGACGACTGTCATTCGATTTGATTGGGTTGCCACCGACTCCCGACGAAGTCGCTCAGTTTGAACGAGACTATCACGGTGATCGCGCGGCCCTAAATCTCGCCTTTGCGCATGAAGTCGATCGCATGTTGGCGTCGCCGCGTTATGGCGAACGGTGGGGACGACATTGGATGGATGTCGTGCGGTACGCCGATACTGCAGGCGACAATGCCGACTATCCGATTCCCGAAGTGATCCAATATCGCGACTACATCATCGATGCATTCAATCACGACAAACCATTTGATCAATTCGTTCGCGAGCAGATCGCCGGAGACTTGATGCCCGAACCGAATTCGCCGACGGTCACGGCGGAACGGATCAAAGCAACAGGCTTCCTGGCTCTTAGTCGCCGTTACGCCACAGCTCCTTATGAGCTATGGCATCTGACCCTGGAAGACACGATCGACACCGTCGGCAAGTCATTCCTGGGTCTCACCATGAAGTGTGCCCGTTGTCACGATCACAAGTTCGATCCCGTCACAACCAAAGATTATTACGCGTTGTACGGGATCTTCGACAGTACACAGTTCGCCTGGGCGGGCGGCGAGGAATTTCAATCGAAGCAAACCCCGCGAATGCATTTTGTGCCGCTGGTTGAACGTGAACAGGCGTCGAAAGTTCTCGAAGCGTACCAATCCAATCTGATGAGCCTTTCGGAGCAGATCGCCGACTTGACCAAGTCGCTCGCCGGTCAAAATGAGGGCGATCAGGCCAAAGTCAAAACCGAAATCGAATCTCTGAAGCGGAAGTTGTTGACTGCCCAGCGACGTGGATATCCCAGCGATGTCGAAGCGGCCTATGCCGTGCGCGACGGCAATCCACACGACGTCACGGTCCAGATTGCCGGTGAACCCGGTCAGGCCGGTTCGGTCGTACCGCGGGGTGCGATCTCGTTCTTGAGCCCTGCCCCGCTACAGATTGCAGCCGGATCGAGTGGCCGCAAGGAACTGGCTGACTGGATCGCTTCGCCTGACAATCCACTGACGGCGCGCGTGATCGTCAATCGGATCTGGCAGCAGCATTTTGGCCGAGGGATTGTCGCGACGCCGTCGAACTTCGGTGTCAGCGGTGCATTGCCCACACATCCCGAACTGCTCGATTTTCTGGCCGGTCAATTGATCAAATCAGGCTGGAGCACTAAGGCGATCCAGCGGCTGATTCTGACGTCTCGAACGTGGCGACTGTCATCCCTGGACGATTCAGCCATGGCAGCGACAGACACCGGGAACGAATACCTGTGGCGGCAGAATCGGCGCCGACTGGAAGCCGAGGTGATTCGCGATGCCCTTCTGGCAGTCAGTGGACGATTGGATCTGCAACGACCTGGTCCGCACCCATTTCCACCAATCGAACAGTGGACCTGGACTCAACACAGCCAGTTTCAATTGAAGTTCGATTCGAACCATCGCAGCGTCTACCTGATGACCCAGCGTCTGGTTCGACACCCGTTCTTATCGCTGTTCGATTCGCCCGACACCAATGTCACGACAGACGTCCGCACCAGTGCGACTGTGCCGACGCAGGCGTTGTATCTGCTGAACAGCGACACTGTGACGACCATTGCCAATTCGCTTGCGATTAAGTTGTTGAACGCGCGGTCAGAAGACGCCGATCGAATTGCACTCGCCTTTGAAATCTGTTTTGCCCGACCTGCATCCGCAACGGATATCGAACTGGGAGTGCAATACTTGCAGCAGGTCAAGACAAGATTGACGAACCAATCGGACGCACTGCAACTCGCCTGGCAAAGTTATGCACGGATGATGTTGGTTTCGAACGCGTTCTTTTATGTGGATTAGCGTCATGCGACGACGTGATTTTCTGGGCTACGCCGCCTGCGGACTGTCATCAAGTCTGTTGTGTGACCGACTGGCGATTGCCGCGCGGGCCAACGAATCGCATTTGCGTCCGCCGACGTTGACCCATCACGTCGCACGCGCGAAACAATTGATCGTCGTGTTTTTGACAGGGGGCTTCTCTCACGTCGACACGTTTGATCCCAAACCAAAACTGCAGGCCGATCACGGCAAGGTGATCTCGGGCGAATCGTTACGCGATGTCGCGCAAGTGCCGCTGCTGGGATCGCCCTTTCAGTTCGCACGTCACGGCGAATCGGGGCTCGACATCAGCGAGTTGTTCCCACATCTCGCGCGACATGCCGACAAGCTGTGCGTCTTCCGCACCATGCACACGGACATTCTGGAGCACTTCCAGGCGGCACTGGCGATGCACACTGGTTCGGCGACGGTCCCGATGCCCAGCCTTGGCGCCTGGTTGAGTTACGGGTTAGGGACGTTGAATCCCAATCTGCCTCCATACGTTGTGCTGTGCGAACATCTGCCGTACGCAGGCGCCCAAATCTGGGACAGCAGCTTCCTGCCGCCGGAACATCAAGGGATGCGATTGATTCCCGGCGATACACCGATTCCCAACTTGAAAGCACCAGCGCAGACCGCGTCGATCGCAGACCTCGAACAGCGGTTGCTGAGCGATTTCAATCAACTGCATGCGCGCGACCGGATGAATGATCCGCACCTACAGGGCCGCATGGCCAGCTTCCATACCGCTCGGGGCATGATGCAAGTCGCCCCTCAAGTTCTAGACACGGCAAGTGAAACCCGCGAGACGCTGGATTCTTACGGCATTGCCGACGGTGACCGAAAGTCGTTTGGATGGCAATGCCTGATGGCACGGCGCTTCGTCGAGCAGGGTGTCCGGACGGTCGAATTGATCGACACCGGAGCCAGCGACAACTGGGATGCACATGGCGATATGCAGGCCCATCGACCCAAAGCCGCGCGGGTCGATAAGGCAATCGCAGCGCTGTTGAACGATTTGAGTCAGCGCGGCTTGTTGGATGAAACACTGGTTGCCATCTGTACCGAGTTTGGACGCACGCCGTGGGATAAAGGCCCGGGCCGCAATCATTGGCATCGAGCATTTTCATGCCTGTTGACGGGCGCCGGCATCAAAGGCGGGACGGTGATCGGCGAAACGGATGAATACGGCATTCTGCCGATCAAAGATCCGGTCCACGTGCATGACTACCACGCCACGATGTTGCATCTGTTGGGGATCGACCACACCCGGCTGACGTATCGATACGCCGGTCGAGACTTCCGTCTGACTGATGTTCACGGCAACGTGATCGACAAGGCGCTCTCGTGAGGCAGCGTCGTTCCTGCGTACGATCAAGCTCGGTGTCTCTACGATTCTGCCGAGTCCGGTGCTTTCTCCTGGATCATTCCCAGTGATCGCAGTTTTGATCGTAACGTCATGCGCGAGATTCCCAGCAGTTCCGCCGCCTGCAACTGGCTGCCATCACACGATTCCATGACCTCTTGCAACACCACTCGATCGACCTCCTGGCTGATCACGCGGTACAAGTCGGGCTTGCCTTCGCTCAGCAGTTGGCGGATTCGATCAACAAGATCGAACTGGAGGTCCATTGCCGGCGGAGAGACGGATCCCGCGGTGGACGCGGCCGCGATCGACGTGGGCAAGGCGTGTGACGATCCCGTCACGCAGCTTGAGGGCAAACAATCCGGGGTCAGGACGGCACCCGTCGCGTGAACCATCGCGTACTTGATGGCACTCTGGAATTCCCGCACATTTCCAGGCCAGTCATGTGCCTGCAGAATTGTCATCACTTCGGGTGAAGCACCGACGATGCATTTGCTCAACTCGCGGTTGAGCAGCTTCAAAAAGTGATCGGTCAGAATCGGGATGTCATCGATCCGCTCGCGGAGGGGTGGCAACTGAATCGTCAGACCATTGAGTCGGTACAACAGGTCTTGCCGAAACTTGTCTTCCGCGACCAGTTGGTTCAGGTCTCGGTTCGTCGCGGCGATAATACGCACATCAGTTTTGACGGTGGTATTGCCTCCGATGCGTTCGAACTGCTGTTCCTGCAGAAGGCGTAAGGCTTTGGCCTGCGTGGCGGGGCTCATATCTCCGATTTCGTCCAGGAAAATCGTCCCCCCGTGCACTTGTTCGAACTTGCCAATGCGTCGTTGATCGGCTCCGGTGAACGCGCCGCGTTCGTGGCCGAACAATTCACTTTCCAGCAATGACTCGGGCAGTGCGGCGCAGTTGATCGCCAGAAATGGCTTCATGTTCCGGAGGCTGTAGTGGTAGATCGCCCGTGCGACCAATTCCTTGCCGGTACCACTTTCGCCCAGGATCAGCACCGTGCTTTCCTGAGGAGCAATCCTTCCAATCCCTTTGTAAACCTCTTGCATGGCCATCGAATTGCCGACGATGCGATCGGCGGTCAAATCGTCAGCGTCTTCGGCTTCCAGCAATGCGGGTACGCGATTCAGTCGGCTGACTTCCAGGGCCTTCGTCACGATCTCACGCAGGCGGCGCAGATCAACGGGTTTCACGAGGTACTCAAACGCCCCCAGCCGGATTGCCTCAATGGCGGTTTCGGTCTTGGCAAACGCCGTCATCACAATCACGGGCAACCGTTCATCGATCTGCTTGATCCGTTCATACGTTTGCAGACCGTTCAGATCGGGCAACCGCACGTCGAGCATGATCACATCGGGCCGATGCTTCTTGACCAGCTCGATCCCTTCGCGAGCGGTACTGGCCGAGATCACATTCAACTGTGCCGAGGCCAGCGTCGACTTGAACGAGTAGACGATATTCGGTTCATCATCAATGACGAGCAGAGTGGGCATGCCGTGACTTAGATATCAGGAGTCGAGTGACCACTTTTCAGCGTACACAACTGGACGTTGAAGAGGTAGCAGTCGGTTGAAAAAGGGGGACAGCTACCCGCGGACGCTCAATTGTGTCTGGTTTCGGTGACTTCGCGTGAGCCAGTCCCCGCTGTTCAACGGCCCGATAATTCCCGGCATCACCATTCGATCATTCAGCAGGCATGGGCAATCACTCTTGCCGATTCGGCTTAGGCAACGGGCGGCAAGGTGATCGAAATCACAGCTCCTCCCTGAGGACTGTTCGTGGCACTGATCACGCCTCCGTGCGCTTCGACGATGCGACGGCAGATCGACATCCCCAGTCCCGTACCAGTCTCTTTGGTGCTCGAGAAGGGCTCAAATAAGCGATCGAGAATCTCCGTGGCAAAACCTTCGCCCGAATCGTGAATCGAAACGATCGTCCAGGGTTTGTTGTGCAGACGATCTGACGAATCCTTCCAGAAGGGGGATCGGGACGTCGAAATGCTGATATTGATCCGGCCTCCATCGGGCATCGCATCGAGCGCGTTCAGCAGCGCGTTCAACATCACCTGCCGCAACTGAGACGCATCGGCCTCGACCATGACAGGGTGTTCCGGAAAGTCATCCAGGATCAAGACACGTTGTCGTTCGGCCCGTCCCGAAATCAGTTCCACCGTTTGCTCAACAACCAACCGCAAATCGAGCGGTGTCTTGTCGAGTGTGGGGGGACGAGCGAAATCGAGGAAGTCTTGAATGGAATGTTCCAGTCGCGAGATTTCTTCCTCGACGACCAGCAACTGTTCGCCGTGCAATCCGACGCCGTCGTCACGTTCAACAGCGTTCTGGACGAGCATCTTCATCGGCATCAGCGGGTTGCGCAGTTCATGGGCCAGCCCGGCTGCCAGTTGACCGACGGCCGCCAGTTGCTCGCTGTGCAAGACTTCCAGTTCGCGTTGTTGCAATCGTTCGACGATCGTGGCGATGTGGCTTTCGACTTCTTGCAGCCCGGCTTCCAGCTCACGAAATCCACCACTTCGTGAGATCCTGACCGGACCGACGACATCCGACATGCGTCCGGCGGCACCTCGCACGCTCACGTCCAGTTGAACGATCGATTGGCTGACACCGCGCGCGATCAACAACCCGGCGATCAAACCCGCGGCACCGCCTGTGATGCCCAACAACAGGAACCCTTGTCGCGATTGTTCCGCCGTAAGACGGTTGGCCTCATTAGTCGTGTCAACGACATTGCGGTTCAAGTTCAGGAATTCGTCCACAGGCGCGACGACGTGAGTGACATCGTGCAATAGATTATCGACGCTGGCATCCGAATCGGCCGACGATAAGGGGATGGCGGACAGAAAGTTCGTCAGCTTCGTCGAAAAGTCGGCCCAGGCGACTCGGACTTCTTCAATCTTGCTTTTTTCATCTTCGATGCGGGCATGGTGTTTCGCATGATCCATGTGCGTCGCTGCCAGATCGGTGAGCCGTTTGATTTCGTCCAGATGGCGAGGGTCATGACTACGACCGTACTGCTGCAGTTGGTGTCGAATTTCGCGAATGTCGATGTACAGATCTTGTGCTGCCAGAATGCCATGAACTTCGTTTGCGATCAGTTCCGAGCTGCGCAGATGTTGCGACTGAACGGACCAGGCCGCAACGACTCCCAAGGCCAGCAATAGCCCACTAATCGCGATCGTGGGAGCCGCGATCTTGAAGATGAAGTGGCGATTGATTCGAACCTGACCATTCATACGATGCTGCAAGCGAAAGGTTGCTGCGCGCGGGAGTTGGTCGATGCAGCATATCCGGACAATAGAGTCGGGCACAGCAACAAAGCGGCCGCGATCCCAGACCAGTTCTTAGCCATAATTCCTGGCCAGTCTCTTGCCAAGCGAGCTCAATTTCCGGGTCCCCAGTATCTGCCAACCCCAACTCTCGTGGTTAGCTGTATTCTTTGTCAGCAATTGCCAATAGTGATAACTATATTTATGGCAATGGGTTGCAGCATGGCAGCACGCGTTCTACGACAGCGAAATCGTGAATTGATGGTTTCCAATGATCAAGCTTCGGCATGACGTCTGCGGCAAGCTGACGCAGGGTCCTAAGTAGACGACCATGCGGCGACCAGAAACGGAATTGCCAGGATGTCAATCGAAACCTTAATTGCTGCGATCCACCCATATCAGCCTTCACTAATGTTCGGCGCGGGTGTGTTCACTTCCATGATTTGCTGTCTGGCGGCATTGATCATTCCGTCAACGGTGCGACGTCGTCAGTTGGAATCCGTGGTCGCCACGCCCCGAAATCTGGCTTATCAGCAATTCCGTGACCAACTGAATCACGCACCGCGGCACGTGGATTTCGCCTGTGACGAAGTTCACGAACTGGTGGATGGTGACTTTCATTCGAACTGACAGCTAACAACGGACACCCCCCTCAACAAATCGATTTCTGATTGAGTTCTCAGGAGCTTTGGAAATGCCTAACGACACCTCACCGGCGAATCGTCGCGGAATCAGCCCCACCGCCAAGATGTCATTCGCCGTCGCGGCCTGTGCCTTTGCCGCTGCTGCCGTGGGATTGCTGATCAATCAATGGATGTCGGGTTGGATGGCTGTGGGAGGCATGGCTGGAGTCGGTTTGTTCTATCTGGCCATGGGTGTGTTGAACTTGAGTGCAGAACCAGCAACATCGGAAAATGATCTTCAAGAAACGGCGGCCCATCGATTATCCGGAGTCGGCAATGTCGACGACCGAGCCGTCGCGCGTACCTCCCAGCCTTCTCAAGAAGAAAACCTGGCTGATGTGGGGAAGTAAGCGACAGCCAGATAAGCATTTCGTGAATGACTCATGATCGAAATCATCAACTCGTCAGATCGGATGGCTCCGTTCACTCTGACGAGTTGCTTGTATTTGGTCCGACAGTTCCGCGATAGTGCTGACCGCATGGAAACAGTTCATTCCGACCTTCCAAATCCAGCAGACACGTTTCCTCATCATCGGGCATTGAACCGTCCGGTTCCGCGGATCAAGGATATGATTGCCGAACATGTGCGTCTGTGACGCTCATGAGGACGGTTGGATGTCAGCAGATTGACTGAATACGATGGAGAAGCCCGAAAACGGGATCGCAGGCCTGAAATTTCTGCGTCACGATATTCTTTCAGGCATCGTCGTTTCGCTGGTCTCGTTACCACTCTCCTCCGGTATTGCGATCGCGTCAGGCGCTCCGCCGATCGTGGGATTGATCTCGGCCATCATTGCCGGATTTGTGTTTCCGTTTGTGGGTGGCGGTCATGTCACGATCGCTGGTCCAGCAGCCGGGCTCGCTCCGGCGATCATGATGGCCATGATCTGGCTGGGCGGTGCTGGTGATGCCGAACATCTGGGCGAGGGCTATCAGTATCTGCTGGTCGTGATCTGCATGGTGGGTATCATCCAGATCATCATGAGCCTGTTAAAACTGGCTCGATTTGCCGCGTTGATCCCGGTGACAGTCGTGGAAGGAATGTTGGCGGCGATTGGCCTGCTGATCATCGTCAAACAGCTGCCGATGTTCTTCGGATATAGTGGTAAGATCCGTGCCCAGGAATTCCTCGACTTCGTCATCGCCGCGCCAGAATTCGCTGGGGGAATGACCTTGTCGGCGTTCGCTGTCGCGCTGGTCAGCCTGGTGTTGTTGTTCATCTTGGACAACATCAAGCAGATCAAGTTGATCGAAGCGATCCCGCCCCAGTTGCTGGTTGTGATCATCGGAGTTGTGATGGGTCGTATGGCCAACCTCGCAAGCCTGGGACCGGGCTATCTGATCACGATTCCTGAAAACCCGATGAGTGGCATTCACACTCCGGATTTCAATGTGTTGCTGGCCCGCAGCGACCTTTGGCAGGCGGCACTAGCCGCCGTCGTGATGCTGACCTTAATCGATGGAATTGAATCGCTGGCCACTGCGATGGCAATTGACCGGATTGACCCCTTCCGTCGAAAGTCGGACGCCAATCGCGTGCTACTGGCGATGGGAATTTCGAATGTCGCATCCAGTCTGTTTGGCGGCCTGACGATTATTCCCGGTGGTGTGAAAAGTAAAGCCAATATCGCGGCCGGTGGTCGCACCTTGTGGGCGAATTTTGCCAATGCTGTCTGCCTGTTAATTTACCTGCTGGTTGGTGCCAACCTGATCAACATGATTCCCCTAGGGGTCCTGTCAGCGGTGCTGGTCTTCACCGGCTGGAAACTATGTGAGCCACTGGTGTGGCGGAATATGGCGCTCATCGGTAAAGAACAGATCGTGATCTTTTCATTCACCGTGATCGTCACTTTGCTCTCCGATCTGCTGATTGGGATCGCTGCTGGAGTTGTCTCGACATATATTCTGAGTACCCTGTTGTGCCGTTACGCGATCGCGACGGCGCGATCGCAAAGGCTGAAACAACGTACGGTATTCGGTTGCATGCGAGACTTCTTCCGCAATCCGGTGCACAAGCGGGAATACGGAGAAGGGATCTATCACATTTACATCGACAAGCCACTGGTCTGCTTTAACTGTATGCACTTGTCCGAAGAACTGGACGAGATTCCTTCCGATGCGAAAGGAGTGCAGATTCATATTGAAGACGGTGTCCCATTGATTGATCAAACAGCCGCAGAAACATTGATGCAGGCGGTGAAGGATCATGCGTATGCCAACGTGCCGATCGAACTGGTCGGCTTGGATCGACTCGTGCGATTATCCGCGGCAGAGACCTGTGTGCGCGTCGCATCGTCGGCGACGCAGTCGGCCTAGCAAGGATTCGCTTCGAAAAGTGCACAGAAGGAAAAGTGCACGGAAGAGCGAACAACCTCATCCTTAACCACGACTGAACCCAGTGACCCAAAGCTGTTTCGCGGTTTTGCTCAGCTCATTTGTGTTCGTGGTGGTGATTTTGGAAACGAATCCGGCGCTCGCTTTGAGGCGAGCGCTGATTGGGTGCGACAACCTGACGGTGGGAATTTTCAACACCGTCATGGCAGGGGGCTCGAATCAGGTGAAACCGGGAGTGACCAGCAAGATCGCGGCTGATGCCGGAAACCTTTTCGTCGAAGCTGTGACGGAATCCCTGAGCCGGCCGCGCAGCACACCGGGTCTGGCCGAATTGCCGCGGTGGATCTGGTCAATCATTGCGTCCGGGACATCCCGAATTCAGCCGGATTGGTTGACGCCGTCTACGCGTCGCTTTACCTAATGGTCACGGACAGTTCTGCTGAATCGTCACCATTGAGGAGAAGTCATGAATCGATCCTGGTCTGGAGTGCGTCTACTTATCGCCGGCTTGATCCTGGTTGCCGCCGGTCGCAACGGTCACGCTGCCGTCAAACTTCCCAAGATCATTGCCAGTCAGATGGTCTTGCAGCAAAAGATGCCTTTGCCGATTTGGGGAACTGCTGATCCGGGCGAGAATGTCACTGTTTCGTTGGGAGACAACACGGCCTCAACGACGGCCGGAGCCGACGGCAAATGGTCGGTCAAACTGAAGCCAATGCCGGCTGGTGGACCTCACGAAGTGGTCATCAAAGGCAACAACGAGATCAAGTTGACGAATGTCCTGATCGGTGAAGTATGGGTTGCGTCGGGTCAATCGAATATGGAATGGTCGGTGGCCGCGTCGAAAGATCCGCAGATCGAAATTCCTGCGGCGAAATATCCTAATATTCGCTTGTTTCATGTGCGCAAGACGCCTGCGGTGACTCCGCAAGATGATGTAATCCTCGATCGTGAATGGTCGGAATGCTCGCCCGAGACGATTCCGAACTTTTCGGCCGTCGCCTATTTCTTCGGTCGAGAAATCCAAAAGGAATTGAATGTTCCCGTAGGGCTGATCAACACCTCATGGGGTGGAACGGCGATCGAGCCTTGGACACCGCCGGTCGGATTTGAATCGGTCGATTCGTTGAAACAGATTGCTGCGGACATGAAGGCTCAGCAAGCCAAGCCCGAGGGAGTTCAGGCGAATGCGGGTGTGCCTGGTCACCTCTACAACGGCATGGTCCACGGCATCGTACCGTTCGCCATTCGTGGAGCGCTGTGGTATCAGGGCGAATCGAATCGCGGGCAAGGTGTGAACTACGAACAGCGAATGTATGCGTTGATCAATGGTTGGAGATCGGTCTGGGGCGAAGGCGATTTTCCGTTCCTGTTCGTGCAGATCGCGCCGTACAAGTACGTCAAACCACCAATGACCGACCCACAGAATCTGCTCCCTCAATTGTGGGAAGCTCAAACCAAGACGTTGGCATTGAAGAACACTGGCATGGCTGTGACCACCGATATCACGAACTTGGATGACATTCATCCCAACAACAAGCAGGATGTCGGCAAGCGATTGGCGCTGTGGGCGTTGGCCAAGACCTATGGAAAAGAAAGCCTGGTCTATTCGGGGCCGCTCTACAAATCGATGAAGGTCGAAGGCAACAAGATTCGCATCGAGTTTGACCATGTTGGCAGCGGACTGAAATCACGCGACGGCAAACCACTGTCCTGGTTCACCATCAGTGACAAGGAAGGTGACTTTGTCGATGCCAATGCTGTGATCGAAGGGAAGTCGGTGGTTGTCTCCAGCGACAAGATTGCCGAACCCGCCGCAGTCCGTTTCGGCTGGAACGAACTGGCGGAGCCCAACCTGATGAACGCCGACGGCCTACCCGCTGGTCCGTTCCGTACGTCGCGCTGAACGAAACCAGTGCGACGCCGTTGGGCACTCCCAATCGTGTAAAGACCGATGTCGCCGCGGTGCGATATCGGTCTTTGTGTGTGTGACTTATGAACCAGCGATGTGAAAGTGTCACCGTCTCTAATTCTCGGAAGACACGGCCCAGTCGAGGACTCCGAGACGGTGGTACAGCGTGCCAAATGCAAGGCTCACCCAACGCGCGCGCCGCATCGCTATTCTGAACCCGACTCAATCGCGCATCCCGCCGACCCGCGGCCGGGTCACCGACCTGATTCGGCGATCAGGTATGACTTGATGAAGTCTTCGTTTAAGGTGACTCCCAATCCCGGTCCCTCTGGTGGAGTGATCCAGCCATCGACAGCTTGCACACGTTCGTGCGTCAGTTGATGGCGTAGCGGCGAATCATCGACGCAGTCTTCGAACAGGAATGCGTCACGGCAGGTGGTCAGCCAATGCAGGCTGGCGGCGACGGTGACGGGGCTGGTGTAGCAATGGTTGCACAGTCGCGCGCCGATCTCCTGCACGCGTTGTTTCACATAGTCGGCGTCGGTGAAACCATTTCGCGCCAGGTCAACTTGATAGACGTCCAGCGCGCGGGCCTCGATCAATGGTCGCCAGGCTTCGCGGCCGCATTCTTCTTCACCGCCTGCAATGGTGATCGGAGAACGATCGCGCAACCAGCGATATCCTTCGACATCGTCAGGACGCAATGGTTCTTCCAACCAGCCAAGTTGGTACTGCTCAAAGGCATTGGCGCGTTGCAACGCGGTGCGAGCGTCCCAGACGCAACCGGCATCGATCAACAGGACACCATCGCCGATCCCCTCTCGTGCCGAACTCACCAGTTCCAGATCGAGCGCTTCGCTTTGTCCCATCGGCTCCCAACCGAACTTGATCGCCTGGTATCCTGCCTGTCGCCATTTCTGAGCGATCGCCTTGGTCTCGGCACCATTGCGACCGAACAAGATCGAAGCGTATGCCTTGATACGATCGTGTTGCTTGCCACCGAGCAACGTGTGAATCGGTTGCTGATAGAGCTTGCCCTTCAGATCCCACAATGCCATGTCGATCGCGGCCATCGCTGTGATCGTGACCGACGAACGGCCGAAGTACAGTGTCCGGCGATACATCTTCTGCCACAACCGCTCGGTTTCGAGCGGATTTTCGCCGATCAAGAGTTGCCGCAAACCGCAAGCAATATTGTGACTGAACGGGGCATCAATGATGGCCTTGACCACTTCGGGCTGAGAATCCGCTTCGCCGATTCCTTCCAGGCCGGAATCTGTCCGAATCCGCACGAGCACGGCGTCCTGACTGCTGGCGGTTTTCTGTTCAACACTCGGCACACGCAGCAACTGGCAGATGACTTCGGTGATCTTCACAGAGGCAAATCCTTAGGTTGTTGACGGGAGGCTGGCGGCAGATCGCCGCGCCACGGGTATTAAGACACAATTGAGATGAATCAATGACTCATCACCGCACCACGATTCTTCATCACTTCGTCTCGTTCGAGTTGTGATGGCTTGATCCATTGAGGCAGCAGTGAGCCGACAATCATGCCAATCAGGGACCCGAGCAAACCGTACAATTGAGGTGGAATGCCGTGCCAGAAAATGTCGAGTTCTTTATTGACCAAAGAACGTGCTGTTATCCATGCCGTGACTCCAATAACGATCGAGGTAACAGCGCCTTGCGTCGTCGATTTGGTCCAGTAAATGCCACAAATGAGTGGCACGAATGCGACAACCAGAGTTACGCTGTAGCCTGCTTCGACCAATTCATACATCGACTGGTCGGTATTCACCGAGATCCATGAACTGATGATCGCGACCAGGATGAGGACAATCCGCAGGAGCCAGATTAACTGCTTGTCGTTGAAATTCTTGGTAAACGGATGCAGTACGTTTTCACACATCAGACTGGTTGGTGCCAATAATGTTCCACTCGCAGTGGACAGGATTGCCGATAGCAACGCGCCGAAAAACAGCACTCGGCACCAGATCGGCGTGTGATTGAGAATGAGCGTAGGCAAAACCTTCTGCAGTTCTCGTTGATTTTCCGTCTGGAATTGAGCGACGAACGCGGGGTCGATCACGGTTGCGGCATAGGCGATAAACATCGGAACAAACGCGAACCCAAAGTAGAACAAACCGCCTCCCAAGGTTCCAATGAAGGCTGTTCGCTCGTTCTTGGCGCTGGTCACTCGTTGGAAGACGTCTTGTTGGGGAATTGATCCCAAAGACATTGTGATGAACTCACCGATAAACGTCAGCCACGCCGCCGTTTTGACGTGTGGGAACAAATTCAGTTTTCCATTGTCACCCGCATGCATGATGACTTTGTCGATCCCGCCAGCGCTCTGTCCAAGGATGATCGCCACAATGATCAGTCCGACGACGATGGCCACTGTCTGAATCACGTCGGTAAAGGCCACCGACCACATCCCTCCAAATAGCGTATAGACCGTGACAATCGCCGCCCCGATCAGAATCGATTGAGCAAGACTGATGGTCGGGAAAAGTACGTTGATGACGATCCCCAGTGCCGACAATTGCGCACTGGTCCAACCGAGGTACGAACTGGCGATACCGAGTGACGTGATGACTTCGACGAACTTGCCATAACGAAGATGGTAATAGTCGCCGATTGTCAGCAGGCCCATTCGATAGAAGGTGCGGGCGAAGAAGAAAGCCACCAGCACCAGGCAGGTGGATGCTCCGAAGGGGTCGCCGGAAACGAATCCCATTCCCTTGTCGGCAAAACGGGCAGATACCGACAGCACAGTCTCGGCACCGAACCACGTCGCGAACACACACGCGAAGTTCATGTACAGCGGCAACGATCGGCCGGCGACCATGAAATCCTTGGCGTCTTTCACGCGCGTTGCCGCGTAAAGACCAATCGCCACCGTGGCGATCATGTACACAACCACACAAAAAATCAGCATCGTCCACTCCGCGAGTACATGCATTTCCCGGTCGAGAAATTTGGCGGGTATGGTAGCAACCCAACCCGAGAAGCAACATTTCTAATCGTGGAAGTCCGTTCAAACGGGTCGTTCTAGCGGCTCACCGCGCAGGCAGAAAACGTGATCTGCACGAACGGGTACACCAGCGGCCGAGGCGTCCAGAGTGATAACGGTGCGAGTTCAGATCGCGTCGTCAGGAAGTAGCACCTGACTACTACCGGTCGTACAAGATCGTCCGTTCACGTGAACACCCAACAGCAATCCGAATTGGACTTTGGGTCAATCGAGCGGATATACTCGATGTGCTCTGCCCCACCTGTTCACTGCCCACCGTCATCCCGCCTTTGATACCGCGAGCTCGCGATGCACATTCCTGTTACTTGCGACGACTGCGGCTTCAAGTTCAAAGTTGAAGCTCATTTTGCGGGGCACAAGGGGAAATGTTCAATACCCGAATGCCGTTGCGTTTACGCCGGTGTTCAGCCGGTAATGAATGAAGGCCAGGCACTCGCCACTCCAAGCCGATCAGTTCGCCGGCTCCCGATTCTCTCGCGACCTCAGCCTCAATCCCGCCGGCCATTCGCTCAATTAATCAGTGTTGGTGTGGCGGCAGTTGTGCTCTTGGGCGCAGTGATCGTCTGGCCTTTGGCCTTCGTCAAACTGTCGGATGCAGCGCCTGAACCTGCGGCGGAAGTAAAACCCGAAGTCGTTGATTTTGCGATGACCGTTACCCCGTTCGCGAAGAAGTACTGCGCTGATTGCCATGAAGGCGACAACGCCGAAGCAGGCATTCGGTTCTCGAAGTACAGCGACGAAAAATCGATGCTGAAGGATCGTCGCACGTGGCAACGTACGTTCGAGATCCTGTCGCAAGGGACGATGCCTCCTCCCGACAGTCCTCAGCCGACGCCCGACGAAAAATCGAAAATCGTCGATTACCTGGACGAAAAGCTACATCACATTGATTGCTCAAAGATCGCGGATCCTGGCCGAGTGACCATTCGGCGACTTAATCGATCAGAATACAACAACACGATTCGCGATCTAATGGGTGTCGAGTTTCGTCCGGCGGAAGATTTTCCGACCGACGATGTCGGCTATGGCTTCGACAACATTGGTGACGTCTTGTCACTGCCGCCGTTGCTGATGGAGAAATATCTCGCTGCCGCGGAAAAGATTGCACAGGACGCGGTCTTGTTGATCGATACGGCCAATCCGCCCCGGCGTGATTTCGACCGTAATCGGTTCGTTAAGGGTTCGGCGGCCAAGCCACATGGCGACGATGGGGTTGTGCTGCCGTCGGTCGGCGAGTTCTCGGTCAATTACGATCCGCCGCGATCGGGGCAATACATCTTGCATGTCATGGCCGCGGAGACTCCCGGTGGCGACGAAGCGTCGAAAATGGAGTTTCGGATTGACAATAAGGCTGTCTCGACGTTTGAAGTCAGCGTGACGGAGGCGAACTACACGGCGTTCGACGTTCCTCTGCACCTCGACCGCGGTCGTCGCAAGTTCGCCGTGGCATTCTTGAACGACTATTACGACGAAAAGGCTGAAGACCCGAATCGTCGGGATCGGAACCTGCTCGTCAAAGACGTGCAAATCATTGGTCCGATCGAAATCGATGCCGATCAGTACCCCTGGTTCCATCGTACGTACCTGAAGTCGTTTCCTGCCGATGGAAAATCGGTGGCGGACGCAGCACGCGAAAACCTGCGTCCGTTCGCCGCGCGGGCATTCCGCCGCCCCGTAACCGATCAGGAAGTGGAGCGTTTTGTCAGGATTGCGGAACAGGTCTCCGAACAAGGCGATTCATTCTTGGCCGCGATGCAAGTTGCCGTCTCAGGAGTGCTCGTCTCACCGCATTTCTTGTTTCGCATCGAGACCGACAAGCATCCGCATGACGCCAATGAACGACACACATTGACTGAATACGAGTTGGCGACGCGACTTTCATATTTTCTGTGGAGCAGTCTGCCCGACGACGAGTTATTGGCGCATGCCGGAAAAGGAGACCTGCACACCGACGTAGTGATTGAACAACAAGTACGACGCATGCTTGCCGATCCGCGATCTCAGGCGCTGGTTGACAACTTCGCCGAACAATGGCTGCAACTGCGGATCCTGAACGAGATCACGCCAGATCGGAAAAAGTTCCCTGAATTCAAAGCGAATCTGCGCGACGACATGAAGCGCGAGACACTGCTGTTCTTTGAACACATCATGCGGCAAGACAGTTCGGTTCTCGATTTTCTGGATGCGCGTTACACGTTTCTCAACGAGCGTCTTTCCAAGCACTACGGGATTCCTGAAATTACCGGTCCCGAGTTTCGTCCGGTCAGTCTGGCCGGCCACAACCGGGCCGGTTTGCTCACGCAGGGCAGCATTCTGACGATGACGTCGAACCCTGACCGTACGTCTCCTGTCAAGCGAGGCAAATGGGTGATGGAGGTCATTCTCGATCAACCGCCGCCGCCACCGCCACCTAATGTGCCTGAACTGACGGAAACATCGAAAGCCAAACCGGATCTGACGCTGCGCCAGCAATTGGAACTGCATCGCGAGAACGCATCGTGTGCGTCGTGCCATCGAGTGATGGACCAACTGGGATTCGGGATGGAGAACTTTGATGCTATCGGTCGCTGGCGCAACATGGATGGAAAACAACTGCTGGACACGCGCGGGGAACTCCCTGGAGGTGCCTCGTTTACGGGACCGACCGAGTTGGCCACCGTCCTAAGGTCCAAACAGACCGAATTTTGCGAAGGTCTGACAGAAAAAATGCTGACTTATGGTTTGGGACGCGGACTGGAGTATTATGATCAGTGTGCCACGGATAGAATTGTGAGATCACTGAAGGATCGCGACTTCAAGTTCTCAGTGCTGGTCACAGAGATCGCCAAGAGTGAACCGTTCCGCATGCGGCGGGGCGAGGACGCACAATGAGCCACGTTACGGGCCAGTAACCGACAGCAGTTCAAATTCGCGGGTCGCGG